>ENA-USUK01002983-USUK01002983.1-human-gut-metagenome-genome-assembly--contig:-NODE-2983-length-10617-cov-34.904080_pt1 | contig 10617 bp, 8 predicted proteins | sample MGYA00250062_ERZ773400 | MGnify/ENA primary metagenome ERZ773400 (study PRJEB29103, sample SAMN06111961) | human gut metagenome | biome: human gut; feature: ankylosing spondylitis patient; material... | reverse complement strand
GGAGTACTATGCTCAGAACAGGTAAAAGGAAAGGGAGTACATGGCCCGGAAGCTTATGAATATGAATATTATAATCAGAAGATCGTGGAAGATACGGCCCGGTTTGCTTTTGAACTGGCAAAAGGAAGACGAAATAAGGTGGTAAGTCTTGATAAGGCAAATGTACTGGGAAGCTCCAGATTGTGGCGGAAAACAGTAACAGAGATCGGAAAAGAGTACCCGAAGGTGGAACTGAGCCATGAATATATTGATTCTGCGGCCTTGAAACTGATCCGTCGTCCCTGGGAATATGATGTGATCCTTACTGCCAATCTATTTGGGGATATTATCTCCGATGAAGGAACCGGGTTGACTGGAACTGCAGGACTTTTTGGTTCCGCAGAACTTTCTGTATCTGGAAAAGGACTATATACACCTAACCAGCTTCATTATCCAGATGAGTCAGTGATCGGAAAACAGAAGGTAAGTCCCGTGGGGATGATCATGGCAGCGGCCCTGATGCTGCGGTGCAGCTTTGGACTGGAGAAAGAGGCAAAAACAGTAGAAAATGCAATAGAAAAGGTGTTGGAAGCTAAAATTAGTACAGAAGATATGAAATATCCGGGGGCAAAAATAGTTTTAACAGGGGAAATGGCAGATTTTTGTTGCCAATTTTTGGGAAAAGATGTATGATTTTTAAAAGAAAAGAGTTAATAATTTAACCAATAATACCAAGATATAAGTTTGTATATTAACGTCACAGTTAACAAAAATAACAATTGATAACTAAGGAAACGACTTGGTTGATGATATGCAAATGGATATAGGGGGGATGATCCCTGGGATCGTGTAAGAGAGTTTAAGAAGCTTTGTAAGAAGACTCCGCTAAGAATGCTTCTTCGTGGACAGAACCTGATCGGCTATAAGCAGTATCCAGATGATGTTGTGGAGAAGTTTGTAGAACCGGCAGCATTCAATACGAACACAGCAGACAGCGAAACAAGTACATACATCTTTGATGCAGCTAAAACCCGGGAAGTAACAGCACTTCCAGGTGGCTGCACAGAGATCAAACCTCTCTCTGAACTGTCAGCAGTAAAGATCAAAAGTGTATTCATCGGCGGAACCACTGGCGGCACCTTAAAAGAACTGGCTCCGGCAGAGGAAGAGAAGACAGAAACACATTCCCTTACCTTTGAGGGCCGCTGCTGGAAGTTTGGTGATGATATTGACACCGATATCATTATCCCAACACAGCACTTAAATTATGAGACAATGGATGAGATCAAGACCCATGCATTTGAGCCTTTAAGACCGGATCTGGCAGCGAAGCTTCGGGAAGGTGACCTGATCGTAGCAGGAAGCAACTTCGGCTGCGGTTCCTCCAGAGAGCAGGCGGCAGAGGTTCTGGTGGCAAATGGTGTCCACTGCGTCATTGCCAAGTCATTTGCACGTATTTTCTTTAGAAATGCCATTAACAATGGTATCCTGCTGCTTGAATGCCAGGATCTGGCGGATCACGTAAAGGAAGGTGATACCATTCAGGTAGATCTGGATAACCAGAAGATCACTGCTGACGGCAAAACATATGCGATTCCGGCTATTCCGGAAAACCTGTACCACATTATTATGGATGGTGGTCTGGTAAAAAGCATTATGAAAAAAGTTGAAAAAGGTCTGTTATAGAAAGGAGGAAATCAGAATGGGTAAAAAAGTGGAATTTAAAGTCTGCGGACTTACAGCAAAGTACTTCGTACCACTGTTTTTAGTAGTGATCATCTGTACTTACGGCGGCTTTATGCCAACTGTAAAGATCGGTGAGACTACCGGTGTTGGAATGGTGGGAACACTGGCCTTCTTAATGAGCGTAGGCGGCCTGTTCTTCTGGTTGGGCAACAGTATCCCCATTGTAAACAGCTACTTAGGCGGCTCTGTTCTTTTCTGTATGTTCGGACCGGCATTGTTAAATTATTTCGGACTGCTTCCTGAAACAACTGTAAAAGGCGTATCTATCCTTATGAAATACGGCTTTCAGGACGTATACATTGCAGCCCTTCTTTGCGGATCTGTCCTATATATGGACCGTAAGATCTTATTAGGTGCTATTTCACGTTATCTGCCTGCAATTTTAGGCTCTCAGGTATTTGCACTGGGATTCTGCTTTTTAGGTGGTCTTATCACAGGATATGGCCCATTAAATGCTATCTTTGACATTGGTGCGCCTACTATGTCCGGCGGCTCCGGCGGTGCTCTTGTAACTATTCCTACTCTGTATACGGATCTTTCCGGTACAGACTGGATGAGCATGTCCGGTATGTTTTTATGCTACGTTTCACTTTCTAACGTAGTAGCTGTTTTAATGTGTGCCCTTTCCAAACCAATTTTAAAGAAGCTGGGGATGGTATCTCCAGATGAAAATCCGGCTATCCTTCGCAAAGCAGGAACTATGCAGACGGAAAGCACTGAGCAGCTTCCAGCCCTCAGTGCGGATCCTGCCAAAGTCTGCGGCGGTATCTTTATCTGCCTTGGCATCTATTTATTAGGAACTATTTTAGGCAAGCTTCCCGGAACCAAAGTGATCGCTGGTCTTGCATGGGCGATCATCATTGCTGTTGTGGTCAAATGCACCGGTATTATGGATGAAAAGATCACCAACTACACAGTAAATGGCATGAACTTTATGTTAAAGGGACTGCTGCCAGCGATCATCGCAGGTATCGGCATTAACTCTATTAGTATTGAAACTATGATCAGCTATTTTACACCAGCAGCTTTAGTTATCATTGTTTTAGCAGTTCTTGGTGCATACATTGGAGCCATCATCTTTGGACAACTTTTTGGTCTGTGGGGTTATGAAGCCGGTATTACAGCAGGTCTTTGCTGCTGCAACATCGGTGGTTCCGGTGACCTTGCAGTGCTGACAGCAGGTGACAGAATGAGCCTGTTAGCATTCTCCTCCATCTCCACCCGTATCGGCGGTGCGCTGATGGTAGTATGGATCGGCTTCTTATATCCCCTTTTAATGTTAAAATAATTAAGAAAAAAAGCATTTTTTAGAATGACATAAAAATAAAACAGTCTGGAAAATTGACGGAAGTATATCAATTTTTCAGGCTGTTTTTAATTGACCTAAAAATACGATTTTGGGCTGCACTGAAATTTACACCTCTTTTTGCTCTTTATTTTCAATGCTTCTCAAATGAAGATAGACGGTATTTTTTGAAATTCCAAGAGCAGCTGCAACCTTGGGAACTGAATTTTTCATATAGAAAAATCCCTTCTCATGCAGGATACGGATCAATTCTTTGTTTTTATTAACAGCAGCAATATTATTGTTTGACATTACCTGGTTGCGGGCGTTGTTGATGGATGCGGTGAAAGCATCGGTCATATCGTTTGCAAAATTTTCCTGTTCTGTGTGAACATCTTTTGGCCCTGTAATGGATTCCAGTACTTCTGACAATGGAGAATCCAGATACAAATTTATGCAGAGAACACCGATCACACGGTTATTTTGCCCTAAAATGGGAATGGTAGAGGATTTTAGGGATTCTCCAAGGGCATTGATAGCTGTATAGGAGGTAAAATCCTTACCGGAGGAAATTCCCTGGTCTTTAATTCTTTTTAACATATTGAGAGCCAGATCGGTTAAAGGTGCTCCCACTGTCCGTCCAGAGTGATATCCATTCATGATCTTAACAACAGAATGATCATATACTACAACCACCATAACGTGTAGTAGAGAAACAAAAAATGTCGGTGTGCGGACTTTTCGGGCCGTACACCAACATTCTTTTATCATCAGTCAGATTATTCATTACTTTTGTGGTTCGTCCTCCCAGTCTTCCTCTTCGTACTCGTAGTCAAAGTCATCTTCCTCATCCACATCCTCATATTCATAGTCAAAGTCTTCGTCTTCGCCCATATCTTCCAGCTCCTTACGAAGCTTGGTCATATCTTTCGGACGATGTACGATGGCTTCCCGACGTACTGCTTCCAACTGGTTACTGTCTTTATTCAGTTCGGCCCAGAGTAAATCTTTCAACTGTTGAATGCCCATTCCAGACACCGAAGAAATAAAGACATGAGGTATATCTTCAGGCAATGTAGGTTCCAGCATCTGCATCAGTTCCTCGTCCAGCATGTCACATTTCGTAATGGCCAACACCCGCTGCTTGTCCAGCATCTCCGGATTAAAGGTAGCCAGCTCGTTCAACAGAATCTCATACTCCTTACGTATGTCATCCGTATCACCCGGTACCATAAACAGCAGCAATGAATTGCGCTCAATGTGACGCAAGAACCGCAGTCCCAGTCCTTTTCCTTCACTGGCTCCCTCAATGATACCCGGAATATCCGCCATCACGAAAGACTTCCCTTCGTGATAAGACACAATTCCCAGATTCGGTTCCAGCGTGGTAAAAGGATAATTGGCAATTTTCGGACGTGCGGCAGAAACAGAAGAAAGCAAAGTGGATTTTCCGGCATTCGGAAAACCTACCAGACCTACATCTGCCAATAATTTCAATTCCAAAATCACCGTCATCTCCTGCATCGGTTCACCCGGTTGGGCAAAACGGGGTGCCTGACGGGTTGCTGTACGGAAATGCCAGTTTCCCAATCCTCCGCGTCCGCCTTTCAGCAAGATGACTTCCTGTCCGTGCTCCGTTACGTCGCACACATATTCCCCTGTTTCGGCATTATATACTACCGTTCCACAAGGCACTTCAATGACTTTATCTGCCCCGTCCTTTCCGAAACTTTTGTTTTTCGAGCCGTTACCTCCATGTTCCGCAAACACATGACGGTCGTACTTCAGGTGCAGCAATGTCCAGTAATTGCGGTTTCCCCGCAAAATCACATGACCTCCTCTACCACCGTCGCCACCGTCCGGACCTCCGTTGGGCATATACTTCTCACGGCGCATGTGCACCGAGCCACGGCCTCCCTTTCCGGAGCGGCAGTAGATTTTTACATAATCAACAAAATTCGATTCAGCCATAAATTCAAGTTTAAGAACTGGCAGACCGTCACCGGCCCGCCAGTTTTTTATTATTTAAAGTTTATCAATAGCCGCGCAAATATCAGCGAAGATACCGTCCATAGTACCCAATCCCTGAATGTGGCAATATTTACCGTCGTTCTTGTACCAGTCAATCAACGGAGCAGTCTGAGAGTGGTATACTACCAGACGCTTCTTGATAGTTTCTTCATTGTCGTCAGCACGACCAGATTCCTGTCCACGTTTAATCAGACGAGTCATCAGTTCATCTTCAGGAACTTCCAGGTCAAGCATGATAGAAACTTCCTGTCCGCGTACCTTCAACATTTCTTTCAAAGCCTCAGCCTGAGCGATTGTACGAGGGAATCCATCGAAAATCACACCTTTGCTATCCTTGAAGCTGTCGAATACGCTAGCCAGAATATCAATCATCAACGCATCCGGAATCAACTGACCATTGTCGATATAACCTTTTGCTGTTTTACCCAGTTCCGTGCCGTTCTTGATTTCTGCACGCAATACATCTCCCGTAGAAATATGGTTCAAGCCATATTTTTCCACAATACGAGCACTCTGAGTTCCTTTACCTGAACCCGGAGCACCAAAAATTACAATATTCAACATGTTGTCTTATAATAAATAAAAAAATTACTCTATCACTGTATAGATATCGCGGTAGTTCCGTCCGAAGCCATCGTAATCCAGTCCGTAGCCCACGATAAAATCATTCGGAATATTCATCGCCACATAGTTTATATCCAAATCCACCTGCAACTTATCCGGTTTCACCAGCAGCGTAGCAATACGGATTTCTTTCGGATTGCGTGCTTTCAGGGTTTCCAGCAAACGCTGCATGGTCAGCCCCGTGTCCACAATATCCTCCACAATTACCACTGTACGTCCTGAAATGTCTTCATTCAGTCCTACCAGTTCTTTCACCTTTCCTGTAGAAGCCGTTCCCGCATACGAAGCCAGCTTCACAAAAGAAATCTCACATGGAATCGTCAGATGTTTCATCAAATCGGCCGTAAACATGAACGAGCCGTTCAACACACTCAAAAACAACGGATTTTCACCCTCCAAGTCATGATTGATTTCATTGGCCACACGTGCCACCTCCTTCAGGATATCCGCCTCTGGGATAAACGTTTTAAAACGCTTGTCTTTAATCTGAATCGTATCCATGTTATAATCTAGTTTTAGAAATTGTGCAAATTTACGGATTTTCCCTAAAACCTCCACACTTCCCCCTGAGTATTTAAAGATATTTTCAATAGAATATATATCCCATTCGAGGCTTTTTTCGTACTTTTACCGACAAAATAGCTATTTTATATATACAATGAAAATTTTAAGTTGTACACAACAAAAAGAGGCAGATGCATATACCATCGCCCACGAATCTATATTGTCAATCAACCTTATGGAAAAAGCTGCCGGTCTGCTGGCACAAGCTATCAGCGAGCGATATGACAAGTCACACCGTCTTGTCGTATTTGCCGGTCCGGGCAACAATGGGGGCGACGCACTGGCTGTAGCCCGCATCCTTTTCCTGAAAAATTATCCGGTAGAAGTCTATTTGTTCAACGTAAAAGGTACCCTTTCTGATGAATGCCTCACCAACATCCAGCGCCTGAAAGAAAGCGGATTTGCCAACTACACAGAAGTCAGCAACCAGTTCGACCCGCCTCATCTGGGCAGTCACGACGTAGTAATCGACGGTCTGTTCGGTTCTGGACTACAAAAACCGTTGAGCGGAGGATTTGCAGCCGTAGTACAATACATCAATGCTTCTCCTGCCCAGGTGGTATCCATCGACATTCCTTCCGGACTGATGGGAGAAGACAATACCCATAACATCCGACAAAATATCATCAAGGCCGACCTGACCCTGAGTATTCAATTGCCTAAACTCTCTTTCCTCTTTGCCGAAAACGCAGATGTGGTAGGCGAATGGAAATTGCTCGACATCGGTATAAGCCGTGAATTCATCGAATCAGCCAAGACGAACTATTACATCACTGAAGCCAGCGAAATGCGTGCGCTCATCAAGCCAAGAAAGAAATTTGCCCATAAAGGCATGTTCGGCCACGGCCTGCTGATAGCCGGTTCCTACGGTATGGGAGGGGCTGCCCTGTTAGCTTCACGCGCCTGCCTGCGTTCGGGCATCGGACTACTCACCGTACACACCCCTGTATGCAACCATGACCTGCTACAGAGCAACGTGCCCGAAGCCATGGTACAGGATGACGTACACGACCGCTGCTTTGCCGAAGCTGCCGACCTCGACAACTTCCAGGCCGTAGCCATCGGCCCGGGATTAGGACAGGAAGAAATCACGGTGCAGGCGCTGTTCGACCAGGTAAGCAACTGCTATATTCCTTTGGTTCTGGATGCAGATGCACTCAACATCTTCAGCAGCTACCGTAACTACCTGACCCGTATTCCTCGCCACAGCATTCTTACTCCACATATCAAGGAACTGGAACGCATCATCGGACGCTGCAGCAACAGCTACGAGCGTTTGTCAAAGGCGAAAGAACTGGCGGCCCATCTGCAATGCTACATCGTACTGAAAGGAGCATGGACAGCTGTCATTACCCCCGACGGAGTGACTTACTTCAACCCCACAGGTAATCCGGGTATGGCCACAGCCGGAAGCGGCGACGTTCTTACCGGTATCATCCTGTCACTGCTCTCACAAGGCTACACACACGAAGAAGCCTGCCGCTTAGGTGTCTATGTGCACGGTCTGGCTGGTGACATCGCCTGTCAGCAAAAGGGAGTAATCGGCATGACCTCCGGTGACATTGCAGACGCATTGCCGGCCGCATGGAAACAACTAATGGAAACTAAATGACAGACAATATGAAAAAAGGAATCATTGCATTGGGACTGCTGGCCTCTCTGAGTGCTTACTCCCAAGAAAGCTATGTGCCACAGGCAGGCGAAGGCATCGTGTACTTCCTGCCCAAAACCAAAGTAGCCATTGACATCATTGCCACCAAGGTAGACTACCAGCCGGGCGACTTCAGCCTTTATGCCAGCCGCTACCTGCGTCTGAACAATATCAGCTCACAGCCCGAAAGCCATTGGGAAATCAAAGATATTCAAGTCCGCCTTGTAGGAGTGCCCGACTCTACGAAAGCCTACATCATGAAGTTGAAAGATAAGAGTATGGCATCCAATGTAGAACTGACAGACAAAGGGATTGTAAAAGCCATCAATACGACCTCTACCGAAAAAGAATCTCTTCCTGACTACAAGTTAGAGAAGCCACAGACTCATGAGAATGCCCGCAAATACATGACAGAAGACATCCTCATGGCTGGCTCCAGCGCAAAAATGGCAGAACTGACCGCCCGCGAAATCTATAACATACGCGACAGCAAGAACACCATCCTGCGCGGACAGGCAGAAACCATGCCAAAGGACGGAGCTTCTCTCCAACTGGTTATTGACCAGCTGAACAAACAAGAAAAAGCGTTGATGCAAGCATTTACCGGTACTACCGACCGTACAGATAAAGTCTTTACAATATTGGTAGAACCCAGCAATGATACACAAGAACAGGTTGCCGCTCGTTTCTCCACCCAGTTAGGAGTACTTCCGACCAACAATCTGGCTGGTGACCCGATTTATGTTTCCATCCGCAACACTTCTACCCTTCCCATACCGGAAGAAGATAAGAAAAAGAAAAAAGCAGATGGTGCCATCTACAATGTACCGGGTAAAGGAAATGTTACTGTAACTTATCAGGGTAAAAAACTTTTCAACGACGAAATGGCATTCACCCAGTTTGGTTACACCGAAGTACTGGTAGACGGCTTGTTCGACAAGAAAGTAAACACCCGCGTGATTTTCAATTCCACCACCGGTGGTATTTTAAAGATTGACAAAGACTAAAATATTGAATTTATAAAAATAAAAAAAGGTCGTTCCTCACTCATTGGAAGAACGACCTTTTATATTTTCAGTATTTAGCCTTATTTCTGTTTCACCAGTTTCATATACACAGGAAGTCCGTTTCGCAACAAACAAGACACTTCCGTATTTCCATTCTCCATTGTTTTTAAGAACACACCTGGTACATTTCCATCCATCTGCCAGATACCTTTCAGTTCAATAAATGCAGGGGTAGGAATCTCCTTCCAGTTCTTCTTGTCCAGCATTTTAGGACGCAAGTTCGGATTGGCCATACCCAACGACAGACTACCATCCGTATTCTTTTGTTCTATCAGCAACAGTTCCGTAGCCGAAGAAACTACCTCACCTGCTGTCAATCCCTTCGTAGGAGTAAAAAATGAATAAGCCAGCACATTCTTCGGTGCATATTTAATGATGTGCAAGGAATCCTGCATTTCCACTACCGAGAATAATTCTCCTTTTGTCTGACGGTCGGCCACATCCTTCATCTTAGCTTCATCCGCTGCCGGAACTACAACAAAAGAATAAGACTTCTTCTCCGGTTTCACCCCGTGGTTCATATATGCTTTTGCCACCACTTCTTTAGCCGGTTTACCAGCCATACCTACAGAAGAAGGCGTCTCCTGTTCGTCATAAATCACCGTAAGTTCATCGTGACCTGCCGGAACAAAGAAACCGGTTGAAACAGGATTAATCATCGTCACAGGTTCTGAAGAAGCATAATTCTGGCGATTTCCCTTCGTTACCTCCTGGCCGTTCACAGTCAACTTATTGTACTGCTTACTTACTACCGACTGGAATAAGTTCGTAGCCGTAATCATGTTGTCCGCATAATCACCCTTTGCAGAAATACCATTTCCAATACTGAACAACATACCGTCAATAGCCAACACCGACTTACAGAAAGTCAAATTGGTAGGAGTAAATCGCTGGCTTCCCCAACGGTCATCCTGATCAAAAGCAGTAGCAAAGAGTCCGTAATCCTTCATCGATACAGCCCCGGCAAAATTGCTCTTTCTGGCCTTCTGGTCAAAACGATCCTTATCGTTCTTATAAGGCATCATTTCCGCCCAGTTGGTATAATGTACTGTCGTACTTCCCGGCATCATATTCCAGTCCCATCCGGCACCCTTGTTCTCATTGTTAGAAGGATAACCTGTAGGAACCAGTCCCCCATCGTACAGAATTTCCAGTGTACCGTGACTCTGGTAACGTCCGAAACGATTGGTCTTGTTATAAATTTCACTTCCCCACAACATAGCCGTAGGCGACTTCATCACAGCCACCCATCCCGGCTGGCGATACACTCCTGCCGAGCTGTAGTTATACTGATAGAATCCGTTGGCATCAGCAGCCGGTACCGGATACTTATCCGTCTTAAAGAAGTAATTATAATAAGCAGCCAGTTCCTTATCTAAATCCGTACCTGTGGCATCCGCTCCAATCTCAATCAACTGTTCAAACAGTTTCTGCGTAAAGGGCACCTCAATACTATAGAAAGGATGGCGTCCTGCCATACTGTTGGCATAAATCCGGTTCTTATCACCTTCTGCACGCACAGCAGTCATGTAAATCGTTACGACAGCCTTTTTCAGTCTTTCGTACGACTTAGGGTCAATCTTGAATGAAGTCCCCTTGAAACGATAGAAGTATTCCACCCACGTTTTGTAAGAATACATGTATCCGTTATAGTGCGCATTGTGGTGGAA
>ENA-USUK01002978-USUK01002978.1-human-gut-metagenome-genome-assembly--contig:-NODE-2978-length-10634-cov-44.393294_pt1 | contig 10634 bp, 6 predicted proteins | sample MGYA00250062_ERZ773400 | MGnify/ENA primary metagenome ERZ773400 (study PRJEB29103, sample SAMN06111961) | human gut metagenome | biome: human gut; feature: ankylosing spondylitis patient; material... | reverse complement strand
GTGACTGAGATAAAGGACAAGGACGGCAAGGTGACCTCCCGTGTGGATTCCGCAGGCAATACCGTAGACGAGCAGGGTTTCCGCCTGGACAAGGACGGCAAGCGCTTTCAGGAGTACGAGCTCACCGTTAACGGCGTTTCCATTGGCAAATACAACAAGGACACCGCCCTGGATACTATAATGGGGAAATAGAAAGCTACTCATTAAAGCCAAAGAAAGAGTTAGATACTCAGAAGGTCATTTGGCAATATTGGGGGCAGGGTATGGATAACGTCAGTTTGCCCGGGATTGTACAGATTTGCTTTGATTCGGTAGATAGAAACAAGGGAGCTTATCGGGTGATTCGCTTGACGGACAAGACGGTATCCGAATATATAGATTTACCCGATTTTGTTTGGAGAAAGCGTGAAAATGCACAATTTACCCGAACACTGTTTTCTGATCTGCTTCGTATCGCTTTATTGAGTGTTTATGGCGGTGTGTGGCTGGATGCTACTATTCTATTAACAGGACCGCTTCCGGATACATACGGAAAATATGATTTCTTCATGTTTCAGCGTTCCGACGAAGAAAAGAACAAGAGATACTGGAAAGGGGTCTATGCTTATTATTTTGGGTGGAGGACTGATTTTAAAGTAAAAGTCCTGAATAGTATCATCTTTGCCCGGAAAGACAGTGTGGTTATTTCATCCTTAAAAGATTTGTTGCTCTACTTTTGGGAAACCCAGGATTCGGTTCCCGACTATTTCTTTTTTCAGATATTGTTTAATGAACTGGTTACCAAACGCCTGTCGGATAGGAATTGTCCGGTAATTAATGATTGTATTCCACATATTATCCAGACGAAGATTAATGGAAAATATGATGATATCTCATTCGATGAAGCATTGAAATTGACTAACATACATAAAATGGCTTATTTCGACGATGCCGGAATAATGCGTTTAAAAATGATACTAAAGCAGCATGGAAAAGTCTGAAATGAAACATGCTTATTTGATAATAGCTCATCACGAGTTTGAAGTTTTAGGGAAATTGATTCAGGCTATTGATGATAAACGGAACGATATATTTATTCATTTCGACGCAAAACTCAAAAGCTATCCTGTGCTGAAGGCACATAATGCAAACTTATATATTCTGGAAAAGCGAATAGATATCCATTGGGGACATATTTCACAGATTAAAGCGGAATATGCCCTGTTTGAGACGGCCTTCACACAGGATAGATACGCTTATTATCATCTGCTTTCCGGAGTACATTTGCCATTGAAATCTCAGGATAACATCCATTGTTTCTTTGATAACTTAAAAGATAAAGAAGTACTGGCACATGTACCTAATTCCGACTACCAAACCACCCTTAAAATGCGGCGATATAATTTATTCATGAAGCATTTCATGCACAGGAATTCGTTTATAAGAAGAATCAGCCAGATATCATGGAGGATTTGTATCCGCATTCAGAAGGAATTGCATATCTATCGAAATAGAAAGCAGTTTTATACGAATGCAGCGAATTGCCAGTACATAACGCAGCCAGAACGGTTTCTGGTTTTCTTTAAGCCAGGCTGCAGTTTTCAGGGTTTGTGCATTACTTCTGGAGGTGAGTGCTTTATGACGTTCGTCATTGAACTCTTTTACGTCAAGTAGTACGAGGTCTGCCAGCGAAAGCAACTCCTTTACATCTTCGTTCCAGATTCCGCCATTTGTATCTATGCAGATATGAATGCCCGCTTCTTTCAGCATGCGGAATAAAGGAACCAAGGCTTTTGCCTGAAAGGTCGGTTCTCCTCCACTGAAAGTAATGCCTCCTTTCTTCCCGAAAAAAGGTTTTTGGCTTACAGCCATCTTGAGAATCTCTTCAGGAGCAGTTTCTTTACTTTCACCTTTGGCATCAATAGTATCGGGATTGGCACAATAAAGGCATCGGAAATTACAGCCTTGCAAGAAAACAACGAGACGTATTCCCGGACCGTCGTATGTGCCTAATGATTCGTATGAATGTACTCTAATCATGATAGGATAAAAAATAATAGACACAAACTACCGGACTGAAAATCCGGGTAGCTTGTGTCCAGTTAAAATTATATACTCTTTATGCAAGAATTACATGCGTTCGTGGAAGCTGCGTGAAATTACTTCCAGCTGATGCTCACGGCTCAGTTTGATGAAGTTCACCGCATAACCAGATACACGAATTGTCAGCTGAGGATATTTTTCCGGATGCTCCATGGCATCTTCTAGCATTTCCCGGTTCAATACGTTTACGTTCAGGTGATGCGCACCTTTCACGAAGTAACCGTCCATCATCGTTACTAGGTTCTCGATACGGTTTTCCATATCTACTCCCAAAGATTTCGGTACGATAGAGAAGGTATTACTGATACCGTCCTGTGAGTCACGGTAGCGCAATTTAGCTACAGAACTCAGAGAAGCAATGGCACCGTTCTTGTCGCGCCCGTGCATCGGGTTAGCTCCAGGAGCAAATGCTACACCTTTGGCACGGCCGTCTGGAGTGGCACCTGTTTTCTTACCATACATCACATTTGAAGTAATGGTCAGGATAGACAAGGTCGGTTTGGCATTCTTGTAAACCGGCAATTTCTTCAATTCTTCGTCGAAGTAGTAAATCAAGTCTACTGCCAGGTGGTCTACGCGGTCATCGTCATTTCCGAAGCAGGGGAATTCACCTTCGATGTCGAATCCTTCTGTCAGTCCGATGTCGTTACGGCGAGCTGTTACCTTTGCATACTTGATGGCAGACAATGAGTCAACAGCGATAGACATACCTGCCACACCGTAAGCCAGGTTGATAACCGGGTCAGTATCTACGAAAGCCATCTGAGCCTTTTCGTAATAATACTTGTCGTGCATGTAGTGGATGATGTTCATGGCTTCGTTGTACACGCGTGCCATTTCTTTCAGCACTTTCTTATAGTTGGCAAGCACTTCTTCAAAGTTCAATACATCACCGCTCAATGCCGGAATGTCCTTTACCATCAGTGTGCCGGTGTTTTCACAGCGTCCGCCGTTGATAGCCAGCAGCAATGCCTTAGCCAGGTTACAGCGTGCACCGAAGAACTGGATGTGACGGCCGATGTCCTGATAAGATACACAGCAAGCGATACCGTAGTCGTCAGAGTTACGTACTTCACGCATCAGGTCGTCGTTCTCGTACTGGATAGAAGATGTATCGATAGAAACCTGTGCACAGAAGTTCTTGAAACCTTCCGGCAGTTCCGGACTCCACAGCACGGTCAAGTTCGGTTCTGGTGAAGGACCGAGGTTGTACAATGTCTGCAAGAAACGGAATGAAGTCTTGGTTACTTTTGTACGTCCGTCGTTGAAGCGTCCGCCGATAGACTCAGTCACCCATGTCGGGTCGCCGGCAAAGATGTCGGTATAAGCCTGCATACGCAAGTGGCGTACCATACGCAGTTTGATAACAAACTGGTCAATCAACTCCTGTGCATGTGCTTCGTCAAGCAGGCCATGAGCCATATCATATTCAATATAGATATCCAGGAAAGACGATACGTTACCCAATGACATGGCAGCACCATCCTGTTCTTTTACGGCAGCCAGGTAAGCCATGTATACCCACTGAACAGCTTCCTGTGCATTGTGAGCCGGACGTCCCAGTTCAAGACCGTATTGTTCTCCCATGATCTTGATTTCCTTCAGGGCCTTGATCTGCTCTGCCACTTCTTCACGAAGACGGATGCGGGCATCAGTCATCGGACCAGTCAGGTGACGCAAATCATTTTGTTTAGCTTCAATCAGTCTGTCCAGACCATACAATGCCAGACGACGGTAATCACCGATGATTCGTCCGCGTGCATAGTTGTCAGGAAGTCCTGTCAAGAAACCAAGTGAGCGGAAAGAACGGATTTCTTCTGTGTATGCATCGAAGACCCCGTCGTTATGAGTTTTGCGATAATGAGTGAAAATATCTTTAACCTTCGGGTCAACTTCTACTCCGTTTTCACGGCAAGCTTTTTCTACTACCTTGATACCTCCAAAAGGTTTGATTGCGCGGCGCAACACTTCGTCAGTCTGCAAGCCGACAATGACTTCATTTTCCTTATCAATATATCCCGGTGCGAAAGAAGTGATGGTTGATACTGTGGACGGATCGAGCGAGCGTACACCATTGTTTGCACGTTCTTCAGCCAAAGCTTCCAAACATTTGTTCCAAACAGCTTTTGTACGTTCAGTTGGACCGACCAGGAATGAAGCGTCGCCCTCGTAAGGCGTAATGTTTGTCTTTACGAAATCGGTGACGTTGATTTCATGGTTCCAACGGCCTTCTTTAAAATTCATTGCCATAAATTTGAAATATTAAAAAGTTATGTAAATGTGGTTCTCTAAACCGAGTGCAAAGGTAGTGAAAAACCTTGTGTTGTACAATACCTATTTTGTGGTATATTATTATTTTGCATTAATTACAAAGTAGTATAGGTTATAGAAACGGGTTAAGGGAGAGGTGTGTTTGCGAAAAAATCTTTGCAAAAGTTTGCACAACTCAAAAAGTCGCTCTATATTTGCACCGCATTTGAGAGAAGATGCGTTCCCAAAGAAGATTGGAAGTTTGGGTGAGTGGCTGAAACCAGCAGTTTGCTAAACTGCCGTACGGGTAACCGTACCGGGGGTTCGAATCCCCCAGCTTCCGCTTTCTGATAGAACTCCGCCAATTGGCGGAGTTTTTTTTGTGCCCTTTTGTATATTATTTTTGGTTCTGTTTTGTTGTAGCGTCGCACTTTTTTAGAAAAAGAATCTTTGTTCAAAAAAACTTGGATGTAACGGATGTTGTCATACCTTTAAACTGTAACTTCTTTTATTTTATTGTTAGAATGTGTATGTCTATGTGAAGCCTTTCTGATTCCTTGTTTGTTTTTTAACTCATATAATATTAATAATATTTAATTTTATTCATTTTTCTATATATAAAGAGTGGATTATTTAAAATATATCTATATTTGTACTATGAATAATTTTATAAATGTAAACATTAATGTAATATCTATGAAAATTAGCCATGGATATTTTTAAAATATTTAATTGATATCTTGTTGACTTCTCGTCTTTTTTGAATAATAAATTCTAATTCTAAGTTATATCATTAATCTAATTAATTTATGAGAATTGGTAGGTTTTCACAAATGTTTTTATTGTTGGTTGTTTCCGGATGGGGAACTGTATGGGCTGCTCCTGAAAAGTCAGTGGATGCATCTATACTACAACAGTCTGCTAAAATTACCACTCAAGGTACAGTTGTTGACGCTCAAGGTGAGCCTTTGATAGGTGTAAGTATTCTTGAAGTTGGTACTACAAATGGTACGATTACGGATATTGATGGTAAGTTTACTTTACAAATAACTTCTGGAGCTACACTTGAATTGTCTTATATAGGTTATAAGACACAACAGTTAAAAGCTGTATCAGATCTTGGAACTATTCAAATGTCTGATGATACTGAGGTCCTTCAGGAAGTAGTGGTGACTGCTTTGGGTATCAAGCGTGAAAAGAAAGCTTTGGGTTATGCCATTCAGGAAGTCAAAGGAGAATCTTTGGTTGAAGCCCGTGAAACAAACCTCGCTAATGCTTTGTCTGGTAAGATTTCGGGTGTACAGGTTATTCGTTCTAGTAATGGACCTGGTGGATCTTCAAAAATTCAGTTGCGTGGTGCAAACTCTGTGACAGGTACAAATCAGCCGTTGATTGTGGTTGATGGTGTTCCTATGGATAACTTTACCGGTGCAGATAATGCGGACTTTTATAATCCGTCTTTGGATATGGGTAATGGTCTTTCAGATATTAATCCGGAAGATATTGAATCAATGTCCGTTTTGAAAGGTGCTTCTGCTGCCGCACTTTATGGATCTCGTGCAGGTAATGGTGTTATTTTGATTACAACAAAAAAAGGTACTAAACGTGAAGGTTTAGGTATTACCATTTCTGGATCAGTTTCTGCAGAAACGATTTTCATGAATCCTAAGATGCAGAAATCATTTGGTCAAGGTGATAATGGTGCATATAATACAGAAACATCCAATAGCTGGGGACCTGCTATGGGAAGTGAATATACCTTCAACGGACAAAAACGCGTGATGCAGTATTATGATAACGTAGACGCATTTTTCAAGACTGGTCTTAATTTGACGGAAAGTATCTCTTTCTCTCAGCAGTATGATAAGACATCTATCTATGCGTCTTTGAACCGAATGGATGATTCAAGCAAGATTCCTGGAGCTACATTGGATCGTACAAACTTGACTTTGCGTGCTTTTTATACATTTGGTAAGGATGATCGCTGGAGTTTGGATGCAAAGGTACAGTATATCAATACGAATGCAGATAACCGACCAATGACAGGTTCAAACGATCAGAATATGTTCCGCACTATTTACCAGTTGCCTTCTTCAATGGATATTCGTGATTATAGCAATCCTTTGACTGATGAAGGTAAAATTAATTGGTATAATAATAGTGGAATGAACCCTTATTGGGCTGAACTGTATAATACGAACCATGATACTCGTAACCGTTTTTTGATGAATGCTTCTTTGAAGTATAAATTCACAGATTGGTTGAATGCGGAAATCAAAGCGGGTAGCGATATGTATAATACAGAAAGCAATAACAAGCTATATGCTGGAAGTAATCGTAATAATGGTAATAGCCAATATAGCTTGGAAGAAAAGAAGTTTTATGAAAATAACTTCAGCTTTTTGATTAGCGCTCAGAAAGACCATTTGATTGATAAGTTTGGTGGTACAATGACTTTTGGTGGAAACTTGATGGAAAGAAAAACCACTGGCTTAAAAGGTGATGCAACCAAACTTACAGTTCCAAATTTGTTTAACTTGTTGAATAGTAGTAAGAATGACCGTAACTTTAAGGAAACTTACAATCACAAGAAAATTAATTCATTGTATGGTACATTGGGTATTAACTATGATGGATGGGTATTCTTGGATGCAACTTTCCGTAATGACTGGTCTTCAGCTTTGAGTAAGGAAAATCGTTCTTTCTTCTATCCATCAATTTCAGCTTCTTGGATTATCAGTGATATGGTTGGAAAAATGGATAAGATGATGCCGTCATGGTTTACTTATGCTAAAGTACGTGCTTCTTTTGCTCAAGTAGGTAATGATATGGATGCGTATCAGTTGTATAATTATTATGAAATATCTTCCGACCCTAATGGTAATACAACAGGTAAGCCTCTTGAAACTTATTATGATTCAACAGTGCAAAGTGAGTTGATTTCTTCATGGGAAGCCGGCTTGGAATTGAAATTCTTCAATAATCGTTTAGGATTTGATGTGGCATGGTATAAATCAAATGCAAAGCGTCAGTTGATGAATATTCCGATGGATAATATGTCTGGATACAAATCTCGTAAGATTAATGCAGGTAATATTCAGAATACAGGTATTGAGTTGATGATTAATGCACGTCCTATTGAAACAAATGATTTTAGTTGGGATACTCAGTTCAACTTCTCTAAGAATAACAACAAGGTTATTGAATTAGCTCCTGGAGTTGATAAATATGAATTAGGTGGTGCCGCTGAATTAAAAGTTTACGCTGTGCAGGGTGGTAACTATGGTGAGATTTGGGGTACCAAGTTTATGCGTGTAACGGATGAAAATAGTCCGTATTATGGTAAGTTATTATTAAATAAAGCTGGTTTGCCTCAGTCTACAGGGGTTTCTGAGAAGATTGGTGACCAGCAGGCCGACTGTATGTTAGGTTGGAACAATAGCTTTAGATATAAGAACTTTGCTTTGAGCTTCCAGATTGACGGACGTTTAGGCGGTGATATTTATTCTTATACTAATTATGCATTACAGATTGCCGGCCGTGCAGAATGTACAGCACCGGGTGGAATGCGTGAGAATTTTGTAGTGGATGGTGTAATTGCCCAGCAAGATGGAACATACGCTCCTAGTACAATAAAGGTTTCTCAGCAGGATTATTGGCAGGCTATAGGTACAGGTAATACTGGTATTGGAGAAGCAAATATTTATGATGCAACCAATATTCGTTTGCGTAATATTGCGTTGAACTATTCATTTCCATCATCTATGTTAAAGAAGACTATTTTCCAGCAGTTGAAATTAGGTTTCTCTGTGAATAACGTATGGATGATTTACAGTGATATGAATGGCATAGATCCTGAAGCTGTATTTATCACAAATACTAATGCTACAGGTTTTGAGAACTGTGCATCTCCTACATCACGTTCTTATTTATTTAACGTTACTCTTGGTTTCTAATCAAAAAAAGAATTTTAAATGAAAGCGATTGATAAATTATTTTTAGGGTTAAGCCTATTCAGTTTAGGATTAACTTCTTGCTCTGATTTTGATGAGGTGAATACAGACCCTTCTAAGACACAATTAGGATCTGTTAAATCCTACTTTGCCTTGAATCAGTCTTTTAGCAAGATTCAGATGGACCCTAGTACAGGTGAACGTGTATACGTTTATAACTGGGGAGAAGGTGCTCGTTTTCTTACAGAGAAGAAACATCTGTCTATTGGTAATTATGATGATGATTATATCAGCTCTTTTTACTATCCAGCAATTGCATTTTCTATAAATAATGCGACACTGGCTGTTCAAATAGCTGAAACTCATCCGGATGAGGTGGTCGATCAGAAATTTTATCCGAATATGAAGCAGTTTGCTCGCATTTGGCGTGCATATTTGTTAGCACAGTTTGCTGATAGTTTTGGTCCTTGTGCTTTACCTCAAGATTTGACGGGGGGATTGAATCCTGTATATAGCAGCGAGAAGGATACATACAATTATATATTGGATGAATTAGCTGATGCGGTAAAAGCGATAGATGTATCTGTTGAACCAACAGAAGATCAGGCAAAATGTGACCCTTATTTTGGGTACGATGCCACAAAATGGGTGAAATATGCCAATTCATTGCGAATGCGTTTGTCTATGCGTTTGAGCAATCTGAAAGATAGGGATCCTGAAATGTATGCTAAAGCTGTAGCTCAGTTTAAGGATGCAGCTGCTGATTTGAGTAAGACAATCAGTGAAGATGCGGATATTATGGAAATTGTGCAGAATAATGGATGGGATGATTATTCTGGTCCGTATACCCGCTCTTATAATCAGCATTGTTTGTCTGGTACTTTGGCTAATTTGATGACTAACTTAGGAGGAATTTCTATTCAAGAACAACGCCCTGATATTGCAGCAAGTTACATAAAAGATGCTGATTATTTAGGAAAGCGTTTTGAGAAGCATTTTGTATTGAATACTGATAATCCGACTAAAGGATATTGGATGGACGGACTTCCTGAAAACTTGGATCCTCGTGCATTGAAATTATATTATTTACCTTATGATTCAAATGCAGATAATACGATTGATATAGGTTCTGAAGTGAAAAAATATAAAGGTACTTTTGGGCTTATTTCTTTTGAAGACGAGACAGATACCATAAAGATAGATGGTACGTATTCTTGGAATGGTATACCTGCTGGTACAACAACTAGTTTTTCGCCTTCTATGTCTAAGAACGAGTTGCCTAATAGTAGTAGTGCACGTTTGAATAATTATCCTATATTGGGTTCTCAGGCTAGAGATGCAAAGGAAAAGATGGTTTACTTCGGTCCATGGGAAACTTATTTCCTTGTTGCTGAGGCCTTGGAACGTCAGTGGGTTACACCGGGTGAAGTTGGTGGTCTTACTGCAGAAAATGCTTATAATAAAGCTGTTAAATTGAGCTTTATTCATTTTGGCGTTTCTCAGTATTACGATGATTATATTAGTTCGAGAGAGTATAATCGCGTAGGTACTTCTGTGGCATATAATCATACAGATCCTGCTTCTTCTGTGACAATGAAGTATGTTGATGGTTATACAGATCAGGAAGGAACTGTTCAATATCAGTATCCAGATGGAACTCGTACATTGTATGGTAATCAGTTGAATGATCATTTATCAAAAATATTTACTCAAAAATACATTGCTCAATTGCCATATTTGGTGCAAGAGTGTTGGTCTGATTATCGTCGTGTAGGCTTGCCATTCTTTGACATTATAGCAAATGAAAAAATGATGACAGGCACTGATATGACTGAGTGGGATCCGGAATCATGGAAATCTGGACAGAAATGGCAGTATTATCCGCAGCGTATGAGATACCCGACTACGCTTGATAATGCAAATCCAACGGAATATAAGCACGCATTGGAATTATTAGGTGGTGCTAATACTACGATGGTTCCATTGTGGTGGTCATTGGCGTATAGTCAGAAATAATATTTAAAAGAATAGCCTGACAACCTGTTTGCAGATATAATCTGCGTAAGAAATGGTTGTTAGGCTATTTTTTTGTGTATACAAATCTATTTTTTATATAAATAAAGAATGCAGTAATTGGTTGTTATGAAGAAACGATTATTTGTAGCATTGTTATCTTTGAGCATTGTCACTTCTACTATCGGACAAGTGTCGGAAAAATCACCACAAGACGTTCAGAAAGAAAAAAGGATGGAGTGGTTCTCAAATGCCAAGTTGGGTATTTTTATTCATTGGGGCATTTATTCGGTGAAGGGGGTTTCCGAAAGCTGGTCTTTCTTCAATAAATACCTG
>ENA-USUK01002976-USUK01002976.1-human-gut-metagenome-genome-assembly--contig:-NODE-2976-length-10640-cov-13.329263_pt1 | contig 10640 bp, 7 predicted proteins | sample MGYA00250062_ERZ773400 | MGnify/ENA primary metagenome ERZ773400 (study PRJEB29103, sample SAMN06111961) | human gut metagenome | biome: human gut; feature: ankylosing spondylitis patient; material... | reverse complement strand
GCATTTTTGATGACCAAAAATTCATCTGAAAGTTACACAACCTCTCAACTGGTAAATCTTTTTAAAGAGGACAAGGTTCAGAGTTATACCGTCAACTACGGAACAGGTGCGATTGAAATTACACTTAAAGAGGGTGTAAAACTTAAACCCGCAAAGGACATCGCTACATCTGACAGCATTATTCAGGATACAACGGATGATAATATCACAGCTACAGATCCTGACGGAAAAAATGCCAAGAGCTCGGCAAAAAATGTTGTTGTAAGAGGTACTCTTGCCGATAGTGAAAGATTTATTGACGATGTTTCCGTTTACACCGCATCGGCGGACGAAGCTGTTTCTTATGATTATATCAAAGGCAGTGACAACACACTTTTATATGAATTTTTGCCTATACTTGTAACGGGAATCCTCTTTGTAGTTGTATGGATATTCATTATGAAGAAAATGGGCGGCGGTCTTGGCGGAAAAGAAATGAACTTCGGCAAGGCTAAAATCAAAAATACAAATGACGAAAAGCGCAAAACTACATTTGAAGATGTTGCAGGCGCAGACGAAGAAAAGGAAGAGCTTGAAGAAATCGTTGAATTCCTTAAAGCTCCGGATAAGTATAATAAACTCGGCGCAAGAATCCCTAAGGGTGTACTCCTTGTAGGCCCTCCTGGTACAGGTAAAACATTGCTTGCAAGAGCAGTTGCAGGCGAGGCAGGCGTTCCGTTCTTCTCAATTTCAGGTTCCGACTTTGTGGAAATGTTTGTCGGCGTCGGTGCGTCAAGAGTTCGTGACCTCTTTGAACAGGCTAAGAAAAACTCACCGTGTATCATCTTCATTGATGAGATTGACGCTGTAGGTCGCCAGAGAGGCGCAGGTCTTGGCGGCGGTCACGATGAGCGTGAGCAGACACTTAACCAGTTGCTTGTAGAGATGGACGGCTTCGGAGCAAACGAGGGCGTTATCCTTATTGCCGCAACTAACAGACCTGATGTTCTCGATCCTGCTCTTATGCGTCCGGGCAGATTTGACAGACAGGTAATCGTAAGCTATCCTGACATCAACGGCAGAGAAGCAATCCTTAAGGTACATGCTCGCAAAAAGCCGCTTGCTCCCGATGTTAAGCTCAAGACCATTGCTAAAACAACAGCAGGATTTACAGGTGCAGACCTTGAAAACCTCCTTAACGAGGCAGCTTTGCTTGCTGCAAGAAAGAATAAAAAAGCCATTACTATGGAAGAAATCGAAGAGGCTACAATCAAGGTTGTAGTTGGTGCTGAGAAAAAGACAAGAGTTATGAGCGACAAGGAAAAGAAACTTACCGCTTATCACGAGGCAGGTCACGCAATCTGTTTCCACGAGCTTGCTACACAAGACCCTGTTCACGAGATTTCAATTATTCCGAGAGGTATGGCAGGCGGTTATACAATGCCGTTGCCGTCTGAAGATAAGTCTTACAACTCACGTACAGAAATGCTTGAAGACATCGTAGTATGTCTTGGCGGTAGAGTTGCGGAGGCAATCATTCTTGACGATATTTCAACCGGTGCGTCTAACGATATTGAAAAGGCTACAAAGACTGCCCGTGATATGGTTACAAAGTACGGTATGACTAAGGAACTCGGCTGTATTTGTTACGGCAAAGACAACAGTGCCGTATTCCTTGGCAGAGATATGGGTCATACTCAAGATTATTCAGAGCAAACTGCCGCTAAGATTGACGAGCTTATTCTTGAGATTGTCAACAATGCTTACGACAGAGCAGAAACCATTTTGAAGGATAATATTGATAAACTTCATGAGGTTGCAGCTTACCTTATTAAGCATGAAAAAATGGGCGGCGAAGATTTTGAGGCTGTTATGAACGGCACTTATGTTGAGCCTGTTGAGGCAGAAGATGCCGAATCCGAAGAAGATAATGCAAATACTGCTGAAAACAAAGATAACGAATAATAATTTTTATAGCCTCTCTTTATGAGAGGCTATAATTGCTAAATAAAGGAAAACACAAGCTACCAAAATCATTATGTAGTTTCCTGGTGTCAAACTCATAAATGCTGTCTGGTTAAGCAAATTTTCCAATGTATCTAAGATGTTCATTTGTTACCTCCAGTTCTTTATAAAACAACTAATTTAATGTTGCAATAACTGCGCCTGCTTCAAATGAATCACCTACGCCAAATGCAACACTTGCAACTGTTCCATCTTCAGGAGCAACTACAGAGTTTTCCATTTTCATTGCTTCAAATACTAAAATTGTTTCGCCCTTCTTTACTGCCTGTCCAGGGTTAGCACTAATTGATAAAACTTTACCCGGCATTGGAGCTGTAACCTTAATGCTTCCTTCTGCTCCGGATGCAGCAGGTGCAGAAGCTGGAGCAGCCTTTGCTGCAGGAGCTGCCTTTGCAGCAGGTCTTACAGGTGCGCTTGCTGTACTTCCTGTTTCTTCAACAGTAACATCATATACATTTCCGTTTACTGTAATTGTATAACTTTTCATTTTAGGATCCTCCTGTACTTATCTTTTTTTACGATTGATTTTGCGGATGGAACGAACTACGAATCCGTCTGTTGTAGTTCCTTCTGCTGCTGCGATAGCTGCTGCCGGTGTACCGGTATTTGCATGGAAGGGCGAGACTCTTGCCGATTATTGGTGGTGCACGTTGCAGGCATTGAGCTTTGACGGCGGCAAGGGACCGAATGTGATTGTAGATGATGGTGGTGACGCGACAATGATGATCCACGTGGGTTATGATGCTGAAAATAATGCTGCCGTATTGGATAAGGAAGTACACGCGGAGGATGAAATAGAACTGAATGCTATCTTGAAGAAAGTGTTGGCAGAAGACAGTACTCGCTGGCATCGCGTAGCGGAAGAAGTGCGTGGCGTATCTGAAGAGACTACGACAGGCGTACACCGTTTGTATCAGATGCAGGAAGAAGGCAAATTGCTGTTCCCGGCATTCAATGTAAACGACTCGGTAACGAAATCTAAGTTTGATAATCTGTACGGTTGCCGCGAATCGTTGGCCGACGGAATCAAGCGTGCAACAGATGTGATGATTGCCGGAAAAGTAGTAGTGGTATGCGGTTATGGTGATGTGGGTAAAGGCTGTTCTCACTCCATGCGTTCTTATGGAGCGCGGGTGCTCGTGACGGAGGTAGACCCGATCTGTGCACTGCAGGCTGCAATGGAAGGTTTCGAAGTAGTGACGATGGAAGAGGCTTGTCTGGAAGGTAACATCTTTGTGACTACGACAGGTAATATCGATATTATCCGTATCGACCACATGGAGAAAATGAAAGACCAGGCTATCGTTTGCAACATCGGCCATTTCGATAATGAAATTCAGGTAGATGCTTTGAAACATTATCCGGGCATCAAATGTGTGAACATCAAACCACAAGTAGACCGTTATTATTTCCCGGATGGACATAGCATTATCTTGTTGGCCGACGGTCGTCTGGTAAATCTGGGATGTGCAACAGGACACCCGTCATTCGTGATGAGTAATTCATTTACCAATCAGACATTGGCGCAGATAGAACTGTTCAACAAGAAATATGATATCAATGTATATCGCTTGCCGAAGCATCTGGACGAGGAAGTGGCTCGCCTGCATCTTGAAAAGATCGGTGTGAAACTGACTAAGCTGACTCCCGAACAGGCCGCTTATATTGGTGTATCGGTGGACGGACCTTATAAAGCAGATCATTATAGATACTAATTTGATTTACGATTAGACGATTTACCATTTACGATTGATAAATAAGGGAGATCGATATTCCACTGTTATCAATTGTAAATGTTAGATTGTCCGGTCGTATTTATTTTTATATTCAAACTTCAATCGTAAATAGTAAATCGTGTCATCGTAAATGAAAAAGTTTCTTCCTGACTTAATAGCCATTCTGGCTTTTATCATTCTTTCTTTCGCCTATTTTTTTCCGGCTGATATCGAAGGTCGTATCTTGTTTCAGCATGACACGGCTGCCGGAGTCGGTGCAGGACAAGAATCGAAAGAGTATCTCGAGCGTACCGGAGAACGTACGCGCTGGACAAACTCGATTTTTGGAGGTATGCCTACTTATCAGATGTCTCCGAGTTACGACTCGACAACGTCCCTGAAAGGGGTGGAGAAGGTTTATCGCCTCTTTCTCCCGGATTATGTAGTGCTGACTTTTATCATGATGCTGGGATTCTATATCCTCTTGCGGGCGTTTGGAATATCGGCCTGGCTGGCAGGATTAGGCGGAGTGATATGGGCATTCTCTTCCTATTTCTTCATTCTGATACCGGCAGGGCATATTTGGAAGTTTGTGACATTGGCTTATATACCACCTACGATTGCAGGTGTCGTTCTGGCTTACCGGAAGAAATACCTGTTGGGCGGAATCGTTACGGCCCTGTTCATCGCCCTTCAGATTCAGTCGAATCACATTCAGATGAGCTATTATTTCATGTTTGTGATTCTGTTTTTTGTAGGAGCTTACTTTGAAGATGCTTACAAAAAGAAAGAATTGCCTCATTTCTTCAAGGCTAGCGGGGTTTTAGCACTGGCTGCCGTGGTAGGAGTCTGCATCAATATTTCCAATCTGTATCATACGTATGAATATAGTAAGGAGACGATGCGTGGCAAGAGCGAATTGAAGCAGGAGGGAGCTGCTGCCAGTCAGACTAGTAGCGGATTGGATCGTGATTATATAACCAACTGGAGTTATGGTATCGGTGAAACGTTGACGTTGCTGGTTCCGAATGTAAAGGGGGGAGGATCAGGATCTACGATGTCACAGAGCGAAGCTGCTATGGCAAAGGCCAATCCAATGTATAACGGTATTTACTCACAGTTACCTCAATATTTCGGTGAGCAGCCGTGGACAGCCGGTCCGGTATATGTGGGGGCATTTGTGATGTTCCTCTTTGTATTGGGGTGCTTTATAGTGAAAGGTCCTCTTAAATGGGCGCTGCTGGGAGCTACTATCTTCTCGATTCTGCTTTCATGGGGAAAGAATTTCATGGGGCTGACGGACTTCTTTATCGATTATGTCCCGATGTATAATAAGTTCCGCGCTGTATCTTCTATTCTGGTAATAGCTGAATTTACAATACCTTTGTTGGCGATTTTTGCCTTGAAAGAGATTTTGAGTAAACCGGATATGCTGAAACAGGAAAAGAACTGCAGAGGAGTGATTGCTGCGTTGGTACTAACTGCCGGTGTGGCACTCATTTTAGCTGTCGCCCCGGGCACTTTCTTCTCCAGCTTTATAACGACACAGGAGATGACTGCTTTGAAACAAGCACTTCCTGCCGAACATTTGGCTCCGTTTGTGGCCAATCTGACTGAAATGCGCGAAGCCATTATTGCTTCGGATGCATGGCGCAGCTTCTTTATTATAGTGATCGGTTGCCTGTTCTTATTCTTGTATCAACTGCGGAAGTTGAAAGCCTCTTTTACACTGGCGGGTATTGCACTTTTGTGTCTGATAGATATGTGGAGTGTCAATAAACGCTATTTGAATGACGAACAGTTCGTGCCGAAGTCGAAGCGGTCAGAAGCATTCGTGAAAACACAGGCGGATGAGATTATTCTTCAGGATACGACTCCGAATTATCGTGTACTGAACTTCATCGGTTTCCCCGGTAATACATTTAATGAAAACAATACAGCATATTGGCATAAGAGTGTCGGTGGCTATCATGCAGCGAAACTTCGCCGCTATCAGGAAATGATAGACCATCACATCGTGCCCGAAATGAAAGAAACTTATCAGGCTGTGGCTACTGCCGGTGGACAGATGGACAGTGTGGATGCTTCTAAATTCCGTGTACTGAATATGCTGAATACCAAATACTTCATTTTCCCTGCCGGAGAGCAAGGGCAGGCTGTTCCTGTCATGAATCCTTATGCATACGGTAATGCATGGTTCGTAGATAAGGTGCAGTATGTAAATAATGCAAATGAAGAAATAGATGCTTTGAACGATATTCTTCCAACGGAAACAGCCGTAGTGGATGTGAAGTTTAAAGAACAGCTGAAAGGTGTGACAGAAGGATATAAAGATTCACTATCTACCATCCAGTTAACCAGTTACGAGCCAAATCGTTTGGTTTATAAGGCCTCCACTCCTAAAGACGGAGTTGTTGTTTTCTCTGAAATATATTATCCGGGATGGCAGGTGAATATCGATGGCCAGCCGGTGGATATTGCCCGTGCAGACTATATCTTGCGTGCGATAAATATGCCGGCAGGGGAACATACCATCGAGATGTGGTTTGATCCGCAAAGCATACACGTCACGGAAAGTATTGCTTATGCAGCACTGGCTTTGTTGCTGATCGGAGTTATGGTTCTTGCGTGGACGCAGCGGAGCAAGATAGCGAAGAAGTCTTAAGCGAAATGTAATAGAGATCGTTCAAAAGCCTTGATCTTATAAAAATCACCTTTGCTGCAACATATTGTGCAGTAAAGGTGATTTTCTTTTTAGGGACTTTTCAAACTCATATCAAATAAGGGCGGCTCTCTTCCTCACGAAGAGAGCCGCTACTTTACATTCACTAAAAAATTATGAAAAACAAACGCTGTTCATAGAAACATATTAAGTGTGATGTTTTAGAGATTTTTTTGTTCAAAATCCGGACCCTTGTCAGGATGATTATCTTTGTGCATTCTTCTTTGAGAAGCTTTTTTACGTGCGGAATTTTGTTCGGCCTGCCATTTCTCATACTGTTCTTTTGTCAGAATCTTTTTTATTTTCTTTTCTTTGGTTTCTGCGGCTTTCTTTTGTGAGTCGGCAGAATTGGTATCTCTGTTCATCATCGGACCACCTCCCATTCTGCCCGGGAAACCACCTTCTCCCATCATTGGCGGTTGGCCTCCACCCATTGGCGGACGTCCTCCCCGCATACCGGGACCTTCTCCCATTGGTGGGCGATAGTCATCCGAATTTTGCATAGCCTTGAAAAATGCTTTTTGCTCTTTCAGGTTCAGCTTATATATTTTCTTATATTGTTTATCTGTCAGTTGGAGCAACTTATTCATTTGCTCTGTCATCTGGATTGCTACCTTCTCTGGATTCAGAACTTTGCGTGGAAGATGCTTTTCTTGTTGCTGCCTTTCTTGCGGCTCATAGGCTTCTTGTGCATTTATAAAACCTGCACAACATGTTAAGCTGACTGCCAATCCTATCAATTTCATGTTTTTTCTCATTTCTCTTACTGCTTTTATTTGTTTTAATATCTCAAAGCTAAGTAGATACTGGAGCAGATAAAAATAAAATCGACTAAGGGTGGAGATTTGTCTATCAAATGCCTGACTTTTCTTCGTCCGATGGGTTTATGCTATTATGCTTTGGGGTGGAGGAAGGTTCCCCGCCTTGAAACTACAACAGTAACCTATTACCATTCTGAAAATACGATGAATAAAGGGTTTGATAATATAGGTGATAGGTTGAAAGAGGATTCTTGTTTTTATCTATGAGAGTGACTGTCCATTCATTTACCCATTGAAAAAGGAAAATATGAATATAAACAAATAGTTTGTGGATAGTCTCATTATGCTATAAGCTGCTAAATTTGTAGCCAATAATAGAGCATATATTATGAAAAGACTACTATTCATTTTTTCCTTTTTTTTCTTGTTCGTGTTAAACGGAAAAACACAGGAGGTAGAGATTCTGACATTAGAGGATTGCCTCCGCATTGGTATTGACAATAACTTGTCGCTAGAAGGAAAACGTAAAGAAATACAAAGAAGTAAGTATGGCGTATCTGAAAACCGTTCGAAGCTGTTGCCGCAAATAAATGCGATAGCCGGTTATAGTAACAATTTTGATCCTCCGGTGTCCGTCACAGACGGATCATCTTACGGTGTTCCTTATAATATAACGCAGACGCTGCAACATTCTGCTAATGCAGGACTGGAAATGCAGATGCCGCTTTTCAATCAGACTCTTTATACTTCTATGTCCATAGCTAAAGTGATGGAAGAAATCAGTCGTCTGTCTTATGGAAAAGCCAGGGAAGATGTTATTCTTCAAATCAGTAAGATGTATTATCTCGGACAGGTCACGGCCGAACAAATCATGCTGATAAAAGCAAATATCACCCGTCTGGAAGAATTGAGAGATATTACACAGGCTTTCTTCGATAATGGAATGTCTATGGAAGTCGATCTGAAAAGAGTCAATATCAATTTGGAAAATCTGAAGGTGCAATATGACAATGCACAAGCAATGATGAAACAGCAATTGAATATGCTGAAATACATTATGGATTATCCGGCTGAAAAGGAAATCGCGCTGACACCGGTAAATACCGATAGCATTACTACGGTAGCCCTGACCGGCTTGTCGGAAAATATCTATGAACTTCAACTCTCACAATCGCAAGTGCAACTGGCGGAACGACAAAAGAAGATCATTACTAATGGATATATCCCTTCTCTTAGTCTGACAGGCAGCTGGCGATATGCCGCATATACGGATAAAGGTTATCATTGGTTCCACTCCGGTCCGTCCAATCAATGGTTTCGTTCCTATGGAGTGGGGCTAACCTTGCGTATTCCGATTTTCGACGGACTGGATAAAACCTATAAAATAAAGAAGGCGATGATCGATATAGAGAACAAAAGGCTGGCATGGGAAGATGCCCGGAAGAATCTGCAAACTCAATATCTGAATGCTGTGAACGACCTGATGAACAATCAGCGTAACTTTAAGAAACAGAAGGATAACTACTTGCTTGCCGAAGATGTGTACGCAGTCACTTCCGACCGTTACCGGGAAGGCATTGCTTCTATGACGGAAGTGCTGCAAGATGAAATGCAGATGAGCGAAGCTCAAAACAACTATATCAGCGCACATTATAACTATCGGGTGACTAACCTGATGCTGCTTAAACTAACCGGACAAATAGAATCATTAGTCAAATAATACGCAAATAACAATCATAAATATGGAAACAATGGAAAATAACCTTCCTTCCGCTACTCATCAGGAGAAAGCAAAAAAAATGAAGAAACTTCGTCGCTGGCAGATTGCTATCAGCCTTTTCGGAGTGGCTATTATTGTTTGGGGAGTGATTGAAGTGATCTGCCTTTTTTTGAATTATAGCCAGACGGAGACTAGTAACGATGCACAAATAGAACAATATGTGTCTCCTATCAATCTACGTGCTTCAGGTTACATTGACAAAATCTACTTTACAGAACATCAGGAGGTACATAAAGGAGATACTTTGCTGGTACTGGATGATCGTGAATATAAAATTCGCGTAATGGAGGCTGAAGCTGCCTTGAAGGATGCGCAAGCCGGTGCGACCGTCATCAATGCTACACTCAATACCACGCAGACAACAGCATCTGTTTACGATGCGTCTATTGCCGAGATTGAAGTACGGTTGGCGAAACTGGAAAAAGACCGGAAACGATATGAGAACCTCGTGAAACGAAATGCGGCTACTCCTATCCAACTTGAACAGATTGTCACTGATTATGAAGCTACGCGTAAGAAGCTGGAAGCTACGAAAAGGCAGAAAAAAGCAGCTCTTTCCGGTGTAGATGAAGTGTCCTACCGTCGCATGAATACCGAAGCGGCTATTCAAAGAGCAACAGCTGCGCTCGAAATGGCCCGGTTGAATCTTTCCTATACGGTTGTAATAGCTCCTTGTGACGGAAAACTCGGCCGTCGTTCATTAGAGGAAGGACAGTTTATTTCGGCAGGGCAGACCATCACCTATATTCTTCCTGATACCCAGAAATGGATCGTTGCCAATTATAAGGAGACACAAATCGAGAACCTGCATATCGGACAGGAAGTATTTGTCACAGTAGATGCCATTAGCGATAAAGAGTTTAAAGGCAAAGTCACCTCTATATCAGGAGCTACCGGATCTAAATATTCATTAGTGCCGACGGATAATTCGGCAGGTAATTTTGTGAAGATTCAGCAACGTATTCCCGTACGAATCGATTTCACCGATTTATCGAAAGAAGATAACGAACGATTAGCAGCAGGCATGATGGTAGTAGTGAAAGCCAGACTCTAATCCCTCCGCCTCTTCTGTCTATATACAGTGCCTTATAATTTTTAATTTATATTTTTAATTAGTCCGATGCCCTCTTATCCTAAAAATTATCCTTTCTATGGTTGGATGCCCAAGCCGTTGGGTATTATCATTCTGTTATTTTTCTTTCTGCCGATTCTTACGGTAGGCGGGGTTTATTCGGTGAATAGCACCGAAATGATGAGCGGGCTTGGCATTATATCCGAGCATATCCAGTTTGCCAACTTTGTTACTTCTATTGGTATGGCAGCCTTTGCTCCTTTCCTATATCAGTTGGTGTGTGTACGGCGGGAGAAGATGATGTGTATTGTCGGGTTTGCGTTCATGTATATATTCAGTTATATCTGTGCAAAGACAGACAGCGTTTTTCTGTTGGCGCTTTGTAGTCTTCTGACGGGTTTCTTGCGTATGGTACTGATGATGGTCAATCTGTTCACACTCATTTGGTATGCGGGTGGAATGGAAGCTACCCGCAATATTACTCCGGGGTTGGAGCCGAAAGATACTGTCGGTTGGAATAAATTGGACATTGAAAGATGTGTGAGTCAGCCGGCTGTTTATCTGTTTTTTATGATTCTGGGACAGT
>ENA-USUK01002971-USUK01002971.1-human-gut-metagenome-genome-assembly--contig:-NODE-2971-length-10649-cov-46.107643_pt1 | contig 10649 bp, 5 predicted proteins | sample MGYA00250062_ERZ773400 | MGnify/ENA primary metagenome ERZ773400 (study PRJEB29103, sample SAMN06111961) | human gut metagenome | biome: human gut; feature: ankylosing spondylitis patient; material... | reverse complement strand
GTAATGATATTTGCAGTCGACTTTATCGACCATGTGCTGAAAATTGACGACCCCGTAGGCGCATCGTCCGTACACGGTGTTTGCGGTTGCCTGGGAACGATTCTTACGGGACTCTTCGCTACAGAAAAGGGACTGTTCTATGGCGGCGGAAGCAGCTTCCTGCTGGCACAGCTCTTCGGCGCGGCCGTAGTAGGAGTGTGGGCGGCAGGCATGGGCTTCATTGTCTTTAAAGTGCTGGACAAGATACATGGCTTGCGTGTTCCGAAACGCATTGAAGAGGAAGGACTCGATATCTACGAGCATGGCGAGTCAGCATACAATTAATCACAAAAGTTTTTTCCATTCATTCTACTAATCAACAACTAAACAAATTTAGGTATTATGTCAAAATTAAGATTCAGAGTAGTCGAAACGGCTTTCAAGAAGAAAGCAGCAACGGTGGAGACACCAGCCGAAAGGCCCAGTGAATATTTTGCCAAATACGTTTTCAACCGCGAGAAAATGTTCAAGTATCTGCCCGGCGCCGTTTATGCCAAACTGACGGACGCCATGGACAACGGCGCCCCCCTGGAGCGTGCCATAGCCGACGAAGTGGCGGCAGGCATGAAACGCTGGGCAACTGAGCTAGGGGTAACCCACTACACCCACTGGTTCCAACCCCTGACTGAAGGCACAGCCGAAAAGCACGACGCCTTTGTGGAACACGACGGCAAGGGTGGAATGATGGAAGAATTCTCCGGCAAGCTCCTCGTACAGCAGGAGCCCGATGCTTCCAGCTTCCCCAACGGCGGCATCCGAAACACCTTCGAGGCACGCGGCTACAGTGCATGGGACCCCTCATCGCCTGTCTTCGTGGTGGACGACACCCTGTGCATCCCTACCGTTTTCATTGCTTACACCGGCGAGTCGCTGGACTACAAAACGCCACTGCTGAAAGCCTTGAGTGCTGTGGGCAAAGCCGCCGTGGACGTGTGCCGTTACTTCAACCCGGAAGTGAAGAAAGTGGTGGCCTACCTGGGCTGGGAACAGGAATACTTCCTGGTAGACGAAGGACTGTATGCCGCCCGTCCCGACCTGCTGCTGACCGGGCGCACCCTGATGGGACACGAAGCCAGCAAGAACCAGCAATTGGAAGACCATTACTTCGGAGCCATCCCCACCCGTGTGGCTGCCTTTATGAAAGACCTTGAAATACAGGCGCTGGAACTGGGCATACCCGTCAAGACCCGCCATAACGAAGTGGCTCCCAACCAATTTGAGCTGGCTCCCATTTTCGAAGAATGCAACCTGGCGGTAGACCATAACATGCTTCTCATGTCGCTCATGCGCAAGGTGGCGCGGAGCCACGGCTTCCGCCTGTTGCTGCACGAAAAACCCTTCAAAGGCGTCAACGGCTCGGGGAAGCATAACAACTGGTCACTGGGTACAGACACCGGCGTCCTGCTGATGGCTCCGGGCAAGACCGCCGAAGACAATCTGCGCTTCATCACCTTCATAGTCAACACCCTGATGGCGGTATACCACCACAACGGTTTGCTGAAAGCCTCTATCATGAGTGCCACCAACGCCCATCGCCTGGGAGCCAACGAAGCGCCGCCCGCCATCATTTCTTCTTTCCTGGGCAAACAGCTCACGCAAGTGCTGGACCATATAGAAGAAAGCGGCAACGATGACCTTGTCTCACTGGCAGGCAAACAGGGAATGAAGCTGGACATCCCGCAAATTCCCGAACTGCTGATTGACAATACCGACCGCAACCGCACTTCGCCGTTCGCCTTCACCGGCAATCGCTTCGAATTCCGCGCCGTAGGCTCGGAGGCAAACTGTGCCAGTGCCATGATTGCGCTCAACGCGGCCGTTGCCGAACAACTTGCCCGGTTCAAGCAGGACGTGGACGCGCTCATCGAAAAGGGTGAACCGAAAATCTCCGCCATCATCGAAATTATCCGCCGCTACATCAAGGAGTGCAAGCCTGTCCGTTTTGACGGCAACGGCTACTCGGACGAATGGAAGGCGGAGGCCGCCCACCGGGGTCTGGACTGCGAAACGAGCTGCCCGCTCATTTTCGACAACTACTTGAAGCCCGCGAGCATCGCCATGTTCGAATCCACCGGCGTGATGACCCGCAAGGAGCTGGAGGCGCGCAATGAAGTGAAATGGGAAACTTACACAAAGAAAATCCAGATCGAGGCGCGCGTGCTGGGCGACCTGGCGATGAACCACATCATCCCCGTAGCCACCGAATACCAAAGCAAGCTGATAAACAATGTGTATAAAATGAAAGAGCTCTTCCCGGCGGAAAAAGCATCCCAACTGTCGGCCGAGAACATGAAACTCATCGAAGAGATTGCCCGGCGAACCATTTTCATCACCGAGCATGTAAATGCCATGGTGGAGGCGCGAAAAGTGGCGAACAAAATAGAGAGCGAGCGCGAAAAGGCCATTGCCTATCACGATACCATCGCCCCGATGCTGGAAGAGATACGTTATCATATTGACAAGCTGGAGCTGATCGTAGACAACCAGATGTGGACATTACCTAAATATCGTGAATTGCTTTTTATTAGATAATCACTGCATAAAGGTTATCTATTTCTTTTGTTGGTTGTTTTAAGTTTGCGGAGAGGGGCGTCGGGATGACGGTCCTCTTTACACATTACCCTTCTTGCTTGCTTACTGTCTTTCAAATCGTAACTAAAACCACAACAGACAATATCATACTGTAAGTTTTCATATTTATTAAAAAAACGAATAAAATATTTCTTTTCGATTTTTATTCTTACTTTTTTATCGCTTTCGTCAATTATTTATGGTTTTTTATTGCATTTATGTTAATTGATATTTGTATCTTTGCAGTCGAATCAGAACATATACTTAGTAGATTATGTGTGGAATAGTAGGCTATATTGGAAAACGAGATGCTTACCCTGTTCTCATAAAAGGCCTGAAGCGGTTGGAATACCGGGGCTATGATAGCGCAGGAGTCGCATTGATAGACAAAAAAAGGAGGTTGAACGTTTATAAAACGAAAGGAAAGGTTTCAGACCTAGAGGCTTTTGTTTCCCAAAAAGACGTTTCCGGTACAATTGGTATTGCCCACACCCGATGGGCCACCCACGGAGAGCCTTGTCAGGCTAACGCTCATCCTCATTTTTCTTCTTCAAAGAATCTAGCTCTTATCCACAATGGTATTATTGAAAACTACGCTACCCTGAAAGAAAAGCTACAAAAAAAAGGGTTCATCTTTAAAAGTAGTACAGATACCGAAGTTCTCGTACAGTTAATTGAATTTTTCCAACTTTCCAACCATTTAGATTTACTTACTGCCGTTCAGTTGGCTCTGCATGAGGTGATTGGCGCATACGCTATAGCGGTGCTCGACAAGAATAATCCCGATGAGATTATTGCAGCACGCAAAAGCAGTCCGCTGGTGGTAGGGATAGGGAAGGATGAATTCTTTCTGGCTTCGGATGCTACTCCGATTGTAGAGTATACGGATAAAGTGGTGTATCTGCAAGATGGGGAGATAGCGGTGATTCGCAGAGACAAGGCATTGGAAGTCGTCAATCTGGACAACGTGCTTCAAAATCCCGAAGTACGTACGGTGGAAATGAATCTGGGACAACTGGAGAAAGGGGGATACCCGCATTTCATGTTGAAGGAGATATTCGAACAACCCGATTGTATTAACGACTGTATGCGTGGACGCATCAATGCGGACGGTGATAAAGTAGTACTGTCGGCGGTTATTGATCATAAGGAACGTTTGCTCAAGGCTCGTCGCTTTGTAATTGTGGCTTGCGGAACTTCGTGGCATGCCGGATTGATAGGGAAACAACTGATAGAAAGTTTCTGCCGTATTCCGGTAGAAGTGGAATATGCCTCCGAGTTCCGCTATCGTGATCCGGTGATTCATGAAGACGATGTGGTAATAGCTATCTCGCAATCGGGTGAAACGGCCGATACATTGGCTGCCATAGAACTGGCGAAAGAGAAAGGAGCTTTTATCTATGGTATATGCAATGCGGTAGGTTCATCCATTCCGCGCATTACAGATACCGGTTCTTATATTCATGTAGGACCGGAAATAGGAGTGGCGTCCACCAAGGCATTTACCGGACAGGTAACCGTGCTTACCATGCTGGCGCTGACGCTGGCAAAAGAGAAAGGGAGTATGGCAGATGAGAAATACCTGGAAGTGATCCGGGAATTGACTGTGATTCCGGCTAAAATAAAAAAGATATTGATCAGTAATCCTAAAATAGCGGAACTGTCGCGTATTTTCACCTATGCACATAATTTCCTCTATTTGGGGCGGGGGTACAGTTTCCCGGTAGCTTTGGAAGGCGCGTTAAAGTTGAAGGAGATATCTTATATTCACGCTGAAGGCTATCCCGCCGCTGAGATGAAACATGGACCTATCGCATTGATTGATGCCGAAATGCCTGTTGTGGTGGTAGCTACGCATAATGCGATGTATGAAAAGATAATGAGTAACATACAGGAAATCAAGGCGCGGAAGGGAAAAGTAATCGCTTTGGTCACAGAAGGAGATACGGTAATCAGTAAGTTGGCCGATGATTGCATTGAGTTGCCCGAAACATTAGAGTGCCTCGAACCGTTGATAGCTACGGTCCCCTTACAGTTATTGGCCTACCATGTAGCCATTTGTAAAGGGAAGAATGTGGATCAGCCACGAAATCTGGCGAAGTCGGTAACAGTAGAATAGAAGGCAATGCTGCCGGAGATTATGCAGGAAGTTTCCGGCATAATTCTTGAAAGATGTACCGTAAGTTTGGAAAAATGACAGAAGGTCTTGTCATACCTTTGGGATGTTTTTATAAGAATCTGAAAATGAACTATTAATTTAAGTAGTAAAGAGAGAGCATGGAACCGTTAAAGCATGAATGTGGAGTCGCTATGATACGACTGCTGAAACCGCTGGAATATTATCAGGAAAAGTATGGAACCTGGATGTATGGCTTGAACAAGCTGTATCTGCTGATGGAAAAACAACACAACCGCGGACAGGAAGGCGCCGGGCTGGCCTGTGTCAAACTGGAGGCCAATCCCGGTGAAGAATATATGTTCCGTGAAAGAGCTTTAGGTTCAGGGGCGATAACAGAGATATTCGGTACGGTGCAAAATCATTTCAAGGATTTGGCGCCTGAACAATTGCATGATGCCGGATACGCCAAGAAATGCCTTCCCTTTGCCGGAGAGGTATATATGGGGCATTTGCGTTATTCCACTACCGGAAAAAGCGGTATCTCCTACGTGCATCCGTTCTTGCGCCGTAACAACTGGCGTGCCAAGAATTTGGCGTTGTGCGGCAATTTCAACATGACCAATGTGGATGAGATTTTCGCACGTATCACTGCCGACGGCCAGCATCCGCGTAAATATGCCGACACATATATTATGCTGGAACAAGTGGGGCACCGTTTGGATCGCGAGGTGGAGCGCCTCTATGTGGAATGTGAGAAGGAAGGTCTGAAAGGCATGGATATCACTCACGCTATAGAAGACCGCATTGACTTGGGTAATGTCCTCAAAACTTCGAGCAAGGAGTGGGATGGAGGCTATGTGATCTGCGGTATGACCGGTAGCGGTGAGTCTTTTGCGGTGCGCGATCCGTGGGGCATTCGTCCGGCTTTCTGGTACATGGACGATGAAATCATGGTATTGGCATCCGAGCGTCCCGTCATTCAGACTGCCTTGAATGTGCCTGCCGGAAGCATCAATGAATTGCAGCCGGGACAGGCTATACTTATGAGCAAGACCGGAAAGATGCGTCTGGCACAGATCAACCGGGCGAAAGAGAAGAAAGCCTGTTCCTTCGAACGTATCTATTTCAGCCGGGGAAGCGACATGGATATTTATAAAGAAAGAAAGCTGTTGGGCGAGAAATTGGTGAATCCTATTTTGAAAGCGGTAGACTATGATGTGGAGCATACCGTATTCTCTTTTATACCCAATACGGCGGAAGTGGCTTTCTATGGACTGCTGGAAGGATTCGACAATTATCTGAATGAACTGAAAGTAAAGAAGATAGAGGCTTTGGGGCATCATCCCAATCACGAGGAACTGGAAAAAATCCTGTCCTGGCGTATCCGTAGCGAAAAAGTGGCCATCAAGGATATCAAGCTGCGTACCTTTATCGCCGAAGGCAATAGCCGGAATGACCTGGCCGCCCATGTGTACGATATCACTTACGGTAGTTTGATACCTCATGTCGATAATCTGGTTATTATTGATGACAGCATCGTCCGGGGAACTACATTGAAACAAAGCATTATCGGTATTCTTGATCGTCTGCATCCGAAGAAAATCGTCATTGTTTCTTCTTCTCCACAGGTGCGTTATCCGGACTATTATGGTATTGATATGGCCAGCATGGATCAGTTTATCGCTTTCAAGGCTGCTATCGATTTATTGAAAGAACGGGATATGAAAGATGTAATAGCCCGTGCTTACAACAAATCGAAAGACCAGGTGGGGTTACCCAAAGAGCAGATGGTGAATTATGTGAAAGAAATTTACGCTCCTTTCACTAATGAGGAGATTGCGGCAAAAATGGTGGAACTTCTCACTCCGAAAGGTACGCAGGCGAAAGTGGAAATCGTTTATCAGACACTGGAAGGATTGCATGAAGCGTGTCCCAACCATACGGGCGACTGGTATTTCAGTGGGGATTATCCTACTCCGGGTGGAGTGAAGCTGGTGAACCAGGCGTTTATAGACTATATAGAAAAAGTTTATCAATTCTAAAGAACAACCATTCAAGATAGATTAGATGAGAAATGTAACATTGATCCTCGACGACGGGAGCCGTTTCCCGGGCAAGTCGTTCGGTTATGAGAAACCGGTAGCCGGCGAAGTGGTGTTTAATACCGCTATGACCGGTTATCCTGAGAGTTTGACAGACCCTTCATACGCGGGGCAGCTGATGACCTTAACTTATCCGTTGGTCGGTAACTACGGGGTACCTCCCTTTACTATCGAACCCAATGGCTTGGCTACTTTTATGGAAAGTGAACGTATCCATGCCGAAGCGATTATTGTAAGTGATTACAGTGAAGAATACAGTCACTGGAATGCGAAAGAAAGTCTGGCCGACTGGCTGAAGCGTGAGCAAGTGCCGGGCATTACAGGCATCGATACCCGTGAACTGACCAAAGTCCTTCGCGAACATGGGGTAATGATGGGAAAAATCGTATTTGATGATGAGCCCGGCAATGTGCCCGAAGCAACGTATGCAGGTATCAATTATGTAGATAAAGTATCGTGTAAGGAAGTGATTCGTTACAATGAAGGTGCAGGTAAGAAAAAAGTGGTGTTGGTGGATTGTGGTGTAAAGACAAATATTATCCGTTGCTTACTGAAACGGGATGTGGAAGTGATCCGTGTTCCTTGGAACCATGACTTTACAGGGATGGAGTATGACGGATTGTTTATTTCGAACGGTCCGGGTGATCCGGATACCTGTGATGAGGCGGTACAGCATATCCGCAAGGCGATGAGCCTGAGCGACAAGCCTATCTTCGGCATTTGTATGGGGAATCAGTTGCTTTCCAAAGCAGGAGGCGCCACCATCTATAAGTTGAAATACGGTCATCGCAGCCATAACCAACCGGTGCGCATGATAGGAACGGAACGTTGTTTCATTACCAGTCAGAACCACGGTTATGCGGTAGATAATAATACATTGGGAACCGATTGGGAACCGCTGTTCATCAATATGAATGACGGTTCCAACGAGGGTATCAGGCATAAAACCAAACCTTGGTTCTCGGCACAGTTCCATCCGGAAGCGGCGTCGGGACCTACGGATACCGAGTTCCTGTTTGATGAATTTGTGAAGTTGTTATAAACCGTGTATTAAAAAGAACAAGTATGAAAGACGAAATAAAGAAAGTATTGTTATTAGGTTCCGGCGCCTTGAAGATTGGCGAGGCCGGAGAGTTTGACTATTCAGGCTCGCAAGCGCTGAAAGCCTTGAAGGAGGAAGGGATTGAAACGGTTCTGATCAACCCGAACATCGCTACTGTGCAGACCAGCGAAGGGGTGGCAGACCAGATTTATTTCCTGCCCGTTACTCCTTATTTTGTAGAGAAGGTGATAGAAAAGGAACGTCCGGACGGCGTGCTCCTGTCTTTCGGCGGACAGACTGCCTTGAACTGTGGGGTGGCACTGTACAAAGCAGGTATTTTCGAAAAATACAATGTCCGTGTGTTGGGTACTCCCGTACAAGCCATCATGGATACGGAGGACCGTGAATTGTTTGTAGAAAAACTGAATGAAATCAATGTCAAGACCATCAAGAGCGAAGCGGTGGAAAATCTGGAAGATGCCCGTCGCGCCGCTAAAGAATTAGGTTATCCGGTCATTATCCGTGCCGCCTATGCATTGGGTGGTTTGGGCTCAGGTTTCTGTGACAATGAAGAGGAACTGAATGTTCTGGCTGAAAAGGCCTTCTCTTTCTCGCCGCAGGTATTGGTGGAAAAGAGTTTGAAAGGCTGGAAGGAGGTGGAGTATGAAGTGGTCCGTGACCGTTATGATAACTGCATCACTGTATGTAACATGGAGAACTTCGACCCGCTGGGTATCCATACCGGCGAGTCTATCGTGATCGCCCCTTCGCAGACACTGACCAATGCCGAGTATCATAAACTTCGTGAACTGGCTATCCGTATCATCCGCCATATCGGCATTGTGGGCGAATGCAATGTACAGTATGCCTTCGATCCCGAATCGGAAGATTACCGTGTCATTGAGGTCAACGCCCGTCTTTCGCGTTCGTCTGCATTGGCTTCCAAGGCTACCGGCTATCCGTTGGCTTTCGTTGCCGCCAAATTAGGCTTGGGATATGGGTTGTTCGACTTGAAAAACTCGGTGACAAAGACCACCAGTGCCTTCTTCGAGCCTGCACTGGACTATGTGGTGTGCAAGATTCCCCGTTGGGACTTGGGCAAGTTCCACGGTGTGGACCGTGAACTGGGCTCGTCCATGAAATCGGTGGGCGAGGTGATGGCTATCGGACGTACTTTCGAAGAAGCCATTCAGAAAGGTTTGCGCATGATTGGTCAGGGAATGCATGGTTTCGTAGAGAATAAGGAATTGGTTATAGAAGACGTGGACAAAGCCCTTCGTGAGCCGACGGACAAACGTATTTTCGTGATCAGCAAAGCCATGCGTGCAGGTTACACGGTAGACCAGATTCATGAGCTGACCAAGATTGACAAATGGTTCTTGCAGAAATTGCAGCACATCATGGACACTTCTAAAGAGATGCACGAATGGGGCAATAACCACAAGCAGATTACCGATATGCCGGACGAATTGCTCCGCAAGGCGAAAGTGCAGGGATTCTCCGATTTCCAGATAGCCCGTGCCATTGGCTACGAAGGAGATATGGAAGACGGCATTCTGTATGTGCGTAATCATCGTAAGCAGGTGGGAATCCTTCCGGTGGTGAAACAAATCGATACTTTGGCGGCCGAGTACCCTGCACAGACCAACTATCTGTACTTGACGTATAGCGGTGTGGCCAATGATGTGAAGTACTTACCAGCGTGGAGATGGAGTCATTCACGTACTCCTGAATGGAATAGTTGACACTGCTTTCGCTGTTTGACGAGCGGGTGCCGTCATAGTCCACTCCAAGTCCGCCGCCTATATCCACGAACTCCACATTGAAGCCCATGCCGTGCAGCTGTACGTAGAACTGGGAAGCCTCACGCAATGCCGTCTTGATGCGGCGTATCTTTGTCACCTGACTGCCGATATGGAAATGGATCAGCTTCAGGCACTCTTTCATGTCTTTCTTTTCGAGGAAATCGAGCGCTTCGAGCAACTCGCTGGATGTCAAGCCGAACTTGCTGGCGTCTCCCCCGCTCTCTTCCCATTTGCCACTTCCGGAGGAAGCGAGCTTGATGCGTATCCCAATATTGGGGCGTACACCGAGTTGTTTGGAGATTTGCGCGATAAGCTTCAGCTCATTCAGTTTTTCTACAACGAGGAAGATACGTTTGCCCATCTTTTGTGCCAACAGGGCAAGCTCAATGTAGCTTTCGTCCTTGTATCCGTTGCAGATAATCAGGGAATCGGAATCCGTGTTCACGGCAATCACGGCATGCAGTTCCGGTTTGGAGCCGGCTTCAAGACCGAGATTGAATTTCTTTCCGTGACCGATAATCTCCTCGACCACAGGGCGCATCTGATTCACTTTAATCGGGTAGATGATAAAGTTTTGGGCTTTATAGCCGTACTCTTCCGATGCCTGTTCAAAGCATTTGGCTATCTTTTCGATGCGGTTGTCCAAAATATCGGTGAAGCGAAGCAACATCGTAGCTGCCACGTCACGCAACTGCAACTCGTCTACCAATTCTTTCAAATCCACCTCTACACCGTCTTTGCGGGGTTTGACAACTACGTGCCCGTTCTCATTGATACCAAAGTAAGAAGTGCCCCAGCCGGTGATGTTGTAAAGCTCTTCTGAATCTTCAATACGCCATTTTCTCATTTCCGTATGATCCTGTTTTTAAGTGAAAAATATTAGTTTGGCAAAAATACGTAATAATCTATAGTTTACAACCTTAATATCCGTTATTTTTAGAAATACGGCGGAAAGTACCGCAAATATTTTA
>ENA-USUK01002966-USUK01002966.1-human-gut-metagenome-genome-assembly--contig:-NODE-2966-length-10661-cov-11.764267_pt1 | contig 10661 bp, 6 predicted proteins | sample MGYA00250062_ERZ773400 | MGnify/ENA primary metagenome ERZ773400 (study PRJEB29103, sample SAMN06111961) | human gut metagenome | biome: human gut; feature: ankylosing spondylitis patient; material... | reverse complement strand
CATCAGGAGCTCGCCCGTCAGGGCGCGGGTGTCGGCCTCCTCATTGGATACCACCAGGACGTCACCCTCCTGGCAGTAGTTCAGGGCGGCGTGGAGGGTCAGGTTGTCGCCCGCGCGGCACTTCACCGTATAGGCGGGGCCGGCCATCATCTGGGCCTTAGGCTTGCTCACCAGATGGATCCGTGGGTTCATGGCGCAGCTGCGGCCCATCACATCGGCAGTGTTGGAGGCCGGAATGGACTTGAATTCCTCTACCAGCTTTCCTACACTCATTTCAGATTGCTCCTTTCAAAACTCGTACACACGAAGGGATTTACTTCTGGATCAGGTCCCGCAGCTCGGGCACCACGAACTTGGGAGTCCGGCCGGAGAAGTAGTCGTCGATGGCCTGGGCGCAGGCCACGGAGGAACGGCTGGACGCCTCCTTGGTGGCGCCGCCGATGTGGGGGGCGGTGAGCACATTGTCCATGGACACCAGGGGGTTGCTGGGATCGATGGGCTCCTTCTCCAGCGTATCCAGCCCGGCCCCGGCGATCTTCCCGGCCTGGAGGGCACGGATCAGGGCGGGCTCGTCCACGATGGAGCCGCGGGCGGCGTTGATGAGGTACGCAGTCTCCTTCATCAGGCCGAACTCACGGTCACTGATGGAGTGGACCGTCTCAGGGGTGGCGGGGACGTGGAGAGAGACGTAGTCGCTTTTGGTGAAGATCTCGTCCCGCTCCTCCACCAGCTGGATGTACTCAGGCAGACCCTCCTTTTTAGCAAAGGGATCATAGGCCAGCACCGTCATATCGAAGCCCAGGGCGGCCTTCTTCGCCACCAGCTTGCCGATGTTGCCCAGACCCACCAGGCCCAGGGTCTTGCCCTCCAGCTCCGTCTTGGGGACACCCATCTTGGCTTGGCGGTAGTCCTCCAGGTACAGGCTCTGCACCTTCTTGAAGTTCCGGGAGCAGTAGAGCATATAGAAGATGGTCAGTTCCGCCACCGAGATGGCGTTGGCCCCGCCGGCAGTGGTGACCAGCACCTTATATCAATATGTCTTTCAATTTTACTTCTCAATTGACAAACTGGTTGGAAATCACCTTCCGGACTAAGTATAACCGTAACGAGTCGGACATTCCGAATACATACGATTATATGGGAAGTAGTCCTTATCATGAAGTTTATCGTGCTTTTCCTTTTATTCCGGTTTATCTGCCGGATGGAAATTTTGCAGCTGTGGCCGGTTCTAACTTCAACTATAATATTGCAGGAATCATGGCTCAAGCAGGACGTGATATTACTTCTTCCGATGACTTTTGGTATACGGGAGCATTCAATATTACTCCGATAAAAGGTTTGTCCATTAAAGGGGATTATACAGGAAATAAGTTTTTTAAGCAACAGAAAAAGCATCAAAATATTTTGTATCAATCACAACCGGATGGTACAAGTATTCCGCAAGGAAGTTCAAATGGGGTAAATAATGATAAGTACAATGACACTTATCAAGCTTTAAACCTCTGGGCTGAATATAAGAAAACTATCAAGCAGCACTCTTTCGGTGTCATGGCCGGATATAATCAGGAAAGTAAAAAAATAACAGCTTTGAAGACAAAAGTTTCAGGACTGTACGACAACAATACTCCGGTCAGTGACCTTGCTACTACTTTGCAGTCTATAGGAGAAGATGCAACGGTCTGGGCTGTACAAGGCATGTTCTTCCGCTTGAATTATGACTATTTAGGCCGATATCTGTTGGAAGTGAATGGACGTTATGATGGTTCTTCCAAATATAAAAGCGGTTCACAATGGGGATTTTTCCCTTCTGTGTCTGTTGGTTGGAGACTGTCGGAAGAAAAGTTTTTTGAACCTGCACGCAACCTTTTTGATAATGTAAAGCTTCGCGCTTCTATCGGAACACTAGGCAATCAGGTAACAAACGGAAATTTTGACTATTTAGGTTATCTGGATAATGAAACTTTATCTTATGTAATGGGTGGAAAAGTTATATCCGGATTGAAAGCACCGACATTGGCTAGTACCAATATTACTTGGGAAAAGGTAACAACTACCAACTTCGGTTTGGATATCGCTATGTTGAATAACCGTTTAAATGCTTCATTCGATTACTATATCCGTAATACAAACGATATGGTGATTTCTAAAACTTATCCGGCCGTATTGGGAAGTTCCGGTGGTAAAGAAAATTTGGCGAATATGCGGACAAATGGTTGGGAATTATCTGTTTCTTGGAATGATAAGATTAATAATGTCGGAGGCAGTCCGTTAATGTATTCTATCGGTGTAGGACTTGCAGACAGTTATTCAACTATTACAAAATTCGATAATCCGGAAGGAGCTTTGAATAATTACTATGAAGGTAAGCGAATCGGAGAAATATGGGGGTATGTAACTGATGGATTCATTCAGGACGAAGCAGAAGCTCAGAGAATGGCTACTATTCAGGGAGATATATCAAAGACTTGGAAAGTAGGTGACATACGTTATAAAGATTTGGATGGAGTGGAAGGTATTACATCTGCCAAGACTATCTATAATACAGGTGACCAGAAAGTGATAGGTAACACCACTCCCCGTTATTCTTTCAATATCAATGCCAGTGCTTCCTGGAAGGGATTCGATGTGCGTGTCTTTTTTGAAGGGATAGCTAAAAGAGATTTATGGATTGACAGCCCGGTGTTTTGGGGATTTCCGAGTAATAGCAACGTATGGCAATCTGCTGTTAATGATTACCATGTTGATAATTCTTGGAGTGAGAATAATACCAATGCCTATTACCCGCTTCCAAGTTATAGTGGCAGGAGTAAGCAAACCCAAACAAAATACTTGCAGAATGGTGCATATATTCGTTTGAAGGATTTAACAATCAGTTACACAATACCTAAAGCGTGGATATCTACAGTTGGAATCGAGCAATTGAAAGTATTTGCAAGTGGTCAGAATTTATGGGTAGGGACTAAGCTATTTAAGTATCTGGATCCGGATATTGTCAGTACACGTCAGTCCAACTCCAAAGACAATAAATTGGTGGGTAATCTTACTTCCGATGGTAAGGCTTATCCGTTTAGTCGGACCTTCTCATTTGGTATTAACTTAACTTTTTAAAATCTGTTTATTATGAAAAAAATAATTATACTAGGACTAGGGGTAGCGGCATTCTTTATGCAGGGATGCGATTTTCTGGACAGGACCCCGGAAGATATCATTGAAACCGGAAAATTCTTTGAATCTGCCAATGCCAATGCTTTAGAACAATATTGCAATGACTTTTATCCAAAGTTGATTAACGGTCATGGTGCCCCTAAAGGGTACAATTCGATGTTGGAAGACGACTGGAACTCGGACAATATTCTTCCTTGGGAAAAGAATGATGTAAGCTTCGGACATCAGATAGCTGTAAAAAATGCTTCTGATGAAGGGTCTGATTGGAAGTGGGAGAATATTCGTGCATGCAACGAGTTTCTAATGAATTATGAGAAATCACCGGAAACAGAAATTGTGAAGCAACAATACGCCGGAGAAATCTTGTTCTTCAAGTGCATGGATTATTTTAATAAAGTAAGAAAATACGGTGATCTTCCTTGGTATGACACAGCACTGACACCTTCTGATACGGAAGAATTATATAAAGGGCGTGATTCCCGGATTCTTGTCATGGATAATGTATTGAGAGACATTAACCAGGCTATTGCATGGTTGCCTAAAAAGACAAAGGTATATAGGGTGAGTAAAGATGCGGCTTTAGCTTTAAAAGCACGAATCTGTTTGTTTGAGGGTACTTATCGTCGTTACCATAATATAGAAAATGACACCAAATTCCTACAAGCTGCTTATGATGCTGCTGGTGAATTAATGAAATCGGAATATGGATATAAATTGTATGAAGGAACTTCTCCCGCTACGGCATATCACGAATTATTTATTCAGGATAATTATAATACTAACACAGAGGTTATTCTATCAAAAGAATATGACCCCAAAGTTGATAAAGGTAATAATGTAACCCGGCAACTACGTTTGGGTGAAATGGCTCAAATGATGGGTATGAGCAAAGATTGTGCGGATGATTATTTGACAATAACAGGGCAACCGTATGACCAGACGGGGGTAACGTCGGTTAAAGATGAATTGGAGAATCGTGACCCACGTCTGTTGCAGACAATCGCGACCCCGTATGCAGGACCTTATACTTATTATTTGGAAGGGAAAAGAAGTTCAATATCTTCTTTCCTTGAAGGAGGGACACATTCCAGTACGGGATACGCAATTGCTAAGTTTTATAACGAAAAAGAGTTTTCCGATACTCATGGCGTAGGTACTCTGGATGCTATCATATTCCGTTATGCTGAGGTGTTACTGATTCGCGCTGAAGCCGGAGCAGAATTAGGAAAAGATCCTGAATTGGATTTGACTGTAAATGCTTTAAGAAAACGTGTCGGATTTAATGTAAAGCTAACCAGTTCGCCGGCAACTGACCCTAAACTGGTAGCCAAGCATCCGATTATTAAAGGAACTAATGCGGATTTGATTCGTGAGATCCGTCGTGAGCGCCGTGTGGAATTGTTCGGAGAAGGATTACGTTACGCTGATTTGATGCGTTGGGGATGTGGTGAAAGACTGGTAGCCCCCAAAGCGGGAATGATGCTATATACAGATGTTTACACACCTGAGGAAATCGCTGTATTGAAAACAGAAGTGGGAACTTATGCAGATGGAAGTTTGGATGTATATGGAAAACGTGTGACTACCCCGGCTATATTTGAATCTCCCAAACATTACTTATTTTCTTTGCCATTAAACGAAATGGCTCTGAATCCTAAGTTGAAGCCAAATAATCCGGGCTGGGGAGATTGATGGAAATGAACATATAAAATAATATAGAGGAAAAGACTGATAGAAAAGTCGGTAGTATCGAAAAGTTTCTTCTTTCGGAAAGAAGGGGAATTGAAGATACTACCGACTTTTTAAACACGCCTTTTCCTATTTTTGCAGTTGGGGAAGTTTTATCTCTGCTACTCCTACTCGGTCACTACCTAGTACAATGCGTAAATCGCTGGCAGTAGTTCCTTTGAAACGGAAGTCCAACAGTTTATTGTACTCTTTCACAGTACCGGAATATACAGTAAGGAATTGTCCGCCGCCACTCGATAGTTGTATCTCGAAGTCAGTTTCCAGTCCGTTCTCACGGGAGAAGGCAATGGATACTCCGTCTATTTTAGCTCCATTCTGTAAGGTAAAGGTAATGTAGTCCCCTTTATTGCCTTCCCAGAACGTAGTTAAATTATTATCAATTACATTATCTACTGTGTCTGCATTGGTACTGGCACTGACAGGAGTACTGTCCTTGTTTGTATTTGTGGCAGGAGCTTGCCCCGGCTCTACAACAGTTAGTGTTCCGTTCAGACGAATATCCGTAGAAGAAGCTCCCAGCATCAATGTGAAGTCACCCGGCTCTACTACCCAATGCATATCTGCATTCAGCAGTTCCAGTGCTTTGCGGTCGATAGGGAAAGTGATTTCTTTCGTTTCACCCGGTTTCAGGTGTACCCGTTCGAATCCGGCAAGGTTCTTCTCATAAGTAGTGACGCTGCTCAGTACATCACGTACATACAGTTGTATCACTTCGTCTCCTGATCGTTTTCCGGTATTGGTCACTTTACAGGTGACATAAGCCTTTTGGTTGGGAGTGATAATAGCCGGAGAGATTTTCAAGTCGGAGTATTCGAAAGTGGTATAACTTAACCCGTATCCGAAAGGATATAATGCGCCGTTGGCACGAGACATATTGCCGTCCGGTCCCGGGTTCTTGCCGCCGTCAATCTGAGAAGAAGGTTTGCAAGGGAAGTTGAAAGGTATTTGGCCTACGGTTTTGGGGAAAGTTACAGTCAGTTTACCTCCGGGATTATAATCTCCAAAGAGTATATCTGCTACAGCTATTCCACCTTTAGATCCCGGATACCATGCCTCGAGAATAGCAGGGACAAACTTGTCTGCCCAGTTGATAGATAGTGGACGTCCGTTGATAAGAACCAACACGACAGGCTTTCCCGTAGCCACTACTGCTTTTAGTAAATCGAGTTGACGACCGGGTAAGTCGAGACTACTGCGGGATTTGTTTTCTCCGCACGTGCGCTGTCCGCCACCTAGCACGACAATAGCTACATCTGCCTGTTTGGCCTGACTGACAGCTTTGTCTATTTCTTTTTGTTCTTCATCTGTCAGAGGATAGTCAATCAATTCTGATTCCGGCCAGTTGGCATCTACCAAGTCGCAGCCTTTAGTATAAAGTACATCTGCTTTATCTTTCATTTTTTCCTGAATGCCTTTTAGAACAGAAGTAACCTCTACTGCCAAAGGTCCGTAATGAGTTAGCGCATACGAATGCTCATCTGCATTCGGACCGCAGACTGCTATTTTTCGGATCTTTGAAGGATCCAGAGGCAACACATTCTTTTCATTTTTCAAGAGTACGATGGATTCACGAGAGGCTTGCAAAGCGACTTCCTCGTTCTCTTTCTTTTCTACTTCCTCATCCGCTCCTTTCAAATCTGTCTGGTAAGGAGTATCGAATAAGCCGACAAGGAACTTCACTCTCAGAATATCACGTACACGGTCATTGATAACTTCTTCGCTCAATCCGCCTTCTTTCACCAACTCCCTCAACGGCAATACATACGAATCCGGAGAGCGGAACGTACAACGCACATTCAGTCCGGCTTCTACACTTTGGCGAACGGCTTCTTTCATATCTTTGGCGGTCCCGTGTTTGGTATAAAGATATTCTACGGCATCACTGTCCGAAACGACATATCCACGGAATCCCATTTCTCCGCGCAGGCGGGTAGTCAGCCAGTAATAGCTGCTTTGAATAGGAAAACCGTCATAGTCATTATAAGAACTCATTACGCCGAGTAATCCCGCTTCGCGGATAACTCTTTTAAAAGGATAGGCATGAAGCATCTCCACTTCACGCGGTGACATCTGCGGGTCGACACGAGCCATTCCTTCGCGTGCACCTTTGTTGTTGCTATAAGCGATAAAGTGTTTTCCGGTAGCTGCAACCTGATGATTGTGTTGCATACCCCGCACCATTTCAATACCTAATTCTGCTACCAGATATGGTGATTCTCCATACACTTCTTCATAGCGTCCCCAGCGTTGGTCACGTCCGACGTCGAGTATCGGGGCATATACATTGGTGTATCCCAACATACGCGCTTCCCGTCCGGTTATCAGTCCTACCTGGTGAATTAGTTGACGGTTCCACGTATGTCCCAGTCCCAGTTGAGTAGGGAAGTTGGTAGCCTTGTAACTTTCCACTCCGCGAATCCCTTCGTTTGTAAAATCGGTAGGAATCCCGAGTCGTGTCTCTTCAATAAAGAAACGTTGCACTTCATTCAGCGCCCAGGCATGTTTGGATGCCGGCCATACATATTCATTGTCCGACGGTGGAAGCCCCCATTGTTGGAAACCGTTCAAGTGTTCGTCAATGGCTCCGATACCGTCCTTCCATAGTTGGTTTTTCCATTCAGAAGTAGGCAAATCATCTTTCAAAACCCGTTTGTAACCGTAAAGAGTCACCATTTGGCAAGTTTTTTCTTCCAGTGTCATCTGACTGAGCAGGTCTTCTATACGTGCATCGATAGGTGCTGTCGGATCTTCGTAGGTATCTTTAACACCATTTTTATTGAAGTCTATCCATCCTTTCTTATACATTTCCGAACGGACGGGTTTATAAACATTAGGTATTTTAGTCGTTTTTTGTGCCGGGAGGAGTACACAACTTCCTAGAAATAAGCTGGTAATTAAAAGTTTTTTCATGATATCTTTTTGTGTTAAGAATAAATTTGCCCTGTAAAGATACTGCTTTGATATAATATTTGCTAACGTCTTCTCGTAATTTCGAAAACATTTCCTATCTTTGTACCCTTGAAAAGCGTTATAAACAAATGCTGTTTTGTACGAATAAGAATTTGGGCTTGACTGGATTTGACAGCGGGCAGAAATGGTAAGTAAGCATGCAGTGGGTCGGTAATTTCCACTTAAATCTCAGTTATCAAAATTTTATCTGGCGAAACTAATTACGCTCTTGCTGCTTAATCGAATCATAGTAGATTAGCTTAATCCAGGCACAAGGTGCCAGGACGAGACATCACTCGGAAGCTGTTGCTCCGAAGCATTCCGGTTCAGTGGTGCAGTTACATCGGGGATAGTCAAAGGCGGCCTCGCACTTTTGATGAAACTTTAGAGGATAAGGCAGGAATTGATGGCTTTGGTTCTGTTCCTGCACGAAAATTTAGGCAAAGATAAGCATGTAGAAAGCTTATGATTTCCTCGTTTGGACCGGGGTTCGATCCCCCGCAGCTCCACTTTAAATGCTGATTTTTAGTGTTTTATGAGATTTGCACCCCGCTTTACATCCTAATAATGTAAAGCGGGGTGTTTTTGTTTTATTTAATATTTCTATTTTCTGTGATATTCATCTGTTCGTCAATGCTCGGGTCGAATCGGTCGTTGTATAGGTGGTAGACGGCTTAAATGTCAAGACTGTCAAAGCGGGACTGATCGGATTACTTTTTGTCTTTTTTGTTGTCAAGTAGCTGTGATAATTCTTCCTCCACTTCCTCGATACTTGGCAAGGCGGATTTCAGATTTTCGGGAATGGCTTTGCTTAGCTGGTAGTCGCTTACTCCTATGGGCTGTGCATAGCCCGTTAGGGCATATTGTGCCACTACTTCATCTTTACCTTTGCAGAGCAACAATCCTATTGTCTTGTTGTCGTTTTCACCTCTCAACTGGTCGTCTACGATGTTGATGTAGAAATTCAATTGCCCTGCATATTCTGGCTTGAATGGAGTAGCCTTTAATTCTACGACTATATAGGAGTGAAGTTTTATGGAGTATAGGATAAGGTCTGCATAAAAATCGCTGTCCCCGACTTGGAAATGTTTCTGTTTGGCTACAAAGGCGAAGCCGTTCCCCATTTCCAATAGATACCTTGTGACGTGTTCTACAAGCTGTTTTTCAATATCCCTTTCATCTGCCAGTTCTTTTGTACCTGCTACATCGAATATATACGGGTCTTTCAGCAAATAGTTGGCTAAGTCACTTTGAGGAGCGGGCAAGGTCTTTGTAAAGTTGTTGACTTTCTGTGTTTCTATCTGCCGTTTGAACAGATTAGTCTCAATCTGTATCTTTAATACGTTGCTGCTCTATCCGTTTTCAACGGACTGTTTCATGTACCAATATTTGTTTCCTAAGGGTAATGAGCTATCCAATAGTATCACATGACTGGTCCAGTTTATTTTTGAAATGGGGGAACAAACAAAATCCTTTTCAATATCATCAATGGATGTTTGCAGCATTGCGGAGATTGTCTTGTCTATCTTTTGAATTTGCGCAAGAGGCTCTTGCGTAAATTCTTTTGATTGAAATATATTTGTCTGAAATTGCGCAAGAGGTTCTTGCGTAATTGGTAAACAGTTCAGTTCATCAGTCAAGGATAGCATATTGGGGATTGTTGGCGTTCCCAATACCTTGTCACAAGAAAGCATTCTTTGTAATATCTCTAGTGGGTATGTTCGGGCAAACTGACACATATAGGTAAGGCTTCTCGCTGAATATCCTTTCTTTTCGGGATAGTGCATCTTGATAGCCTTTGAAATCTGACTTATGACTTTTCCGCCCCAACCTAATCTTTTTTGGTGGTATAGAATGAAGTTTCCCAATTTCCAATAGTGGAACAGCATTTGTGCATTGGCTGCAACAATCAATTTCACTTGTGCATGTTCTATCTCAAAGCCTATTGCATGAATGAGGGCTTCAAAGTCTTTTCTTTCTATGGGATGGTTTGAACTTTCCATTTCTTTTATTTAATTGAATGATAAGGCAAAGGTAATTAAAATATCACAATTGATTGAATTTGTTCATGGCAATAGAATTTACCCCTGTTACAAAACTGTAGCAAGGGTAAGTTTTTTAGTATATGGCTTTTGGATAGCCTCTTTTTATTATGGAGTCATAAATGAAGCACTCCCACCTCGCGAACCATTTATTTTTATATCCGTGTCAGGCAATAATCTTTTGATACGTTCTATCCCTTCTTTAGTAATCTTTCCATGTAAATTCAACGATCCGATTTTTATTTTTGATATTTCGTCCGGTATATCAATTGTATTGATAAATTGGATATCCAACCTTTTTATTTCTTTGAGCTCCAACAGTACAGCCGGAAATTCTTTTACTCTGATATTGATGCCGCTTCCCCAACCATCCTTTTGAGCATCAGCACTTAATTTACTTTTTAATCCCTCCTTATTAACGTCTTTCTTCCTGACCATCCAACCAATTTGCGGTCGCAGAGCAAAAGTCTTGCTGTTTTGCTCTAATCCAATGAAACCTGCCCAAAATTCTAATGGAGTTTCTTTGATAGCGTCGCCATATACTTCCTGATACTTTACATCTACCTTCACTATCTCATCAGGGAGACAATTTTTGCCTTCCAGCTGTTTCAGATTATTTCTTTTCCCTTCCTTATCATAAGGGAAAAACTTCACGATCCATCCATCAATAATGTTTGGGGCTCCGTATCGTTTCTGTGAATGATATTTAAACATGTTGCGCCAAAAGTCCTTATTAACTTCTCCTTTGGATGCTTT
>ENA-USUK01002965-USUK01002965.1-human-gut-metagenome-genome-assembly--contig:-NODE-2965-length-10666-cov-2.976485_pt1 | contig 10666 bp, 8 predicted proteins | sample MGYA00250062_ERZ773400 | MGnify/ENA primary metagenome ERZ773400 (study PRJEB29103, sample SAMN06111961) | human gut metagenome | biome: human gut; feature: ankylosing spondylitis patient; material... | reverse complement strand
GCATCAGTATCCGATAATTTCCGAATAGTATCAAAAACCTCTCGTTCACTTCACCGGGAAAGACATTGGCAGCGAATCCATCCTATTCCATTTTAAAATCGAAAGTGACTGAACCTGTAAAGAAAGAAATAAAACTGGTGGGAAATCAAAGACTGTTTCCCGGTGTAAATTACTTTTGGATTAGTTTGCAAGTGAAACCTTCAGCTTCTTTGGCTACTAAGATTTCGGCGGAAGTAGTATCCGTAAATTTGGATAATAACAAAGCTCCTCTGCAAGTAGTATCACCAAAAGGCGTTGAGCATCGTGTCGGTATTGGAGTACGTCATGCCGGTGATGATGAATCGACCGCTTATCGTATTCCGGGATTGGTAACTACCAATAAAGGGACTTTGCTGGGGGTATATGATGTCCGGTATAATAATAGCGCAGACTTGCAAGAACATGTGGATGTAGGTTTAAGTCGCAGTACGGATGGCGGACAAACATGGGAGAAGATGCGTTTACCCCTCTCTTTTGGTGAATACGACGGTTTACCTGCCGCACAGAATGGGGTGGGTGACCCTTCTATTTTGGTGGATAACAAGACTAATACCGTATGGATTGTAGCTGCATGGACTCATGGGATGGGGAATCAGCGTGCATGGTGGAGCTCGCATCCGGGAATGGACTTAAACCGCACCGCCCAATTGGTGGTGACTAAAAGTACGGACGATGGTAAAACGTGGTCTGCTCCAATCAATATAACCGGCCAAGTGAAAGATCCTTCCTGGTATTTCTTGTTGCAAGGTCCCGGAAGAGGTATTACGATGGATGATGGTACATTGGTCTTTCCTACTCAGTTCATAGATTCTACCCGCATTCCCAATGCAGGAATTATGTATAGTAAAGACGGTGGAAAAACCTGGAAAATGCATAATTATGCCCGTACCAATACAACGGAAGCGCAAGTAGCCGAAGTTGAACCGGGAGTACTGATGTTGAACATGCGTGACAACCGTAAAGGAAGCCGTGCCGTTGCAACAACAAAAGATTTGGGGCTGACTTGGACGGAGCACGTGTCTTCACGTAGTGCGCTTCAGGAACCTGTTTGCATGGCAAGTCTCATCAGCGTGAAAGCTAAAGATAACATCTTGGATAAAGACATACTGATATTTTCCAATCCTAATACAACGAAAGGACGTCATAGCACTACCATTAAAGTCAGTTTGGATGGTGGTGTCACCTGGCTGCCGCAACACCAGTTACTGCTGGATGAAGACAATAACTGGGGATACTCATGCCTGACAATGATTGACAAAGAAACCGTCGGTATTTTGTATGAGAGCAGTGTTGCTCAGATGACCTTTCAGGCAGTGAAGTTGAAGGATATTGTGAAATAAGATAGAGATAGCTGCAAGGCTTTGAATCATGAAGAGATGAAAAAAAGAAATATAATGATTGGTCTGCTTCTATGCTGGTACATATTGGTTGCAGCCCAAGTGACGGGATGGTCACCGGATGAACACAAAGTGATTCGCTCCGGTCGTGACGACGGAAGATTCCTCAGCTCTTATGGCGTGGTGCATACCATGTTATCCGATATAGAGCCGGAGTGTGCTTTTCGTCCGGACATGAGTAAAAGGGAATTTTCCAAATGGCAGAAGAAAGTCCGTAAGTCTATGCAAGAGATTATGAACTTTCCGAAACGACAGGATAACTCTTCGGTTCCCAAGTGTATTCATACTGTACAACGTGACGGTTACCAACTTGAAAAATGGGAATATTATCCTTTATCCGGATGTGTATCCACATTTCTGGTACTAATACCGGATAGTTTGGTGAAACCGTCACCTGCCATTTTATGTATTCCGGGTTCGGGCGGTTCTAAGGAAGGATTGGCCGGCGAACCGGGGATAACCGCTAAATTCGATGATGATTACCGCAATCCAAAAGTGACTATGGCGCTAAACTTTGCCAAAGCCGGATATATTGCGGTGGCCGTAGATAATCCGGCGGCAGGTGAAGCGGCTGATCTGGAACGGTATGTCCGAGGCAGAAACTATAACTATGACTTGTTTTCCCGTTTCTTGCTGGAAATGGGATGGAGTTACTTGGGATATACGGCTTATCTGGATATGCAGGTACTTGAGTGGATGAAGTCGCGGCCTTATATCCGTAAAGACCGTATTGTGGTCAGTGGATTTTCTTTGGGTACGGAACCATTAATGGTTTTGGGGGTACTGGATCCCTCTATATACGCTTTTGTCTACAATGATTTTCTGTGTCAAACCCAGGAAAGAGCTTTGGTGATGACCGCTCCCGATAAGAATGGAACCCGTATCTTTCCCAACTCAATCCGGCACTTGATTCCTAATTTCTGGCGCAAGTTTAACTTTCCGGATATTGTAGCCTCGTTGGCTCCGCGTCCTGTCATCCTGACGGAAGGCGGATTAGACCGCGACTTCAATATAATTCGTAAGGCTTACGAAATATCCGGTTATCCATCTAATGTGGAGATGTACCATTATCCTAAATTTGCCGACCCACAAAAGCGCAAAAAGATTGATAAACTGCCCGAAGGATTAAGTAGGGATGAGTATTTTAATAGGGTGAATGTAGATGCGCCTGACCATTATTTTAAATCGGAGTTAGTCATTCCCTGGCTGAAAAAACACTTGAAAGAATAATTGAAATCGTTAATTATACCTTTATATCATACAGAAATGAGGAAAGTATTGTTTTTATTCTTTAGCTTGTTCTGCTGCACTTGTCTTTGGGCTCAAAAGAAAGTGAAAGCGGCTGGTATAGGAAATGGTATTACTTATGGTGCAGAGATAGCAAATCGGGAGAAAGAGTCTTATCCCGTCTGTTTGCAAGTATCAGACCTGTATACCGACAATATGGTGTTGCAGCGTGATACTCCATTGAAAATACACGGGAAAGCGAATGCGGGTGAACCGGTTTCAGTAAGTGTCGCTCATCAGAAGATTACTGTCCGGGCAGACGATAACGGCTGCTGGTCTGTGCAACTCATGCCTTTGCAGGCAGGCGGACCTTATACATTATCCATATCTACTGGAAAACAGACCCTGTCTTATAAAAATGTATTGATTGGTGAGGTCTGGTTATGTTCCGGACAATCCAACATGGAGTTTATGTTGAAACAGGCAGCTACCGCGCAAACTGATGTTTCGGAAGCAAATGATGACAAACTTCGTCTGTTTGATATGAAAGCGCGCTGGCGTACGGATGCGGTGGCGTGGGATGCGTCGGTGTTAGACTCCCTGAATCATTTGCAATATTATAAACCGACTGTCTGGACATCTTGTACTTCTGGCACGGCGGCTTCTTTTTCTGCTGTTGCTTATCATTTCGGTAAAATGCTTCGTGATAGTCTGAATGTCCCGGTGGGCTTGATATGCAATGCTGTCGGCGGTTCACCTACGGAAGCATGGATAGACCGCCGTACATTGGAATTTGAGTTTCCGGCTATCTTACATGATTGGACAAAGAATGACCTTATTCAAGACTGGGTGCGTGAAAGGGCTGCTTTGAACATAAAATATGCTACCGATAAGCGGCAACGTCATCCTTACGAACCTTGTTATCTGTTTGAATCCGGTATTCGTCGCTTGGATAAATATCCGTTGAAAGGGATTGTCTGGTATCAGGGAGAATCGAATGCCCATAATAAGGAAGCGCATGAAAAACTTTTTAAACTATTGGTTGACAGTTGGCGTTCCAACTGGGATGAACCGGATCTGCCTTTTTATTATGTGCAACTGTCAAGCATCGACCGCCCGTCGTGGACATGGTTCCGCGATAGTCAGCGAAGATTGATGAAATGTGTTTCCAATACGGGAATGGTTGTATCCAGTGATCAGGGAGATTCATTGGATGTACACCCTGCCAATAAGAAACCGATTGGCGAGAGATTGGCGTATTGGGCTTTGAACCGCACTTATGGACATGAAAATGTACTCCCTTCCGGTCCGTTGTTTCGCTGTGCGGAATTCAAAAATGGAGCTGTATATGTTTCGTTCGACTATGGCGATGGTTTGGGTAGTGTTGATGAGGCTCTTTTGTGTTCGTTTGAAGTGGCGGAGGAAGACGGGGTTTATGAACTTGCTACTGCCGTAGTTGAGGATGACTGTCTGAAAGTGTATAATACCAATATTAAGAATCCCCGTTTTATTCGCTATGGATGGCAACCGTTTACCCGTGCCAATCTGGTGAATAAGGCGGGATTGCCGGCTTCGACTTTCCGTGCTGCCGCACCTGTCGCATATGTCACTATTGATAAAATCAGCCGGATGCAGGGTTTTCCACAGGAAGATAAGGATTTTGCCAAAGGTGTTTCGGCTTGCTTTGCAGGAATAGCGGCAGGGCAATTATTGATTGCCGGCGGTTGTAATTTTCCTGAAATACCGGCCTATGCCGGTGGTGCTAAGAAATATTATCGCGATATTTATACGGCGCTAATACCGAAGGACTCCATATTGGTTTGGCAGAGAGTGGGGCAGCTGCCGCAGGCAATGGCCTATGGTGTATCTGTGTCTACTACCGATGGAGTCATCTGTGTAGGGGGGATGAATGAGCGGGGAGCTTTGTCTGTAACTTATCGTATACGTGTGGCAGATAAGAAAGCTATTGTGGAAACATTACCTTCATTGCCTTGCACGCTGGATAATATGACAGGCGCGTTATTGGGAAATAAACTCTATGTTGCCGGGGGAAACAAGAACGGCAAGGCATCCAATGCATTTTATTGTCTCGATTTGGAGCAACTGCCTCAAGGGTGGCGGGAACTGCCCGCCTTTCCGGGCGCTCCTCGGGTACAACCGGTAAGTGCCGCACAACTGGATGCTGATGGGCAATTATGTTTCTACCTGTGGAGTGGCTTTGCAGCGCCGGTGGAAGGACGTGCCGCTTCTCTCTCGGTTGATGGATATGTATATTCACCGGCTGCCGATACTTGGACACCATTACCCGAGGTGGTGAATGAGGCAGGCGAAACAGTTTCTTTAGGCGGTGGCGTGGCGACTGCTTGGGGTAAGAATCTGATTATCTGTATGGGTGGTGTTGATAAAGACATCTTTTTGCGTGCGCTTCAAAAACCGGCTGCCGATTATTTGACTCATCCGGTGGAATGGTATCGTTTTAATAAGCGGATTCTTGTGTATGATGTGCGCTTACAAGAGTGGCAAACAATAGCTTGTACGCCGGATACCGCTCGTGCGGGCGCAGCATTGGTGATATGCGGAAAAAATATCTTTTGTATCAATGGAGAATTAAAACCGGGAGTTCGTACTCCGGGAATTACCCGCATTGCAATTAAAGAGTAAAGTATAAACGCTATTTCTATAAACGGAAATCCCTATAAAGTACTATTCTTTATAGGGATTTCCGTTTATAGAGATGCGACTTTTGTATTAGTCAAACAAACTCTTGAACTTCTTGAAAATCTTCTCCTTGATAGAAGTATTCGGCTTGAAGTTATCCGACCTTTCCATTTCTTCCAAGGCTTTTTTCTCCTCTTTATTCAGAGTTTCAGGTACATATACACTGACATTCACCAGTAAATCCCCGGTACCGTATCCGTTTACATTAGGCAAACCCTTGCCGCGTAAGCGGAGAACCTTTCCCGGTTGTGTACCCGATTCGATTTTCACCTTCACCTTACCGTCGATGGTGGGTATTTCTACCGCACCGCCCAATGCCGCTGTCGGAAAGCTGAGCAACAGGTTATAAATCAAGTCGTTTTCGTCACGAATCAGTTCCTTATCCTGTTCTTCCTCTACAAGAATCAGCAAGTCGCCCGGTACGCCGTTGTGCTTGCCGGCATTACCTTTGCCGCCCATGGAGAGCTGCATGCCTTCGGCTACACCTTTCGGGATATTTACGGTAACAACTTCTTCACCGTAGACGATTCCTTCACCGGCACATTCCTTACATTTATTCTTGATAACTTTACCTTCGCCGCCACAGGTAGGACAGGTGGTGCGTGTCTGCATCGTTCCGAGAATGGTCTGCTGGTTGCGGATTACCGTACCGCTACCTTTACAGGTAGGACAGGTTTCCGCGCCGCCGTCTCCCTCTGCACCGGTTCCATGACAGTGGCTGCAGGGTACATACTTTTTCAGTTTGAATTTCTTCTCTACTCCGGTAGAAATCTCCTTGAGGTTCAGCTTTACCTTTACGCGCAAGTCCGAACCGCGATAACGGCGTTGTTGTGCACCACCGCCGCCGAATCCGCCGAACCCGCTGAAACCGCCGCCGAACCCACCGCTGTGTCCGCCGAATATATCACCGAACATGGAGAAGATATCATCCATGGACATGCCGCCGCTGAAACCGCCGAACGGTCCGCCGTTGCCGGCAGCGCCACTCATTCCGGCATGGCCGAATTGGTCGTAACGGGCACGCTTGTCCGGATTGCTTAATACATCGTATGCTTCCGCCGCTTCCTTAAACTTCTCCTCGGCTACCTTGTCGCCAGGGTTTTTGTCGGGGTGATATTGGATGGCTTTCTTGCGATAGGCTTTCTTTATCTCTTCTACCGATGCTGTTTTTTCGACTTCCAGTACTTCGTAATAATCTCTTTTTTCCATATAACTGTGTATGTTATTCTCCAACCACTACTTTGGCATGGCGGATTACTTTGTCGTTTAGTGTGTAACCGGTTTGTACGCAGTCCAGAATCTTACCTTTCAAAGCTTCGTCGGGAGCCGGGATTACGGCAATGGCTTCGTGGTAGTCTGTGTCAAGCGGCTGTTCTTTGGTTTCGATTACTTTGACACCGTTCTGACCCAATACTGTCATAAACTTGTTGTAGATAAGCTCCACACCTTCTTTTACGGCAGCTACATCGGTGGCGGTCTCCATGTTTTTCAGGGCGCGTTCAAAGTCGTCCACGATAGGAAGAATGCTGCTGATGCTCTTTTCTCCGCCATTCAGGATAAGTTCGGCTTTTTCTTTCATTGTACGTTTACGGTAGTTGTCGAACTCGGCGGAGAGACGCAGATACTTGTCTTTCTGGTCTTCAATCTCTGCATTGGCCTTTTCCAATTCCTGAGCGAGTTTCTCTTCTTCAGTCAGGGCAACCTCTTCTTTTTCAGTTGTTTCCTCGCCGTTCTCGTCTTGGACGGCTTGCTCTTTCAACTCTTCTTCGTTGATGTTTTCTTTTTCTTTCGGGTCCATATTGTTATGCTTGTTATTCTTATAAAATGATTTTGCTTTCATTGCTGTCAAGGGTTTAAGTTAATATGATACGGTTTTGATAGCAAAAACTTTGCCAAATTGACGGCTTTTGCCAAAAACGCTGCAAAGGTAATACTTTTATGTCAGATTGACAGCGAAATATTCCATAAATAGGAAGTTAACATCGTGCGTGGAGTAAGTTAACTTGATAGGTTGCAGTAAGTTAACTTCATTGCAGATGTTTACTTAACTTCATATCATGCAATAAGTTAACTTGTTGTAAGCTGTTTTACCGTATTATTTCGTATCTTTGTGCCCGCAATTCGCAGAGTTATAGGTATTAAATAGTAAGTAGTACATAATAAAACAGTAAATATAAAGATGATTACAGTCTCGAACGTATCGGTACAGTTTGGTAAAAGAGTGTTGTTTAATGATGTAAACTTGAAGTTTACAAGTGGTAATTGTTATGGTATAATCGGTGCCAACGGTGCGGGAAAGTCCACTTTCTTGCGGACCATTTCGGGAGATTTGGATCCGACGACCGGCTCTATCATGCTGGGACCGGGCGAACGTCTGTCTGTATTGAGTCAGGACCACTTTAAGTGGGATGCCTATACGGTGATGGATACCGTAATGATGGGGCATACGGTGTTATGGGACATTATGAAACAACGTGAGGCGCTCTATGCCAAGGAAGACTTCACGGATGAGGACGGTTTGAAAGTTTCCGAACTGGAAGAGAAATTCGCCGAGCTCGACGGCTGGAATGCGGAAAGTGACGCCGCCGCTTTATTGAGCGGGTTGGGCATCAAGGAAGACAAGCATTACGTGCTGATGGGCGAGCTGAACAATAAGGAAAAAGTACGTGTCATGCTGGCGCAGGCTTTGTATGGTAATCCCGATAACTTGCTGCTGGACGAGCCTACCAATGACTTGGACATGGACACCGTAACTTGGTTGGAAGAGTACCTTGCCAATTTTGAACATACCGTTTTGGTAGTGAGCCACGACCGTCACTTCCTTGACTCCGTGTGTACGCATACGGTGGATATCGACTACGGAAAGATTAACCTCTTTGCCGGTAATTATAGTTTCTGGTATGAATCCAGCCAGTTGGCTCTCCGTCAGCAACAGAACCAGAAGGCTAAAGCCGAGGAGAAGAAGAAAGAGCTGGAAGAGTTTATCCGCCGTTTCAGCGCCAATGTGGCCAGGCATGTCAGTGACAGAAATGGTCAGTGCCAAGGCTATTTTATACAAAAACAAAAACACAAAAGAACTTCTGGCAGTAGACCCGGCAGAAGGTCCTGTTTCTGTACAGCTGTTTGGCTCCGATCCGGAGATCATGGCAGCGATCGCAGCCCGGATCGAGGACGGGCCCTATGTTGCCATTGATGTAAATATGGGATGCCCGGTGCCAAAGATCGTCAACAATCACGAAGGTTCTGCCCTGATGAAAGATCCGGCCCAGGCAGAAAAAGTGCTTACTGCTATGGTAAAGGCAGTGAAAAAGCCGGTGACTGTAAAATTCCGTAAAGGCTTTAATGACCAGAACATTAATGCCGTTGAGTTTGCAAAAATGGCAGAAAGCTGCGGCGTAGCAGCTGTGGCAGTCCATGGCCGCACCAGGGAACAGTATTATTCCGGAAAGGCAGACTGGGATATTATCCGCCAGGTAAAAGAGGCGGTAAAGATACCGGTGATCGGAAACGGGGATGTATTTACACCTGAGGATGCAAAACGACTGTTAGATGAAACCGGCTGTGACGGTATCATGGTAGGCAGAGGAGCCAAGGGAAATCCCTGGATCTTTAAACGCATTACCCATTATCTGGAAACAGGTGAACTGCTGCCGGGACCTACCCTTATGGAAGTACGGGATATGATCCTGCGCCATGGAAAGATGCTCACAGAGTACAAGGGCGAGATGATCGCCATGCGTGAAATGCGCAGCCACATGGCCTGGTACACCAAGGGAATGCGAAATTCCGCGGCCCTGCGCTGTGAGATCAACCAGGTAGAGACATTGGAAGGTCTGGCAGAGCTTCTGGAAAAGCGGATGGAAGCAGAATAAGAGCTGGTAAAAGAAAAATAAAACCAGGAACAGGTAAAAATAAAAAAGCGTTATTTAGATAAAAATATAACGAAATGACAGCAAAGAGCAGGCAGGACAGAAGGAAAGTCTTACCTGCTTTCTTTCTTTTTTAGAGATATAACTTATTTTAATTTAATACATGTTATGAAAATAAAGTAGAACAGCACATGTCTTAATTAATACAAGTTATGGCGGAATAAACCAAAGGAAAATAGAAAAAATAGGGGGTTTTTAGAAAAATGTGCCTAAAAAATAAAGAAAAACTTGTAGAAAAGTTAAAAAAATCTAAAATACACTTGACTTATTTTAATACATGGTGTATGGTTATTACACCATACAGTTGCAGACAGGAGAGGAGGCAACACTGTGAATAAATTATCAAATAAACCTTTATATGATCAGGTGTTTGACCAGATCAAAGATATGATACGCAGTGGTACCTACTGCGCCGGGGATCAGCTTCCCAGCGAAAAGGAACTGATGGAACGTATGGGAGTCAGCAGAGTAACTGTCCGCCAGGCACTTCGCCTTTTAGCTGATGCAGGTATTATTGAGACCCGCAAAGGAAAGGGAAGTATCGTCAGCGTTGACTGGAAAAATTTGCTGGATCCCGGAGAGTTAAAAGACCAGGCAGAAAAATACTGGCGTCAATTTGAACTCTCCACAAAGGCCAGAAGGCTCATCGAACCTGCTATTGCAAAGCAGGCGGCGTTTATGGCTACACCGGAAGATATTGCCAGACTGGAGCGTATTTACGAAAACGACCAGGTGGTGATCGAAGGCCCGAATCTGTATGTGGAAGAGGGCAGAGGACTTCAATCTTTCCACGGCTGCTTATGGGAGATCGTAAAAAATCCCCTGTTAGAGCCGGTATGGAACGCAGTTGTCCTTCCTTCCAATGAGATCCGTACACTGCCTCTTATTTTTCCTGTAGACCAGGAGTTAAACAGAGAACAGGTACGTATCCAGCATGGAAATATTCTGGAAGCAGTGAAAAACCATGATGGTGAATACGCATATTTTCATATGTTAGTCCACTGCGACTGGATTTATAACACATATAAGCAGTATTTTGATGAATTCTGCAGGTAAACTCTGATACCGGATTGCTACGTGCTATGCACTCTCGCAATCCTTAAAAACATTCGTAATCCGCTCATTTTTCTTCAAAAAATGGCTACTTACTCATGTTTTTGGCGGGTCCCAAGGTCAAAAAGCCTCCTGCAAGCAAGCTTGCGTCGGTTTTTCGACCTTTTGACCCTGGTATCACAATTCTTTGGCTGTAATTTTCCCGGACAGTGCAGGGCCCGTACCGCCTGGGGATTTGGCATTATACAATGAAAGTGTTGAAAAACACATTCAGTTTTACATTATTTTGGAGGTGCAGTAATG
>ENA-USUK01002964-USUK01002964.1-human-gut-metagenome-genome-assembly--contig:-NODE-2964-length-10667-cov-3.202266_pt1 | contig 10667 bp, 9 predicted proteins | sample MGYA00250062_ERZ773400 | MGnify/ENA primary metagenome ERZ773400 (study PRJEB29103, sample SAMN06111961) | human gut metagenome | biome: human gut; feature: ankylosing spondylitis patient; material... | reverse complement strand
GAGGATGTAATGTTCAAAAGATTCGGAGCATCAAGAATGACTATGTTTTTTGTAATTGCAATGATTATTCTGGTGATTATGTATTTTGTTATGAAAAAATCAAAACTGGGATATGAAATTACAGCAATCGGAAAAAATCCGGAATTCGCAGAAGCAACAGGTATGAATGTCGGCAAGAAAATCATTATCATGATGCTGATCAGTGGCGCACTTTCCGGTATAGCAGGAGCAGGATGGATGTTAAGTGATCAGTTTAAATATACGCTGACATTTTCTGCAAATCCTGGCCTTGGATGGGATGGTATGTTGATTGCTCTGCTCGGTGGACATTCGCCAATTGGAATTTTGATCGCGGCAATCTTTTATGCTGCATTAAAAACCGGTAGTGACAGCATCAATATGTATACTGCAGTTCCGAAAGAAATCGTTGCAATTATTCAGGGAATGATCATTCTGTTCCTGGCAGTTAAGTTTATTGGTGATAAAACAAGCGTATTTGGTCGTTTTAAAAAGGCGAAAAAGGAGGATGCATAATGGAATTATTAAATAGTATTTTGTATGACACAGTATACCATAGTGCTCCTATTATTCTATGTGTGATCGGTGGAATATTTGCATATAAAGCCAATGTATTGAATATCGCACTGGAAGGAATGATGCTGAATGGAGCATTTATTTCAGTGTTAGTCGAGTATCTGACAGGAAGTGTGGCTCTGGCAGTGATTGCCGCAATCGTAACGACTTTATTGTGGGGACTTGTATTTTCATTCTTAGGAATTACTTGTAATGGTAATGTTATTGTTATCGGTCTTGGAATTAACTTGATTGTTCCAGCGATTGCAAAATTTGTACTGAAAGTTATGGAGCTTGCTAATATCAGTCTTCAAGATGTAGGAGTTGCAGATTTTAAGATCAATATACCGGGCATCAAGAGTATTCCGCTGATTGGTGGAATCGTAAGTGGTCATCCGGTCATTACATATCTGGCATTTATTGGAATTGCGGCAGCAGCTATTCTGATGTACAAAACAAAATTTGGAATCTATGTCAGAGTTGTTGGTGAAAATGAAGATTCAGCGATCAGTCTTGGACTGAAAACACAGAAATACAAATATATTGCTGTTCTGATTGGAGCATTTTGCTGTGCATTAGCCGGAATCAATTTATCAATGGAGAGAATGGCAATGTTTACAAGTGATATGACAGCAGGACGAGGCTTTATCGCAATTGCAGCAATTTATTGTGGACAGGGGAAACCGGTACAGTCTTCACTCTATGCAATCTTATTCGGTGTTGCAAGATCACTTGCAGTCAATTTAAGTGTATATGCAGGACCGGCAGCAGGAATGTTCGATACAATTCCATATATCATCATGGTAGCGGTGCTTGCAGTTGTTTCATTTATGAAATTTAAGGATGTTAAGGTAAGAGGATACAAGTTCGACTAAGGGGGAGGAAAATGGCAAAGACAGCATTGATTATTGTGGACATGGTTCGCGATTTTACGGATCCGGAAGGTCTGGTATTTTATCCTGAGAATCAAAAGATTCTTCCACGGATTAAAAAGGTTCTGGATGAAAGCCGGAAACATGAACTGCTGATTGTTTTTTTACAGCACTGTAACAGAAAAGATAAAGTAGATAAAAAAGCACAGTCCATGAGACCAAATTGTATAGAAGGGACTTTTGGAATTGAAATTGATCCAATGTTGGAAGTTGATGAAAAGAAAGATTATGTCATCCGAAAGAGAAGGTACAGTGGATTCTTCGGCACAGACCTGGATCTGGTATTGCGGGAAAATGAAGTGGAAAATGTAGTCGTTGTTGGAACGAAAACAAACTGCTGCATTCGGGCAACGGTGACAGATGCATTTTATCTGAATTACAACCCATATGTTATCCGGGAATGTGTGGCAACGAATTCAGAAACAGTTAATGAAGTTCATCTGACAGATATTGATAAGTATCTGGGAAAAGTCATCGATATGAATACATTCAGCAAGATGCTGGAAGAGGGACAGTTGTAGGAGGCACGGATAATGAAAGTAGATGTTCTGACAAGCGGCTATGTAAGTATGGATCACATTATAAAAATAGCAACACCTGCTAAAGTGGGATTTACATCACTGGTTACAAATAAATCCAATTCAAAAATTTTTTACGGAGGTTGTTCTGTAAATATTGCCTATGCACTTTGCCGGCTTGGAATGAAGGCAATGCCAGTTTTAAGAGTAGGCGGAGATTATGAAAGTAATGGTTTTAAAAAGTTTCTGGAAGAAGGCAATGTACCACAGGATGGGATTACACAAATAGCAGAGGAAGCAACCAGTGTATGTTATTTGTTACAGGATAATAATAACGATCATATTACCATATTTTATCCTGGAGCAATGGATGGAAGATATGCACAGAAAATGTCGGTCTGCGGAGTGGCTGTATTCTCTTCCACTTTGTTTCCGCCGCATGCTGTCAGCATCACACAGGACATCATAAGAGCCAGTGCTGATACAAGTTTTTTCTTCATAATATAAATTCTCCTTCTGGTCTAAAAATAAATATTCAGGTCAGTTTCTCTTTCCTGTCAGACCGAATTTAGTATAAACGAATTTATATAGAATCTCAAGTATGTTTTTTAGTACATGTTAATTTTTTAACAACCTTTTTCATATAATGCTGGCACATTCTTATTCTTCCACGGATTCTGTGACTCCGAGAAAGATTGGCATTTGTGTTTCTGTGTCAATGATGGCATAGACAAATGGACGGTCCAGATGCACCGTTTTTATTTCAGGTTCATATAAGGACATCGTTTCCGCCATTCCGACAACTGTTGAAGCTCCCGCTTTTGTTCCCTGCTCATCGACTTCGATATAGGTTTTATGGAGTACCATATTGATATAGATATTTCCATTATCACTGGTTCCAATTCCTCGAAAATCTGCCTGTTCCTCATCAAATGCATCTGTCATTCCCATGTTCTGCAAGGTATCTTTTAATTCTATTGAATATTCGGACTTGAATTTTGGGATTGCTGCATCCACATCATAATCCGTGCTGGCATTTCCAACAAGGCTGATCAGTTTTTCTGCCGACAACTGACCGATATAATCTTCCATGCTGATTCCTTCCTTTGGAAGTAATGCCACAAAACTGTATCCATCTTCATACGGTCTGATAAAACCGGTCGTGCTGTCATCTTCCAGATAATATGCTTCTGTGGAATACATCATATCCACCGTCTGCTGTGTTCCATTTTCAGAAGTAAACGTGCCCGACTCCACATTCTCCTTTTCATATGGAGACTGCCACTTTGCATCAAAAGCAATGGCATTGATCAGATACATTACCGAATTGTCTTCGATTTTGTCTAATATCTGTGGGATCATTTTTTCTGTTTTTTGCGAAACCCAGGTATTGATATCTTTTAATGTATGCTCATCAAAAGGTGCCTGATATATTTCCGCATCAAATAATTTACTGTTTTCTGACAGGAAATCATCCTCCACATGTAAGGTGTCTGCATCTTTCAGCCAGATTGAATTTGCGATATTCAGATGCTCATTCTCTGTATCGGTCAGTTTTTTCATATACGAAGAAAGTTCTCTGCCCTGCTGCCCTACCGGTGTTCCATCCGACAGAACCTGCTCCATCTGTGACAGCGTATTGCCTTTTGCACCATTTTCTGTCATGGTAAGCGCTGCTAATACTGACAATGGAGATATCATCTCATTTTTTCCATCCTCATATGTCTGCTGCAGCAGATTCAGGGCAAACTGACGGTAACGATAACCAAAGGTGGTTTCTGTGCTGTCATCTTCCGCTTTCTTTTCTGTCGTATCAGCCTCTGCTTGCTGATCCTCATTTCCTGTATGATCGGCGTTTTGTTCACTGTCCTCCGACTGTTGCGGCGTCAACTGCTTCGTCGTATCAGATAATCCACTGCCACACCCGAATAATCCTAACGTCATACATCCGATCAAAATTATAACCAGTTTTCGTTTCATATGCTTTGTCCTCCTTTTTTCGATGGTTATGTAAATATGTTCTTCTACTGCTGTTATCTTTCTATAAGGAAAGACGCTGATTTTTACAGTTGGTTACAAAAAACTAAAAATATTTGTTACTTCTCACTCCCGAATCACTTTCTTCAGCAACAAAACAGCAACTGTTTTACTACTGAGTAAACAGTAACGATTACTCTCAAAATTTTCAAAACTCATTCATAAACTTCTTGCTTCTTATATACGCTCTATGTTACAATAATTCAAAGCATATTTTACAAAATCTTCATGACATTGTCATCTATATTCTAAGAACGACAGATTAGCCCCAAATAGTCTGCGCACTTCATTCGTATCTATGCTTTCGTTACCCATTAACCAATTGAAAAGCAGGAGACGAGATGAACTTAGAATCACAAATAGTTAGATTCTCCTGCAATCAGAGAACAGTTTTAAAAAGCTGTCCTGCCAATTTCAGGAGGAAAAAATTTATGGCAAAATGCAAAAAAAACCGTAACAGGGCAAAAAGAAACTTTACCGTCAAAACACCAACGGCAAACCGGAATTATAAAGACACCGTTTTTCGGATGTTGTTTTCTGACCGGAAAAATCTGCTCTCTCTTTACAATGCAGTCAATCAGAGTAATTATAAAAACCCGGAAGATTTGGAGATTGTGACACTCGAAAATGCTATTTATATGGGAATAAAAAACGATCTGGCATTTATCATGGATACGAATCTGTATCTGTATGAACATCAGTCGACCTACAACCCTAATATGCCACTTCGAGATTTATTTTATATTTGCAGTGAATACCAGAAACTCGTGGATAAAAAATCACTGTTTTCTTCCACCTTACAGAAAATTCCTGCCCCAAATTTTATCGAATTCTACAATGGTTCAACGGTAATTTCTGACTGTACAGAACTTCGGCTTTCCTCGGCATTTGAATGTCTGACAGGGGAACCAAAACTTGAGTTAATCGTTACGGTTTTAAATGTCAATGAAGGACACAATGCAGATTTAATGCAGCATTGCAGTATGTTAAAAGAATATGCACAGTATGTTGCCAGAGTGCGCCACTATGCATCAGACATGCCTTTGAACGAGGCCGTAAAACATGCAGTGGATGAATGCATCCGGGAAGGGATTCTGGCGGAATTTCTTACCCAGAACCGAAATGAGGTCATCAGTATGAGTATTTTTGAGTATGATAAAGAATTAGAAGAAAAAAAATTACGAAAAGCAGAGTTTGAGGCAGGACGCGAAGCCGGACATGAAGCCGGATTTGCAGAGGGTGAAAATCACGCTGCTCTTGAAATTGCCAGTCGAATGCTGCAATCTGACAAATTTTCCTTAGACGAAATCGCCAATTTCTCTGGTTTGTCTATCGCTGAAGTAAAGAAACTGTGCACCGATAAACAATAAATTTGAACGCTTTCCCTGCCCCAAAACCTTATTTAATCCAACGGCACTGCATACAGATAGGAAATCCCCTCTTCATCCCGCAGCTGTAATAATTTTTTCTTCTGGCAGACGATTGAAAATCCATAAATACGCAGTCCATCCTGCTTTACACTCTCGATCATCATATCGTAAGGAATTTCCTGATACCCATTTAAAATCTCCACAATCTCCGGATGATCGCGCAGATAGCTCAAAAGACTGATAAAATGCGTCTCCATTTTCTCTGTATCCTCTGATATATGCCAGCTGTCTGTATCCGCACGATTATCAAGCTGGCAGAGATATGGATAAGTCTCCCTGTCCCAGTCGATGCAGCTTCCACTTGGATTAATCAGCATCCCAACCGGTACAGAGTCACACATATAGCCATCTTCATCGGATGTATAGACTGCACACCACAGCTGTGCGTCCATCTCCCTGTTTTTCGCCCAATTATAAAAATCTGCATAACTGGTCAGTTTTTCCAGGGACGCGTATGCAATGTAATACGCATTATCATCCAGTTTCTCAATAGACGCATATGCTTCCTCCTCACTTCCTGCCGGTCCCCAGAATTGTCTGGTATCTTCGTCGAAAAAATGTATTCTAGAGTATTCTTCCACCTCTTCCGGCACCATAAACGTATTTCCATAAGGCATTTTGAACTCATCTGTATTATAAAGCGTCAGCTTTCCACGCTTTAGCCTGCCGTTGACGGTTGTAAATTTTCCGCCAAATGAAATCCCCTGCGGAATAGAAATATTGTATGTTCCATAACCCTCTGCCACCGCATTGACTGTGTTCCGGTAACTGCCCGGCCAGAACAGTTCGGAATATACAGAAAGGTCAAGGCTCATCCGTGTTGTTGTAATATCACTGCCTTCGCCTATTCCCACCACTTCATTTGGATTATAGTAAAAAGCCGATACAACCTGCGGCAGAACAAAGATCACACAGAGCACGACGGCAAGCACGCCTGTTCCGACGATCGCACCCATTTTCAAAAAAGTTCGCCGGATCGTTTTCTGTATCATTTTTACAAAACGCTGTTCCTCTTCGGATTCTGCACCATTGCCCTGCACAAAAACCTCTTCTTTCTCCTGCCCTTGAAGTACTTCGAGTCCCGGAATCTCCTCTTTTTCATAGAGGTACTCACTGATAGCTTCCTGCTTCTCAATGGCATGTTCCACTTCATCTGTCTGTGCCTTGTCTAATTTTCCTTCCTGATATAATTTTAACAATTCACGATAAGTCATAGTTATGATCCTCCATGTAAGTCCGCAGTTCACGCTTTGCCCGATATGACAGTACCCGTACATTTTCCGGTGTCATTTTTAAGATCGCCGCAATCTCTTTCTGTGACAGTCCGCCAAAATACTGCATCAGCAGAATCTCCCGTTTCCGTTCTTCCAGTTCATTCATTGCCTGATAAAGAAGCCTGTTTTTCTCCTCTTTCAAAATGCCTTCCAGAACCTCCTGCGATGCGGTATTCTGTATCTGTTGCACTTCACCAAGCGGTACTTTCTCTTTTTCCCTGCGGTAATAATTGAAAAAAAGATTGCGTGCCACCAGATACAGCCATGCACGCATGTTTGTGTGGTCATCCGGCAGCGAAAGCAGTGCTTTTAAAAAAGTTTCCTGCAAAAGATCCTCCGCAAGACTGCTGTTTTTGCACAAAGAGTAGAGGTAAAGATATATTTCTTTGCGATATTTCTGATATAGCTGCTTTAATATATCTTTTTCCATGACTCCTCCTCTCCCGTATAAAAACGACCGTCCCCATTCCTGTGACTCAGCCTGCGCTTTTGGAACCTCATCTATATAACAATCCTTTTTGAAAAATGTTACACGGAAATTTTATTTTTTACTTCCAGTCGTTTTTCCCCTTTGCGGTCAACACAGCTCACGCAATACCATGAGCAGTTCCTCCTCCGTCAGATTCTTCGTCTGGATGGTAAACGTCACACCTTCCTTTGTAAAAATTGCGAGATAGCATTCATCCTCCGCTGCAAGACGTGCGATCGTCACTTCCCTATTATTGATCACAGAAGTTTTTAAATCATCATCCTCAAATTCCGTGATGATCCCGGATTCTGTCGTGCGGACACCGATCTCAAGGCTTCTGTTTCCATCCTCACTCTCATACAGAAATGTATTATTATCATCCACTACCTGATGATCTTTATTATAATAAATACTTCTTTCAGCCGTGGTCTGATTTTTCTCTTTTTCCCCGTCCAATGGCTGTATACTGCTTTGTACATAGGCTGTATCTGTATCATGCTCCTCTGCATATGCCACAAGATTTTCCGGCAGATTTTTTGGAAAAACAGTCACTCCATAATACTGCTCTAATTCCTCTGCACTCATACGCTCTTCCTGTCCATTCCCCACATCGATCGCAATCGTTGTCAGTTCACTGACCTCGTTGATCGTGATCTGCTCGTCTGTATCTGCAAAAGATTCTGACTCCACACTCTCTGTCTGTTCCTCTTCCGCCTTTGCCACCGCAGTTTCGTTCCCCTCGTTTGGAGCTGATGTACCTTCGTTCATCCCTTCTGCGACAGCACTTTCTGTCTCTGCGCCTGTATCTTTGTTCTGTACCCACAGATCAAATGATACCACTGCTCCAGCCAGCAGAATACACACACACGCCGCCATTGCAGTAAAATGCCTGAGATTTCTCTTTTTCTGTGCTGCTTTGCTCCACTGTTCCGCTTCTTTTACATAAGCCGGATCGATTTTTCCGATCACATCTATCCAATCCGTCTTTTTCATAATGCATAGCCCTCCTTTTTCAGATAGTCCAGCAATTTACCCCTGACACGAAAAAGTGTTGTCTTCACCTTTGCCTCACTGCATGCACAGCGCTCTGCAATCTCTGTAATGCTATCAAAATACCAGTATCTCCGCACAAACATCACGCGGTGCTCCTTCGGGAGATTTTTGAGGAAATGATTGATACACGCCACTAATTCCTGTTCCTCTATGTAGTGCGATGGCTCTTTTTTGTCCACCTGATCTGTCAGTTCATCAAAAATAAACTCCACTTCCCCTTTTCCTCTTTTTGCCGTATGCAGTTTCCGGTATCGATCCAGACTTAAATTTCTTGTGATCGCACCTAAAAACGCAGATAAAATTGCCGGTCTCTCGTCCGGCATAGCGTTCCACGCCCTCAGCCAGGTGTCATTGACACATTCTTCACAATCTTCTTTATTCAAAAGAATATTTTTCGCAATCCTGCCACAATAACTGCCGTATTTCTCTGCCGTGTGTCCGATCGCGCCCTGATCTCGGTTCCAATATAAATCAATAATCTTTTCATCTTCCATTGCACGTATCCTCATGTTCTCCCGCTGCTTTTACACTGGTCTATTCTATTTTCTCATATTTCCCTTTATCAGGAAAGACGCAAATACATTGAATTGGTTACAGGATTTTTTGAAATTCAAAAAATCCGCACCTTATTTTTAAGGCTGCGGACTTTTTTATCTCTGCTTCTTCAATTTTTCTAATATAGTTAAAACATCAGGCTGCGTTGGTGTAAATTTTATGCCACGTTTTAACATTCCCATAACTTTTCTTGCTTTCTGAGCAATTTCATTTACTGTGTGCTCACTGGTCAGCATCAGATGATTGCCAGCGATCGTATATTCCCGTTCTATATATTCCTCTGTTATCGGAAACATATCCTGTATCAAAAATGCACTTTCCCGGCTGTCATCCAACTTAACAATATGTACAATATCACAAGGCTTTCCAGCTTTTGCTTTCTTCTCCATTATACTCTTATATTTATCAATACGACTGGACAATGGTATCATCCAATATATCCCTGTGCTTGCATCTTCAAAACAGTAATAATGCGGTCTGTTTCCGGCTTTATTGCCTTTCAGATACGGATCAGACATTTCTTCAAAAAATTGATCCTTTATAATATAAAAACCCGTTTTTTTCATACCTATTTCTATCTCCATTATAGAAAAAGCCCTCCGCCTTACGGCGAAGGGCTAAACTTTCAACCCAACCTTTTCTATACCGCATATTGGTCAGCGGTAAACTTTCAACCCGACCATTTCTATACCACATATCGGTCAGTGGTAAACTTTCTTTGTACTTACATTCTAGCAAGTACAAACCGGAAAGTCAATAGAACTTTCCCTTATAATTTTATGCCGTAAAAAATACATTTATACCTATTTTTAAATACACTAACCAAATCTCAAGCTGTCTCCATGATTCAAAATCGGTGCACTGTACAAAAACAACACATCCTGATATTCCGTGTCCCCCAAAAGCTCCAGTGCATGCGAAGCAGAGACATACCGGAGGTCAACCAGCGTTACTTCCTCATAATACTCCGCTAAAAGCGGCGCGATGCTGCTGCCAAAAGAATCGCGGAACAGCAACAGCTTCTTTCCATTATGGCACTCCGGATTCTGAATGGTCAGAAGCGCTCTTGCACCCCACAGGTAAAAATCATAATCATCCATCCCACCGATTTTTTCCGGTGCATAGACACTTACGTACTGTTTTCTTTCATAATCATAGACCTGCATCCGCTCTATGGACGCATCTGTCCGGTAAATCACTGTATCCGGTGTGGTTTTCAATGCAGAGGCTGCCCCGTAAGCTCCGACAAAATTCTCCGTGGCGATCTGCCAGCCGTCAGATATTGTATTGGTCTGCTGTCCCATAGACTGCACAAGCGTATCTACTACATCCGTAATCTTTTCCTGTTTCCAGTGCAGATCCGTGCGGTAATAATCTTCCAGATGCAGTTTATCATATAAATTAATTTTCTGTACCGAAGGAATCTCCGCCTGTATCATCTCATCCAGCCTTGCATAATCCAGTATTGGATACTGTTTATCTGCCAGATAATAATTTTTGTCCGGGATGACTGCGACATAACAATCTGCGTTCTGAAATTGTTCTGTGCAGAGCTTCTCTATGGAATCTGCCACTCTGCCCACATTCTTTTCATTTAATTCTGCCTCCAGATGATAAATGCCATCCTCAACTTTAAAATAACCATTGGTATCCGCTTTTCCCAAAAGTGCCGTCTCCGTCTCCGCTTTCACTGTGCGCAATCCGTCCCGCACTGGAAACTGCTCGGAAAAATACGTTTCCAACTGCTCCATATACGTTCCATCCCAAAAAGCAGCCACTGTAAATACCGGTTTCTTCGCAAGTTTCCGTCTCTCCGTCTTAGAAAC
>ENA-USUK01002954-USUK01002954.1-human-gut-metagenome-genome-assembly--contig:-NODE-2954-length-10718-cov-26.448548_pt1 | contig 10718 bp, 10 predicted proteins | sample MGYA00250062_ERZ773400 | MGnify/ENA primary metagenome ERZ773400 (study PRJEB29103, sample SAMN06111961) | human gut metagenome | biome: human gut; feature: ankylosing spondylitis patient; material... | reverse complement strand
TCTTTTTTATCATAATTACTTAGCTCATCTTTAAATATATCATTTATCTTCTCTTTTATAGTTCCAGAACCATTTTTTAACACATGATGAAAAGCATCATACTCACCATGTATGTCTGTTAAGAAATGTTCTGTTCCCTTTGGTAAATTCAATATTGCTTGTAAGTTGATTATCTCTGTTGTAGTTTCAGAGATATTTCTAAATTTTGTAGATAACAGTTTTAAATATTTTAGCTCTAAATTCTCATCTCTAGTACCCATATTCTCTCCTTAATTTCTGTATTTTATTATAAAAAGAAAACTAAGAATTGCTTCAAAACTCCACAATTCTTTAGTTTTCTTTATTTTCTATCTTCTATATTTTATATGACTTTGAGCTGCAGCAACTATAGCTACTAAAACTCTAAATGGAGAACAGCTTACATAATCTAATCCTACTTGTTCAAAGAACTCTATACTCTTAGGATCTCCACCATGCTCTCCACATACTCCCATCTCTATATGTGGATTTTTTCTTCCAAGTTCTACAGCTAGTTTTACTAATTTTCCTACTCCTCTTTCATCTATTGTTGCAAAAGGCTCAACTTTTAATATTCCATTTTCATAATACTCTGGCATAAATTTAACTGAGTCATCTCTTGAAAGTCCCATAGTAGTTTGAGTTAAGTCATTAGTTCCAAATGAGAAGAAATCCACCTCTGCTCCTATCTCATCAGCAAGTAAACAAGCTCTTGGAGTTTCCATCATAGTTCCTAGTTTATAATCTATTCTCCTACCTTGCTCTTCACATACCTTTTCTATCTCTGCAATTAGATTTTTCTTAATAAATAATAACTCTTTTGCTCCTATTATTAAAGGTATCATTATCTCAGGTTTAACATCTAGTCCCTCTCTCTTACATTGTATTCCAGCTTCTATTATTGCTCTAGCTTGTACATTATATAGTTCTGGACGAGTTACAGCAAGTCTACACCCTCTATGCCCTAGCATAGGGTTTTCATCTTTTAGATTTCTTACTCTTCTCTCTATCTCTTCAAGTGATACTCCTAGAATTTCAGCCATCTTCTCTTTATCTTTTTGCTCTTTTGGTAAAAATTCATGTAAAGGTGGGTCAAGAAGTCTTACTATAACTACATCATTTTCTACTACTTTAAATATATTATAGAAATCCTCTCTTTGTAATTGGTGCATCTTTTCTAAGGCTCTTGCTACCTCATCAGTATCATGGCTAAGTATCATACCTCTAATTGTCCAAATTTTATCTTTTTGGAAAAACATATGCTCAGTTCTACAAAGTCCTATTCCCTCAGCTCCAAATCCTTTTCCTAATTGAGCATCTGTTACTGTATCAGCATTCATTCTTATTCCTAATCTTTTTATCTCTTTACACCAACTTACAAACTCTTTTAAGTTATCATCAAATTGTGGCTTTGTAAGTCCTACTTTTCCAAGATAAATCTCTCCTGTATATCCACTGATTGAGATAAACTCTCCCTCTTTTACTGTATAACCATTGATTGTCATCTCTCTTCTTATATCATCTATCTTGATATCTCCACAACCTGTTACACAACATTTTCCCATACCTCTTGCCACAACAGCTCCGTGAGAAGTTGCTCCACCTTTTACTGTTACTATTCCTTGAGCTAAACTTATTCCTTTAATATCTTCTGGAGATGTTTCCTCTCTCACAAGTATAGTCATCTCTTTAGTGTGCACTCTTTCAGAAGCAAATACCACTCTACCAATAGCTACTCCAGCAGAACCAGCTAATCCTTTACCTAATAGTGTAGCATTTTTTAAAGCAGCTGGTTCAAAGTTTCCATGTAATAATTGTGGTAATACAGCAGGGTCTACTTTCATTATTGCTTCCTCTTTAGTTAAAAGCCCCTCTTTTACCATTTATCCACTTCGTTTTCCTCGTTGCTGAGAAAATTAATAATATACTTGCTATCGATATAAAAAAGGCGTTCAACATCTTGAATGTAACGCTCTCTATATCTTTCAATTTCTCGCTTATATGTGTCGACAACTATATTAGATATTACATTATTATTCACATATTCACCTAATTCCTTCATTAAACACGAAATAATAAATCCTATATGAGAAATATCATTAAAATGAATACGCAGTCTTATATGATATTCAGGATCCATGTATCTAATAAAGAAAAAAAGGTCTATATATTGTTCTTTCAATAAGAGCTCTAAAACAGGTCTGATTTTTGTTATCAATATATTTTCTATAGTTTTAGGTCCACTGTATAACTTCAAATATAGCCATTCACTACCTATTGTAAAATATCGTTGAATCATGACAATCTAGTTTTACTTAAACATAGTATTAATTCATTTGTAAAATAATTATCTTCCCTTCTAACAAGTGGATCTTTTACATCTTGAAATAGACATTCTTCTAAAATGCAGACTCCCCTTTTTTTAAGATTATCAATAAATAATTTAGTTGTTAAAATATTTGTAAAGTCAATCATCAATTTATTATCAAACTCTACAATTTGAACTATATTAGGAATGTTTTTCAATTTTCTCCACCTTGTAAAATCTTCATAAAATTTTTCGAAGGATTGATTTTTAGAGTCTGGTAAATCACTATATTTGAAAAACCATCTTGCAGATGATAGTATAATATTTTTATAAGTAACACGAGGAAGGAAAAATTTTGATTCAAAATAATTCCCCCAACTAAAATGTAAACTTCGTTCATCTTGATGCTGAACAGTAGATAAAAAATAATATATTGGGAGGCCATTTCTGAAATTATGTGCTGTCGTCAACCGCGGAATGATAATTTTATTATACTTTTTAGAACGCAAGATGACTCTTTTACCCAATGGAACAGAAATCAAAATATCTTCAACCCCAATTGAAACAACTTCTGACGATGAATAATGTGGGTTTGACATATAATCAATCTCATATTTCCTATTTTGTGGATGCATTTGAATATTACCTATGCGATCCTCAGGTAAATGAGCTATTTCAGCCACAATTTTGTCTGGATAGAATTCTTCTTCTCTCTTAGTTATCTCGTTAACTAGCTCTTTTATATCATTATCTAAATATTCAAAACGAGAAAGTAAATTAGCGGCAGAGGTACCATAAGCCCCTTCCATATATATAGTAGGACTTTCCTTCCCATTTAAATCAATTACTTTTGCTATAACATATAATAAATTGGAAGAGCATTCGACATCAATCTTTTCAAAGGACTTTAAATCATCATCAGTTATATCAATTGTGTTTAAGTTGTTTTTTAAACAGTTTTCATACTTTTGAATAAGCATTTTTGTTAAAGGAGATATTTTTACTGAAAAAGATTGAGTTTTAGGCTTTGAACCAATTGCTAAATCGGATATTAATGGATATGTATCACCTTGTAATTCACCCCATGGTCCAAATCCGATACCTGTTTGTGGGTCTAGAGCTGTAAATAAAGGTATCTCTTGCTCTTCATAACGTTTATAAAAGGCATCTTTAAAAGATTTAAGAACCTCGTCCTCTTCCCATGGTGATAAACGTTCTAACGCAAAAATACCATTCTTAACAGTTTCATAGATTTCTTTTCCAATAATATTACTTTTTGTAGCAAACTTACAATCAACGTGTAGCCAATTTTTCCCAGAAAAAAGACACTGGTTGCGTAATAAAGGCAATATCTTCTCATAGAGTTCTATATGATTCCCAATTGTAGCATCATCACATTGAGACAGTAGAGACTGAGCATTGCCAATAGTTGTATTATGACAATGAATATTATTTAATTTATGAATTATCTGGTAAATTAAATCTTCCCCAGCTACGGATGGTTCCAATTCACTTATTAATATTTGCTCTTCAATTAATTCGTTTACAAAAATTTTAGCATCCTCCAATGTAATGTCCGACGATATAATTTTATTTGCTAACGAATCAATCGTTTGTGGATGTTTTGAGGCACTTTGTATAATTATATCAAGATACTCGGAAAGTTCTATCTCTATAAAAGTATATTGTCTTTTGTAATTACTAACTATATATTTAATATATCTTACACTTTTAAATGTATAATATAATGTTGTGTTAACATGGTATCTTAGTTTTTGTTTGATAGCTGTATCCTCTTCTAATGTCCTGATAATGTCACATAAATATTCCATATCTATTCGTGAATATGTCTTACATTCAGTTTCAGGTTGAATTTCAATTTGAGAATTATAGCCCATTTTTACAGTAGTACATCCAGCAAACAATCCATAAGGAGTACATCTCGTGCATGCTCTAATATAATATTTAAGAAGAGATAAAATTACCTTTTCGGATCTATTTTTTTTAATGTATACTTCTTCAAACAAACTGGGCGAAGCTATGTAAATAGCCTCTTTAAAAGCTTGAAGGGATAAGATGGAATCTAACTTATCAATAAGTTGCAAGTAATTAAAAGGAAAGAATGGTATACGTAGTAAACCAGTTTTGAAAAATTCGTAATCAACATTTTGCATAACCAAATATTTTATGACAACAATACACATTCATCCCATTTTGGCTCTTCTGGGGAAATTGTTCCCAACAATGAAAGTCCAACACCTGTTAAACCAGAAAGTAAGCTAATATTCATATCAATATTTCCGATATCATTAAATATGTAACCAGCATAACCTGAAGTTTGATTTCCTTTTTCCAGTGTGACTTTTAACCAATATAAAGCGGAATCTTTAAAAGAAATGATGCCTGTTTCATGATATAGTCTGTTATATATATGACAAAGGCTTGCTGTTCCATGACAAAAACTTGGCTCAATTACATTCTCTATTTTATTATTTCTTCTTTGTGAACTTTTAAGTAATACATTCAAAGCCATCTCAATTATTTCTTTATTATTAAGAATTTTTCCGGCATTATATAAAGCAAGACCTGTCCCTGGATCACCATAACACCACGCAAGACGACTCTCCAGAAAAAGATCTGAATCAGGTGTTAACCATGGTGAAAATGAAGATCTAAATGATGGTGGATTCATATTATTTTTAAAATAAAGTGAAGCTTGGGTTAATAGAGGAATAGACAATTCAATATTTATCCCATTTTTAACTAGCTTTGATAAAATAGAAATGAAACTCGCCATACCATGAGATAAACTTAAATTATACACATTCTTTAATTCATGAACATTCACATATGTTGGTAATAACCACTTAGCGCTTCCATCATCATTGACAATCTTACTATGTTCCAAAGATTCTAAGAATTTTTCAACAATAAAATCCCCATTTTTGTTATTTTGCGTAACAAAATAATAAGTCATTCCAAGAGTTCCATGTAGAAAATCATAGTCATTTCTTTGTAAGCCGCGTTTTATATACTCAGTGATATATTGATCAATATTATACAATTCTTCATCAATATCAGAAACATTAACAACGCCTTCATTGACCATAAATCTCACAAGCCAACAAATACCTGAATATCCATTGCAATATGAAGCATTTTCTAAACTGGTAATATTTTGGATAATTAAATCCAACTTATTTTGAATAATCAATAATATACTTTCATTTTTTGTCAATTTATAGTAATAATATAAGAATAATAAGCTTCCACAATCTCCACCCAATAATCCTATAGAATTAGTACAATTGAAATTAATTATAACATTATAAATATCATCGATTTTTTTTCTTATTGCAATATATTCCTTTTTATTATTTTTTTTATTTATCAGAGACTTCCAGTTCATTTTATTACATATAAAAAGAGGATACATAAAAGTTTTGTTATTTCAAATTAAGTCTTCTTGATAAAAGATTTAATCTTTCGAGAACAAATGCTTTTAAATATCCTCTTGTTTCTAATTTACTCTAGTTGCAATAATGTTGAGTTGTACATAGGCCACATGAATCTTGTGTTCCTGGATTTCCTGTCAAGCAATACTGTCTAGATTGTACTGTAGGTACGCATGCAAAAATAGATGTAATGTACCCGCCTTGAAGCTGCTCCTGCTCATTCAATGTCATTTCATTGAGCTTAATCTTCTTCAAACTTAGTTTTTTAGAAATTTCTTTTTTCATAATAAATAAAATTAAGAGTTTAACATTAAGAATGTCTATGACACCCTTTTTACAAAAGAAGAAATTCATGATTAAAAAAACAATAAAAGCAATAAAAAAAATCTCCTATTACATATTATTAACTTTTTATTCTTATTTTTGCTCAATCACTTAATTTAATATCAACATGAAAAGACAAGTAATAATCTTATGTGTATTCCTTTTGACGATATTATATTGTCAGGCACAAAATAGTGTGAATAAAAATGAGTTTTACAATTTGGACTTTGAATTAGTAAAAGAAGGGAATCCTATCGGGTGGAATACAATGGGAAGTCCAATTTGTAAATTTTCGATTGATTCTATTACCAAATTCAATGGTAAATATTCAGTGACGATAGAAACAAAAAGTGATAAACAGGTATTCGGAGCATGGGGTTTGACCATACCTCATAGTTATGCCGGAAAACAAATTATGTTGTCTGGATATATGAAAACAGAAAATGTAGTTGGTAGTCATGCCGGCTTATGGATGAGATTAGATCCGGAAGCAGGTTTTGATAACATGGTTGGGCAAGCTATAAAAGGAACAAACGATTGGAAAAAATATACTATAACATTGCCTCTTATTCCTAACAAAGTACAGAGTATTGTTGTTGGTGGAATTCTAGTTGGGACTGGAAAAATATGGATCGACGATTTAGAAGTCATGGTAGATGGTAAAAAGATTGAAAGTATTGATCCATTTATCGTTCCGCAGTTGGCCGCAGATACTGATAATGAATTTTCTACAACATCAAAACTTTCACTTGATATCATTAATAGGCTTACAAACAAAGAGCTTACAAATTTAGGTATGATATGGGGATTCCTTAAATACTATCATCCCAATATCCAAAAAGGACAATACAATTGGGATGCGGAGTTATTCAGATTAATTCCTCAGCTTGCTGAATTGAACCATAACGAGAGGGATGCCTTTTTGGTAAAATGGATAAAAGGGTTAGGAGAATATCAAATCATCAAATACGAATTTGATGCTGACAATGTGATGTTACATCCGGATTTAGACTGGATTAACAACTCCGGGTTTTCAGAAGAACTGTCTGAAATCTTATTAAATCTGATAAATGCAAAGCGCGAGAATGAAGGCTATTATATTAAATTTACAGAAGGTATAGGAAATCCTGCTTTTCCTCATGAACGAGAACTTAACGAACCTTATCCTGACGCTGGATATAGATTATTATCTTTATACCGTTATTGGAACATAATTCAGTACTTTAATCCTAATCGGCATTTAATGGATGATGACTGGAAAAATGTTTTATCAGTATCTATACCTAGAGTGTTGCAAGCAAATAACGGAGAAGAATATGCATTGGCTATGTTAGAGGTGATCAATCAGCTTAATGATAGCCATGCAGATCTTAGTTCTACTTTGGGACAGTTAGATAGATATTTTGGAACGAGATTAGCTTCCCCTATAATCAACTTCATAGAAAAGAAACCTATTGTGACCGGATTTTATAATGATTCTTTAAAAGTACAATCTCCCCTGAAAATTGGCGATGAAATTATTTCGGTGAATGGGAAGTCTATATCGCAACTTGTTAAGGAACGATGGAATAAAACTCCAGCCTCAAACATATCGGGGAAATATAAAAAGATTGCAGAAGGGCTGTTAAGAAGTTGTGAAAATGAAATATCTGTGTCATACAAACGTGGACGAAAAACTGTAACGAATGTTGTGCCCACTTATTCTGCAGCCGATATGAGTCAGCTGTTTTCTTTTAAGGATACTGTTGATTCCTGTTTTCTAATGTTGTCTAATGATATTGCGTACATACATATTGGAAGCCTTAGGAGTTCTGTTTTGACTGATATTATTAGTCGAATAAAAGACACAAAGGGACTCATAATTGATTTTCGTTGTTATCCTTTAGATTATAATAGTCCATATCTTCTTGCATCATATTTATCATCAAAACCAGTTGATTTTGTAAAAGGTTCGATAGGAAGTGCCGTCACACCTGGTTGTTTTGTTTCATACGATGGGGGAAAATTTGGAGAAAATAATCCTAATAATTATAAAGGTAAAACGGTTGTACTAGTCAATGAGAAAACAATTAGTGCTGCTGAGTTTGCCACGATGCTTTTTCAAGCTATAGATCAGGTCACAGTCATTGGATCTACTACGGCAGGCGCTGATGGCGATATATCCCGTGTTTATTTGCCTGGTGGCTTAATAACAAACTTTAGTGGAGTTGGCATTTATTATCCAAATGGGAAAGAGACTCAAAGAATAGGCATTATTCCTGATATTAAAATAGAACCAACAATTAAGGGTATAAAAAGCGGAAGGGATGAAATATTAGAAAAAGCTATAAAATTTATATCATGTGATGAATAATAGTCCTCTTCCCAAAATGAGAATTAGCATAAAATTACTATATCATTTAATAGAAATAGATTATATTATAAACATATTTTTAAAAGATACTCAATAAGTATTATATAATTAGCCAACTAATTCATGCACAAAATGTTGCAAATTAGTTGGCTTTTACTATCTTTAGGTATTTCCCCCCAAATAAGATTAGGCAACCCCAATGGGGTTATTCCTCAATTAAGATACAAAATATTTCAGGAATCACCACACTTTGGGTTTTACAGAATTTGAGATTCTGGAAAAAACCACAGAAGTTTTAATGAAAACAAGCTTGGCTGGCTTCATTCGGTATTCCCGCTTGATCGTCTGGCAAAAGCTACAGGTTTGTCGGATTGAACTCTGTGAGAAAAAAGCTACAATAGCCATGGTAATTTCTATCATCTTCATATGCCATCTTGTTTCCGAAAGATATTTACTAAATATCCTATTAAGACCTCATTTATTTATCTACATACTTAGATTCACATAAGAGTCATAATGCTATAATACTTATTTATTTTGGACATTTTTCAATGGGAAAAAGTAATTATTTTATTCCGTTGACTAACTCTGGGAATCCTTTTTCAAGTATACTGAATGCCTTTTGATAATCGTTTTCAAAAACTTCTAACTCAATTTGTAAATTGGGCAAATTAAATACTGATGAAATTATCTCGTTCTTAATAAAAGATTTTATTCCTTCATTGGATAATACATCTTTTACCATCATTGCCTGACTTATATTATCTAATGTAATTAAATAAACAGTTTTCATAATATCAATTTTAATTATAGAAATATTCGAACATCGTTAATTTTGTTTATTTAAACCAGAGCATTAACCACAATAAACATTATTTAATGTAATTCATATATGAAAAAACGCCCGCATGATTACTAATCATTCTTTTTAGTTTGGATTTATCCATTGCACATGTATTGAAGAGCATTTTTTGGTTATGTGAAGTTTTCTTTTGGTTATCTATACCAATATCTGGCTTTCTTTCATGAAACAGATGATATAATGGACCATTTGTTCTAGCAATAGGCATTCCTAATATTTCCAAGCGTTTAACCCTTTCAACATCTTCAGGCCCCCAACCATAAAATCCTTCATTCTCACCTCCAACCTTCAAATATTCATCACGATTTACCAAAAAAGCTCCACCCACAGATGGTTTTCCCATCAAAAGTTTTCCATCATTTTTTTGCAACGTTTCTATGTTTTCTCTTAATCTCTCACTACTTTTATTATCTAAATAACGAAATTCTCCATTATAGGGAAAACACATAATGTTGCCCTCCATAATATATCTAACAGCAGTTAACAGTTGAGTTTCTGGTATTATTACATCTGCATCCCATATACCAACGATAGGAAACAATGCTCTTCTTAGCAATATATTTAAATAATGGGTTCTATAGAAAACATTTTCTTCATCATGAACGAAAGTATATTGGATTCGATTGTGAGAATTAAAAAAGAAACGTCGTTCCTTATCTGCTTCTAATAGTTCTATATGAACATAAGGAAACTGAAGTAAATATTTCAAAACACAACGCAAATTAGCTTCACGATCTACAGAATCTATTCGCAATGGAATAACAATACTAATATGTGGTGTCATTTTCAACAATTCCTCATACGAGTATTTATTTGCTATATTTATATAACTTCTTAGTTTATCTATTTTTTCAGGTACGGTATGTTCTTGACACTCAATCATTCGATCACAATATTCAAGCATCTTTTCCACCTTGACATTAAAAATATCCATTTGATGTAATAATATCAAGATAAAATAAAATTCATAATAGTTTATTTCCGCTTTAGTGTCTGATAGAATATCTTCTAACCAATCTATTAGATAGATGGTATGTTCTTTCAATGTGAACACTGTAGAATTTTCCAATTTTATACGATAATGCAAACGTTCATACAGGTAACAAACAAGCCCTAACAAGCCTTCTTTAATATTTATTCCCATTTGTGGTCGATTGTTAATTACAGAAATTACCGCATTATCTATATCTTCAAGGATTTCATCGGCTTCACCTTCCACAAAATTATTCTGAATTAAATATTCTATCACAGAACCGATACCACAGAGACCATTATAATATGATAAATCCTTACAATTATTGCAATTATCAATTATTTCATTCGCTGAATTCAACTTGCAAATGCAACAGAATTCTGATTAATAATTTGTTTAAATTTTTCGTTTGGCGTGAGGTATCC
>ENA-USUK01002950-USUK01002950.1-human-gut-metagenome-genome-assembly--contig:-NODE-2950-length-10730-cov-16.758284_pt1 | contig 10730 bp, 9 predicted proteins | sample MGYA00250062_ERZ773400 | MGnify/ENA primary metagenome ERZ773400 (study PRJEB29103, sample SAMN06111961) | human gut metagenome | biome: human gut; feature: ankylosing spondylitis patient; material... | reverse complement strand
TCTTTTAACAGGAAACGGCAGCTGCCGGACCAGAGATAGAATATTTCATAAAAGCTGTGATAATGATCGGGCTGCAGGGGAGAAAAATCACCTCTGCGGCCTTTTTCCACAATGATCCGGTCAATATCCTTTCTGCCGCGTCTGCCTTTTTTGGTTGTGATATCCATAACTGCTCCTTCACTTTTTAAATCTGCTGACATTGATACAGTCAGAATACCACAAAAAAACAGTATTTTCAACACAAACAAGCTATAAAAACAGCAGAAAATATAAATAAATTACGCTATTATAATAACTGAAAAAGGAACCCGCCTCTTTCAAAAATACTTTTCTCTCTATCCCCCTCGGTACACTCCCCCCTCGCCGAGGGGAATTTTTTGCGCAAAAATCACAGAAAACAGGCAGTCTCGTTACAATGGATTGCGCATTTTCCAAAGGATTGTTACCATAAGGGTACAGATAGGCCGGCATACGGTGCTAAAGCAAAGATGCTAAAGCAAAGGTGCTAAAGCACCTGAGAGTTTGCAGAGTACAGAAAGGTATAGGGATTAGTATGGATAAAAAGAAAACGGGCAATCTGATCCGGGAAGCCAGACAGCGCAAAAATTATACCCAGAGTGAACTGGGAAGGATGTTAGGGGTGACCAACAAAGCGGTATCCCGGTGGGAGAATGGAGAAAGTTTTCCGGATATCGGCGTATTAGAGTCCCTGTCCCATCTGTTGGAACTGCCGATTCAGGACATCGTGACCGGAGAGCGGGCGGGAGACCGGGAGGAGGCTGTGACGGAAGTCGTGAGACTGGCAAAGCTCCAGGAGCAGCGGAAACGTGAAAAGAGGATCCTGTATCTGATCGTGCTGGGGCTTTTGATCTATAACTGTGTCATCGGGATCTGTTTATTTTCCGGAAGAGGGTTGTTTGGGGGAAGAGATATTGCCTGCCAGGTGGCCGGGATCTCCATGGCGGGGACGCTGACGATGCTGGGGCTTGTATACCGGTATTTCGGAAAGGAAGAGGATGTGAAAATGATTCCCTCCAGTCAATTAAGCAGAGGACTTGGAATAGCATCCCTTGCGATGCTATTGTGGAGTGTTGGAATCATGTATTTAAGCTTCGGAATGGTCCGGGCAGGAAGTGTTCCCCTTGGTATGGAACTCAGCTCCCTGGGACCGTTTTTGAACAATCAGCTTTGTGCGGGCTATGCCCTGAATGTAATATTTCTGGCAGTGGAAATGTACCGTCTGCTCATGGAGCGGACGGTACTGCATCCGGGATGTGTGATCTCACCGGCGGTCATCTATCTGGATTTCTTTTACATAGACATTCTGGGCCGGATGGATACCCTGGACAGCGTCTGGAAGGCACTGGACAGAGGGACGGTACTCATATTGCTGGAGGCAGTGTCGGGAATTGTATTTCTGTTTATACAGTCCCACCGTTCTCGTTCTCACGCATCCGATAGCCCACACCAATCTCAGTGAAGACATACTGGGGCTGCGCGGGATTCTGTTCCAGCTTTCTGCGGATGTTCGCCATGTTGACACGGAGGATCTGATTATTATTGTCCATATAGGGACCCCAGATGGCATTCATGATATAGCTGTAGGTCAGGACTCTGCCGGAATTTTCCGCTAAAAGTGTAAGCAGCTGGTATTCGATCTGGGTCAGATGTATCTCTTCGCCCCGCAGGCGGATCAGTCGTTTTTCGAAATCAATCTCCAGATCCAGTGCCTTATACACATGGCCGGGAGCCTGGGCGTGGCTGTGCCGCAGAGAAGTGCGGATCCTTGCCATGAGCTCGCCGGTGCCGAAGGGTTTTGTGATATAATCATCCGCCCCCAGATCCAGAGCGGAGACCTTCTCCTGCTCCTTGGTGCGGGCAGATATGATGATCACCGGAACATCGCTCCAGGAACGGAGTTTCTGTAATACCTCCAGCCCATCCATGTCCGGCAGTCCTAAATCTAACAGGATCACATTGGGGCAGAAAGAAGTGCTGAGACTAAGTCCCTCTCTGCCGTTTAAGGCATGCATGATCTTGTAGCCTTCCCGGTCCATGGTAGCGGTGATGAAATTACTGATACTTCTATCGTCTTCGATTAAGAGAACTTTGATCTTATTCATATCTGTGATCCATATCCTTTCCGGTATTTTCAAGAGTTCTGCCTTATATGGCTGAGAGTACACTTATTTTTCTGAAGCGACAGCTCCCACCTTGGGCAGTGTGAAACAGAATTCCGCGCCATCCGCATGATTCCTGCCACTCAGCGTTCCGTGATGGGCGGTGATGATGGTCTTGCAGATGGACAGACCGATACCCATGCCTTTGCGGGAATCCGAGCTCCGGGAATTGTTGTAGGTACCCGTCTCGAACAGATTCTGTAATTTTTCTTCCGACAATCCTTTTCCGTAGTCTCTCACAATAAAAGATACATGCTCCGGATGATCCTCCACGATGAAATCAATGGGCAGGATACTTCCGGAATGAACGATGGCATTTTCCAGCAGATTGATGGTGACCTGCTCGATCAGCACCGCATCCATGGGTATCATCAGAAATTCCTCGGGGATCCTGACCCGGATGGCGGCATCGGGATAGCGTTTTTTCAGCTTCTCCAAAGCTTCTCCCACCACTTCCTCCACCGGCTCCTCTGTGGTATTGATGCTTAAGCTGTCTCCCTGGATACGGGTGACGGACAGCAGATTTTCCACCATATTCAACAGCCAGTTGGAATCCTCGTAGATATTGGTCATGATCGTACGCTGTTCGGTGGAGCTTAGATCGTTCTGACTTTCCAGAAACAGGGAGCTGTTGCCGATGATGCCGGTGAGCGGCGTGCGCAGATCGTGGGAGATGGCACGCAGTAGATTTGCACGCATCTTTTCCATTTCGGCCTCCGCCAGCCGCTTTTCCCGCTCTGCGATCATCTCGGACTGGATGGTCATATGGGAGGTCATGGTACACAGGATCAGAGTGATCCCGCTCATCAGCAGGAAGGTGATAGGGTAGCCGCTCAGTGTGAAATTAAGCTTATAATACGGATAGGTGAACAGATAATTGATCGCTATTACAGAAAAAAGGGTGCAGGCAATGCCGTAGCCGTAGCCCACCGTCCATCTGGCGATGATCACCAGTGCAAGAATGTAGAACAGTGCTACATTGGCATGGTTGTCCGGTACTATATGCTGATATAAAAAAGAGGCAAAAGTGGCGCACAGCATGCAGGCGGCACAGATCAGGATACTGATGGCGTGTCTGGTAAAGGGTGGTTTTAAGCGGAAGCTTTTCCGCGATGATTTTTTATCGGAAAGTGATCGGAACACGGTGTGATCCTCCATGAAATATTGTTAGTTGTTTTGTAAATTTATTATAACTATAGTACCATTACTTTGCAATGCAAGGTGTAAAGAAGTAGTTAAGGATATATGAAAACCGGAATATTTTCCCCTAAAGCTACGGCAAAAGGCAGGTATCCTCAGGAAAATCCAAGACACAAAAAATAGGAACATATACTTTCGTTAGGTTGACATCAGGAAAAACATTAGATTAAAATGTAGTATGGCGGCGGTCCTGAAAGGGCGGACCGTCTATGTGGACAGGAGAGGAATAGGTTATGTTTCTGACAGGATTGGCACTATTGCCGGCCATCGCACTGGTGGTATGGATCTATAGACAGGATAAGGTGGAGAAGGAGCCGGGGGGATTATTGTGGAAAATATTCCTGTTTGGTGTATTGTCTGTGATCCCCGCCATGATACTGGAAATCATTCTGGATGAAGTATTTCTGGTATTTATGGATGCAGATACGCTGTGCTACGTGATCCTGGATAATTTTATCGGGGTGGCACTGATCGAGGAACTTTGCAAGATGAAGGCGGCCAAATGGGCGGCATGGAAGCATCCAGCATTCAATTATAAATTCGATGCCATCGTGTACTGCGTGACTTCGGCATTGGGATTTGCAGCCATTGAAAATGTTCTGTATTGTCTGGGCGGTGACTTTGGGACGGCAGTGACCAGAGCCCTGTTGTCCGTGCCTTCCCATGCCATCGATGGCGTGATCATGGGATATTTCTTCGGTGTGGCGAAGGAGGCAGAACTTGCAGGCAATAAAAAACGCAGGAAACGCTACCTGAAGCTCAGCGTGTTCATGCCGATGATCGAACACGGTATCTATGATTCCGCATTGTCTCTGGATGCGGACTGGATCTTCGTTTTCTTTTTCCTGTTTGTGATCGTGGTGGATGTCTGGGCCTATAAATTTGTGAAAAAGCAGTCTGGGCAGGACCGGGAGCTGTCTGCATAAAGATTGCGTTAAGACCCCGTGAAAATTTTATAAATTCACGAAAAACGGTAGGATCGGGTCTTTGCTTCATGTTAAGATAAAGAAAACATAAAGAAAGGAAAGACCAATATTGAAGTTATTAAATCCAAAGATCCGGCAAAAATTTGCAGAATCCTTGAAGGCGGTCCTGCCGGTAGTAGGGATCGTGATCGTATTAAGCTTTACCATAGCTCCCATAACCTCCAGTATCCTGTTGTGTTTTCTGGTGGGAGCGGTGATGGTCATGGCTGGTATGATGTTTTTCACCCTCGGAGCGGAGATGTCCATGACCCCCATGGGAGAAAAAGTGGGTGCCAGAATGACCCAGAGTAAAAACATTCTGCTGATCGTAGTGTTATCTTTTCTGTTGGGAGTGGTGATCACCATTTCTGAGCCTGACTTACAGGTGCTGGCGACACAGGTGCCTTCGGTGCCGAACATGACGTTGATTTTGGCAGTGGCGGTGGGGGTTGGAATCTTCTTGGTCATTGCCCTTCTGCGTATGTTGATCGGTGTGGCACTGCCGCCGCTGTTAACCTTTTTCTACATAGTAGTGTTTGTTCTTGCATTTCTCGTACCGGAGAACTTCCGGGCAGTGGCGTTTGATTCCGGGGGTGTGACTACGGGACCCATGACAGTCCCTTTTATCATGGCGCTTGGTGTTGGTATTGCGTCGATTCGTAATGACCACCATGCGGCGGACGACAGCTTCGGCCTGGTAGCACTTTGCTCCATCGGCCCGATCCTGGCGGTCATGGTGTTGGGGCTGATCTATAAGCCGACCAATGCGGATTACCAGCCGGTGGCGATCCCGGAGATCTCTGATTCCGTGGAACTGGCGCAGCTTTTTGCCCATGGACTGCCGGATTATATGAAAGAGATCGCACTCTCATTACTTCCCATTGTATTGTTTTTTGGTCTGTTCCAGATATTTGCCCTGCGACTGTCGGGGAAGACACTGGCGAAGATCCTGATCGGTCTGGTGTATACTTATATCGGTCTGGTACTGTTTCTGACCGGCGCAAATGTGGGCTTTATGCCTGCCGGCAATTACCTCGGTCAGGTCATGGCAGCCAGATCCTACAGGTGGGTGCTGGTGCCGGTGGGAGCACTGATCGGTTATTTTATCGTAAAAGCGGAGCCGGCGGTCTATGTACTGAATCATCAGGTTGAGGAGCTGACGGACGGTGCCATCTCTGCCAGATCCATGGGTGTTTCTCTGTCCGTGGGCGTATCCTTATCCGTGGCACTGGCGATGATCCGCGTGCTGACGGGGATCCCGATTCTATGGTTTTTGATCCCGGGCTACGGTGTGGCGATAGGATTATCCTTTTTTGTACCGAAGATATTCACAGCGATCGCCTTCGACTCCGGCGGTGTAGCGAGCGGACCCATGACAGCTACCTTTTTACTTCCGTTAGCGCAGGGCGCCTGCGTGGCGGTGGGCGGCAATTTAGTCGCAGATGCTTTCGGTGTGGTAGCGATGGTAGCCATGACACCGCTGATTACGATCCAGATATTGGGAATGGTATATCAGCTAAAGCAGCAGAAGAGCGGTGCAGGCATATTTGCCGGTGCGGCGGATGCATTTGGTGCTTTGGATGAGAATGCCATCATTGAATTGTAGGAGGTGTGCCTATGAGCGAATTATATATGATGGTCACCATCACCAATCGTCAGCTGACGAGGAAATTCGTGGAATGCTATAAGGAAAACGGTGCACAGGTCGGCGGTGTTACCGTCGGCATGGGAACCGCGGCTAACGAGATCTTAGATTATTTCGGACTGGACGGCATGGAGAAGAGCGTATTGTTCCATCTCGTCACAGATGCCGCTTGGCGGCAGATCAAGTCTGCTCTGCGTAAGAAAATGCAGATCGATCTCCCGGGAATGGGAATTGCATTTATCATTCCCGTGAGCAGTGTCGGTGGCAAGAAAGCATTGAATTACCTGACCTGTGGGCAGGAATTTGTAAAAGGAGAGGAGTCCACATTGAAAGAGACGAAGAATGAGCTTCTGGTAGTGATAGCCAATCATGGATATACGGAACTGGTCATGGATGCAGCGAGAGAAGTACATGCGGCGGGCGGTACAGTCATCCATGCCAAGGGCACCGGAACAGAGAATGCACAGCAGTTTCTGGGCGTGACATTGGTGCCGGAAAAAGAAATGTTGTTCATTGTGGTAAAAAGTGAGCAGAAAAATTCCATCATGCGTGCTATAATGGAAAAAGCAGGACTGGAAAGTAAGGCGAAAAGCATCGTATTCTCCCTTCCTGTGACTGATACTGCAGGCATGCGCCTGATGGAGGAGATGGAAGAGACATGACAAACGGCTTATCCGGACCCAGGAAACAGTTCCTGGACGTGCTTCGGGTACTGGCAACCTGTGCAGTGGTGCTGATGCACGTACTGACGGGTGCGACAGATGTGACAGACGCGTCAATAGTGCCGGAATACCGGTCATTATTGCTGTCAGTTATGGATCTGGTGACCTGGTGTGTTCCTATATTTTTATTGATCTCGGGATATTTGTTCCTGAATCCGGAACGCACATTGACTTATCCGGTCATGATTAAAAAATATTGCAGGAGGATTGCATTGGCGATCCTCCTATTCGGCGTTCCGTATGCAGCGTCCGAGCTGGTGGTGGCGGAGCGGACCTTCCGGGTCATGATGATCCCGGAGGCACTGAAGATGACCTTGACGGGACATACCTGGTCCCATATGTGGTATCTGTATCTGATATTGTTTTTGTATCTGATCACACCACTTCTGAAAAAAGTGCTGCAGATTCTGCCGGTGTGGAGTGTTGGGACAGTGATGGCAGTAATCTTCTTAGGAAGCAGTGTGGCACCTTTTCTGAATAAGGTACTGGATAGTAACAGTATTCCGGTATTGCCGGATGGCGGCGTGTATTTCCTGTATTATCTGTGTGGATATCTTTTCGCGGTGAGAGAAGTATGTGTGGACAAGGCAGAGAGTTGCGGAACGTCTGGGAAAGGCATGGAAGCCAAAGACAATACGGAGCCGGCCAGAGGAAGACGGATAGGGAATGTGTGGCTGATCGCTGCGGCAGTGCTGATGATGGGAATGATCCTCAGTAGGACACTCGCAGGATTCTCCATCCAGATGGCATACAATTATCCGTTTACAGTATTGCTTGCGGTGCTTCTGTTCGCAGCAGGATGGAATGGGAGACGGGACGGCGCGGCTTCTACTGCCCGGGAGAAGGATAGAACACACCGGATCCCCTGGCAGGAGGCGGGAGCTTTGAGCTTCGCCGTATACCTGGTACATCCGGTGTATGTGAACCTGCTGTATAAATTCGTGAAGATTACACCCTTTACGGTGTTGGAACAATGCGGTGTGCAGTCTGTTGTTGCAGGACATGCGGTATTGATTTTGCTGCTGGCTGTATTTTGTCTGGTAGTGCTGGCACTGGCAACGGCGACCGCCTGGGTGTTGCGCAAGATTCCGGTGTTAAGAAAATATGTGTTGTAGAAGAAAGGAGCCTCACGAGGGGGCTCCTTTTTGCGTTGTGCTCGTTATGCGTATCATTTAGTCACGCTGCCAGCGTCCGGAAGCGCCGCAGGGCAGTACCAGACCGCTCTCGGTGACGGGCAGGCCGATCTCTCCGGCTTCCACATGACCGCCGAACTTTTTCGTCAGGGTGGAATTCATCATATAGGACAGCACGGCGGGCTGCAATCCTGTGGTGTAGGAATTGATCAGGAAGAACAGCGCATCATCGGATAACAGCTGTGCGGTCAGTCCTACGAAATCCCAGATATTATCTTCTATTTTCCAGATCTCGCCCTTGGGACCTCTGCCGTAGGAAGGAGGATCCATGATGATGCCGTCGTATTTGTTGCCACGGCGGATCTCACGCTCTACGAACTTCATACAGTCATCCACCAGCCAGCGGATGGGAGCATCGGCTAGTCCGCTGGCAGCAGCGTTCTCCTTTGCCCAGCCGACCATACCCTTGGACGCATCCACATGGGTCACAGCAGCTCCCGCAGCTGCGGCGGATACAGTGGCACCGCCGGTGTAAGCGAAGAGGTTCAGCACCTTCACGGGTCTGCCTGCCTCATGGATCAGGCCGGAGAACCAGTCCCAGTTCACAGCCTGCTCCGGGAACAGACCGGTATGCTTGAAGCTGAAGGGCTTCAGGTGGAAGGTCAGAGGATCAGCCTTACCGGAGGTTTCCTTCTGAAAAGGCAGGGCGTAATGGATCGCCCATTCATCCGGCAGATGGAAGAACTCCCATTCTCCGCCGCCCTTGGCACTTCTGTGGTAATGACCGTTTTTCTGCTTCCAGCCCTTATGATCGTGGGGCGTCTTCCAGATGACCTGGGGATCCGGACGCACCAGAATATAATCTCCCCAACGCTCTAACTTTTCTCCACTGGACGTATCCAGCACTTCGTAATCTTTCCAATGATCTGCAATCCACATATAGAAACCTTTCTGCGTATATACTTTGTAACTAACTTTCATAAGACATAATAAGATATCGGGGTTAAAAGCCCCCGACTTTGATGCCTACGGATTGCTCCGTGCTACGCACTCCCACTTCTCCGCTCCGCTTCGGTCCGTGCTAAACATGTGCCACTGGCACATAGCACCCTACCCAATATTCGCATATCGTGGGATTATCATCCTATAAGTTGTCCGCCATAAAATCCTTCACTATTCCAAAGGCTTCTCTCAGCAGATTATTCGGTACTGTGAGCGGATAAGTTCCGGCTGACAGTCCTTCCACATGCAGATATCCCTGCTTCTTCGCAATGGCAAGAGCCCGGAACATATGAAAATTGTTGGTGACAACGACTACACTGTCCTCCGATTTATTCAGCAGTTCTCCACTGTAGATCAGATTCTGTGTCGTATTCGTGGAAGTATCCTCCGTAAGTATCCTCTCCGGATCGATTCCGGCATCCGCAAGATATCCTTTCATCCCCTCCGCTTCGCTGACAGGCTCGTTATAGCCCTGTCCGCCGGACACGATGACTTTGGTCTCCGAATTGGCATTCAGGTATTCTATGGCTTTATCCAGGCGTTTTTGGAGTACATAGCTGGGACCGGTAGTCTTCCACTGGGCGCCCAGTATGATGACGTAGTCCGCTCCCGCCTCTGCTTTCGCACCGAACTGCCCGAAGATCATTCCTTCTAATATAAGAAGCAACAGCATTCCAGCTGCCACCAGCCCGCGGAACGTCATACGGATCCAGCGCGGGATTCTCTCCTGCACGGATTTATGAGTCAGTATCCAGCCCCACGCAGCACAAAATGCGGCGATCACTCCCCAGATCAGGAAAAAATAACTGCCAAAGCTGACGAACAGACCAATTCCAATGCAGTACAGCAGACTCAGCACCGCCAGAACATACAACAGATATGCCCCATAGTGCTTCTGTCCCACACCCCTGCCACGTGGGTCCAGATAGATCACCTTTTTACTTTTTTCCACCGGAATCAAGCGGTTCCTCTTCATACATCCTCCAATCTTTCCCTATGGCTTATTGTAGCATATTTTGCTCGCCGGGCTCAATACCACATAGTTTAGGGTTTTCTTAATTTTTTAAAAATTTTTCTTTTACCGGTGCCGGCTGACTTGTACACCGCGGGAAAATGTGATGTAATTAAGTTAGTATGATACTTTAGAAAAGAAGGATTTTATTGTGGATCCTAATCGGTACAATTTACGCCAGCCTGCAGCCGGTACTGAAACAGTATTTTCATAATTCTCATTAGGAAAAGGAGGAATAATTTATGGAAAATTTGGAGGAACAGATCAAAGAATTGCAGAAAATCGTTGATACTTACGATAACATTGTATTTTTCGGCGGTGCCGGCGTCTCCACCGAAAGCGGGATCCCGGACTTCCGCAGCGTGGACGGTCTGTACCATCAGCAATACGACTATCCTCCGGAGACCATATTGAGCCACAGCTTTTACCGTTCCCATCCGGAAGAATTTTTCCGTTTTTACCGGAATAAGATGCTCTTCCCTAAGGCTCAGCCGAACGCCGCCCATAAAAAGCTGGCAGAGCTGGAACGTGCCGGAAAGGTGCGTGCTGTGGTCACGCAGAATATCGATGGACTCCATCAGGCCGCCGGAAGCAAGACTGTCCTGGAGCTTCACGGCTCGGTACTTCGCAATTACTGTGAAAAATGCCATCAGTTCTACGGTCTGGATACCATCTTAAACAGCACCGGCATCCCGCACTGTGAGAAATGCGGTGGCACCATTAAACCGGATGTGGTCCTGTACGAGGAAGGACTGGATGAAAAGACGATAAATGCCGCCGTCAGATACATCCATGAAGCAGATGTCCTGATCATCGGCGGCACTTCTCTGGCTGTCTATCCCGCAGCCGGGTTAATTGATTATTTTCAGGG
>ENA-USUK01002948-USUK01002948.1-human-gut-metagenome-genome-assembly--contig:-NODE-2948-length-10732-cov-4.189958_pt1 | contig 10732 bp, 10 predicted proteins | sample MGYA00250062_ERZ773400 | MGnify/ENA primary metagenome ERZ773400 (study PRJEB29103, sample SAMN06111961) | human gut metagenome | biome: human gut; feature: ankylosing spondylitis patient; material... | reverse complement strand
GATTGACTATCTGAAGAAGCACTACACGCTTGTTTCTGCCGATGAAGCCAGCCTGCAGTACTGCTTCACCAACCCGGCAGCAGCCGGAGGATTTCCGAGACGATGTAGGAGGAGCCGTGGCACGAGATTTCGACCGAGTTTTCGCCCGTGTAGGAGTGCGGGGCGCGGAAAACGGCCGCCAGCACGTCGTCGATCACGCGGTCGCCCTCGGCTATCGTACCGTAATGCACCGTGTAGCCGTCTGCCTCGGCGAGCGGCCGCCGGCCCCGGAATATCCGGTCGCAGACGGCGAAGGCTTCTCCGCCGCTGATGCGGATGACGGCGATAGCCCCTCCGACGGCGGTTGCAGGGGCGACGATGGTATCGTGATCGGTGTTCATTACCTGCCTTCGATGCGGAGCCGTTGTCCGATGCGGAGTTTGTGGGCGCTCTTGAGCTTGTTCCAGCGCATGATCTGCGCCGTGGTCACGCGGTAACGGCGGGCGATGGCCCCCAGCGTGTCGCCCTTTTTGACCACGTAGACCGATCCGCTGCGCTCCTGGCGTTTCTTGTCGATGTTGGCCGGGTTGATGTACTCCTTGAGGTACATCGAGTCTTTGGCTTGGATTTCAGGCTCGTGAGCGATGTATTGCATGACATACCGCTGCGGCAGGACCAGCGTGTAGGGCTTGGTCGTGGCCGGGATGATGTCGAGTTTGTACTGCGGATTGAGCTGGCGCAGGGTCTCGATCGGCAGGTCGATCGTCGAGGAGATCTGCCCCAGGTGCATCAGTTTGTTGATCCGGACGGTGTCCACCGAAAGGGGAATCGGGGCTTCGGTCGGCTCGATGCCGTGCTGGCGGTGGTAGGCGTAGGCGTACGACGCACCGATGAAGGCCGGCACGTAGCCGCGCGTCTCGCGGGGCAGGTAGTCGTAAATCTCCCAGAAGTTCTTGCCTCCCGAGCGGGCGATCGCTTTGTTGACGTTGCCCGGGCCGCAGTTGTAGGCGGCGATGGCCAGCGACCAGTCGTTATAAATGGCGAAGAGGTCTTTCAGGTAGCGGCAGGCGGCCTGCGTGGCGCGGTAGGGGTCGCGGCGTTCGTCGACCAGCGAGTTGATTTCGAGTCCGTAGCTCTTGCCGGTCGTGGGCATGAACTGCCACAGCCCGACGGCGCCCATCGGCGACACCGCCGTGGGGGAGAGCGCCGATTCGATGATCGGCAGCGCGCGCAGCTCGACGGGAAGGCCTTCGCGGAGCAGCTCCTCCTCGATGATCGGGAAGTAGTACTGCGACATGCCGAGGATGCGGCTGATCGTGCCGTAGCGCGAGTTGGTGTAGCGGTTGATGTAGCCCTTTACGATGCTGTTGTAGGGGAACTGGATCGGCGACGCGAGGTCGAGCAGCCGCCGGGAGTAGACCGAGTCGGGCGTGCTGTCGGCCACCTCGGTGGAGTCCTCCAGAATGTACTGTTTGAAAAATTCGCTGAACGCGTCCTGCCGCTGGCGTTCGCGCCATGCGGCCAGCAGCGAGTCGGTCTGTTCGGGGGAGAATCCCAGCGTCATGTCGTTGACGACGGGTTCTTCTGCCGGGGCGGGTTCCGGCTCGGGGACGGGAACCGGTTCGGCCTCGGGAACGGGCGCCGGGACGACGGTTTCGGTTTTGGCTTTCTTGTCGCGTTTCTTCTTGCGGGGGCTGCGGTCGAGGGCCGACGCCGAAGCGGCGACGGCCAGGAGCAGCGCTATGGTAAGGAGTTTCTTCATCGTCTAAAATTTCAGGCTCAAATTGAAGCCGAACACCGGGCGGTTACCCCCGAGGGTGGGGACGTAGGTGTAGTCGACCAGCGGTTCGAGGTTCATCGAGAGGTCGTCCGAAATGTCGTAGTCCTTGAGGTGGGCGTCGACATGCGCATCGACGATCTGCAGGACGTACAGCGCACCCGAGAGGATGATGCAGAGGTCGCGGTTGCGCCGGTAGTTGTTGCGCAGGTTGCGGATGAACGAGGCCGAATAGCGTCCGTGGAACTCGTCGGTCGGCCCGTCGGGGTATTTGTCGGGATTGCGGTCGTAGTCGCTCAACAGATTGTAGGCCTTTTTGAAACGTTGGTAGCCGCGGTTGTTCCAGTCGATGCAGTAGATCATCGAGGCGAATCCGCCGATGACGAAAGGCACTTTCCAGTAGCTTTTGTTGTAGATCTGTCCCGCTCCGGGGAAGATGCAGGCCAGCGTGGTGGCCTTCTTGACGCTCGACACGTCGTTGGTCGAGTAGCTCACGGCCGCGTCGCCGATGAAGTAGATGTACGAGGCGATCGTGATCCCCAGGTAAACCTGACGCCGCGTGTTGCTGCGGATCATCTTGGACTGGAGGGCGTCCAGCTCGGGCGTGCGCGAGAGGTTCACGTCGGTATAGGATTCGAACTGGCGCTTGAGCGGCTTGTAGGTCTTGTTTTCGTGGATGTACAGTCCCAGTCCGGTTCCCACCAGTCCGTAGAGGATCGGCAGTTTCCAGTACTGTTTGTTGTAAATCTGTCCGTAGCCGGGGACCACGGTCGAAATCCAGCACACCTTCGAGAGCGACATCGAGTCGCTCATAAACCAGCCTTTTTTGTAGACCTTGCGTTTGGTCGTGGTGTCCACGCCCCGCTGTGCGGCGTCGAAGCGCGCCAGGGCCAGCGAGTCGAGGTAATGCAGGTCGTCGGAGCGCAGGTCCGCGACGGCCGCCGAGTCGGCGGCGTATTCGGCGGCGGCGATCGAGTCGATCTGCCGTACGAGGCCCGCCAGGCGCAGCGAATCGCGCCGGCCCTTGAGCGAATCCGGTTTTTCGAGCAGTCCGCCGCGGACGACCGTGCGTGCGCCGCGGTGGAGCTGCGCCCCGGCGGGCAGTCCCAGCGAAAGGGCTGCGACCAGGAGCAGGAGTCTGAACCGGATTGTCACCATATATTTTAATTAGGAGCGTTTAGCAAAACGTTCGATGAACTGTTCGATGTCCCTGTCGTCCGTGAAGCCGATGACGATTTTGCCGCCGCCGTTTTTCGCGCGTTTGATCGAAATTTCCTGCGAAAAGAACTTTTCGAGCTGCTCGACCAGTTTCAGGTAGCTTTCGGGATACTCTTCGTCCTCCACATTCTGTGCCTCTTTGCCCGGGGCTTCGGAGAGAGAGCGGACCAGCTCCTCGACCTGGCGGACCGAGAGGCCTTTCTTGATGCACCTTTTCAGCACGCGCAGCTGCTGGTCGGCGGGCGCCCCGGCGATGGCTTTGGCGTGTCCCATCGAGATAAGCCCCTCCTTGAGGGCGAGCTGCACCTCGTCGGGGAGTTTCAGCAGGCGCAGGTAGTTCGACACCGACGAACGCTTCTTGCCCACCTTCTCCGACAGGGCGTCCTGCGTGAGGTTGCACTCGTCGATCAGGCGCTGCATGCCCAGCGCGATTTCGATGGCGTTGAGGTCCTGCCGCTGGATGTTCTCCACGAGGGCCATGGCGTGCAGGTTCTCGTCGTCCACCTCGCGGATATAGGCCGGGAGGGTCTTCAGGTCGGCCCGCTGCGCGGCCCGCCAGCGGCGTTCGCCGCTGATGATGACGTATTTGCCTCCGTCGCCCTTTTTCACCGTCACGGGCTGGATGACGCCCAGCTGGCGGATCGAGTCGGCCAGTTCGTCCAGAGCCTCCTCGTCGAACTGCGTGCGCGGCTGCGTGGGGTTGGGTATGATGTCGGCGATTTCGATTTCTGCCATCTGACTCATCGGTTTGAGCTTGGCATCCACGGGATCGCTGCCGAAAATGGCGTCGAGTCCGCGTCCTAATCCCTTCTGTTTCATATCGGTATTCGTTTATTTGCTGCGTTTGCGGTTGCGTTTCAGAAATTCCCGGGCCAGGGCCAGGTAGTTTTCCGAGCCGACGGCCCCGGCGTCGTAGAGCATCACGGGTTTTCCGTGCGAGGGTGCTTCTCCCAAACGGATATTGCGCTGGATTATTGTGTCGTAGGCCAGGGGGCCGAAGTGCTCGCGGACCTCGCTCACCACCTGGTTGTTCAGGCGGTTGCGCATGTACATCGTCAGCAGGAAGCCCTCGATGTCGAGGCCGGGGTTCAGTCCGCCCTTGACCTTGCGGATGGTGTTGAGCAGTTTGGAAAGCCCTTCCAGGGCGAGGTATTCGCACTGCACGGGGATCAGCACCGTGTCGGCGGCCGTGAGGATGTTGACCGTGGTGTAGCCCAGCGACGGCGAGCAGTCGATGAAGATGTAGTCGAACTTTCCGCGCACCGAGTCGACGATGCGTTTCATCACGTGGTGGGCGTTTTCCATCTTCGGCAGTTCGGTGTCGGCGGCCACCAGGTCGATCGACGAGGGCAGCACCCAGAGGTTTTTCACGTCGGGACTTTGGAGAAGCACTTCGTCGGCCTGTTTCTGTCCGGCGATGCACTCGTAGATGCCTTCGAGGTTGATGTCGAAGCCCAGCCCCGAGGTGGCGTTCGCCTGCGGATCGGCGTCCAGCAACAGGACTTTCTTGCCCAGCAGGGCCAGCGAAGCCGCTAAATTGATAGCTGTCGTGGTCTTGCCCACGCCGCCTTTCTGATTGGCCAATGCGATTACCTTTGCCATGTTTGAATTCGGTTTATAAGCAGGCAAATTTAGTGAAATTAAATGGAAATCCATAACCGTAGCGGAAAAATGCTTATCTTTACGGTCGGAATGAATTGATAGCTATACGATACTATGGAAGAAAAAAAATCGCCGGCTTCCGCGGCGGAGTCCGCAACTTCGGGACAGCCGGCCGCAGTCCCGGCGGCGGAGCTGCGTCCGGGCCGCCGGAAATTCCCGACCGTGGGCGACCTGTTCGCCATGCTGGGTATCGCCTTCGGGGCGCAGATCGTCGTGGGGACCGCAGCGATGGTCTTCCTGCTTTTCGCCGGGCACGGGCTCGATTTCAAATCGCTGGAGCCGGCTGCGCTGGGCAAGGTGATGGCGGCGCTCTATTTCTGCTCGATGTCGATCACGCTTGCCGGCATCCTCTACTACCGCCGCGCGCGCGGCGGCAGCGGTCCGTGGGCGCGTTTCTCGGCCCGGGGGCTGAATCCCGCGCTGTTGCTGTGGGCCTTCGTGCTGATGTTCGCCGTCGGCGTGGTGCTCGAACCGCTGCTGCGGCTGATGCCCGAACTGTCGCTCGAAGTGGGCCGCGGATTCTGGACCATCCTTTCGCTGGTGATCTTCGCTCCGATCTTCGAGGAGCTGATCTGCCGCGGCGTCGTGCTGGGGTCGCTGCGCGGCAAGTTCGGCGTGACGACCGCATGGCTCGTCTCGTCGCTCTTCTTCGGCGTGCTCCACGGCCAGCCCGTGCAGGTGATCAACGCCACGGTCATCGGCCTGGTGCTCGGCTACGTTTACCTGGCGACCGATTCGCTGTGGTCGGTGATGATCCTCCATGCGCTGAACAACGCCGTGGCCTATCTGGCGCTGGCCACCGGGCACGGCAATGCGCTGCTGATCGACCTGGTGGGCAGCCGGACGCTTTACGTGCTGATTTACATCGCGGCGCTGGCGCTCTCCGCCGTGTCGGGCTATATGATGCTGCGCACGCTGCGGCGCATGAAGGAGGCGGAGAAAAATCCGTCCGCGGCGTAATAATCCGGCTCCGCACTGCGTTACTTACAAGTAAAAAACGTATCTTTGCCCTTCGGAATATGAATTTGCGAGCGAAAATAGCGGTCGCGGCGGGTGTGCTGCTGCTGGCGGGTTGCCGGGAGCTGCCGCGTTATTTTGCCGGCGACACGACCATTGCGCGGGCCGGCGGCAAGGACCTGCGGCTGGGCGACGTGCGGTCGGTGGTCCCGCAGGGGCTTTCGGGCGACGACAGCGCGGCCTTTATGAAGGTTTACATCGACCGCTGGGTGCTCAAGCAGCTCAAGCTCCAGGAGGCGGAGACGCTCTTTTCCTCTTCGGCGGGCGACATCGACAAGATGGTGGAGGAGTACCGCCAGGCGTTGCTGATCCGCCAGCTGGACCAGCATTACGTCGACCGTTCGATCGACACGGTGTTCACCGCCGACGAGATCGCGGCCTATTACAACGCTCACAAGGCCGATTTCAAACTCGACCGCACGATCGTCAAGGGGCGCATCGTCCGTTTCGGCGAGGGGTACCGGCAGGCCGCGAAGCTCAAGACGCTGATGGGGGCCAGGTCGGAGGCGCAGCAGCAGGATTTCAGGGATATCTGTGAGAAGAACGATTTCACGGTGGACGATTTCCGCGACCAGTGGATTGATTTCCCGGAGTTCTTGAGCTACCTCCCGACGCTGCGTTCGCAGAGCTATGATTCGGTGCTGGCGACTGCTGCCGTGCAGGAGATGCGCGACAGCCATGCGCACTATTATTTCCAGATTGATGCGGTGCTGCGCGAGGGCGAGCCGATTCCGCTCGAACGGCTGCGCGGAACGATTCGCCGCATCCTGTTCAACCAGCGCAAGGGCGAGATCATCCGCGCGCACGAGGAGGAGCTTTGCGCCCGGGCCGCGGAGATGGGCGAGGTGAAGATTTTCGCCGACGAGAAACCGAAGAAAGACGAATAAAAATAAAACGATAAACGAAACCAAGATGTTGAAAAAAGCTATGATGGCCGCGGCGCTCGCCCTGTTGTTCGCAGGCGCCCTTGCGCAGAAACGACAGGTGATGCTCGACAAGGTGGTGGCCGTGGTGGGCGGATCGTCGATCCTCTACTCCGAGGTGGACGACTATGCGCGCCAGCTGACGGAACAGCGCCGTCAGGAGGGTTACACTTCCGACCGCGACCCGATGAACGAGGCGCTCGAAGCGCTGATGACCCAGAAGCTGCTCTACAACCAGGCCCAGATCGACTCGGTGAAGGTCAACGACGCCGACATCATGGCGCGCGTCGAGGAGCAGGTGCAGCAGATGGTCGAGGCCGAAGGCTCGATCCCCCAGCTCGAAGCCAAGCACCACATGCCGATCTTCAACATCCGCGAGATCATGCGCCAGCGTTACGAGGAGCAGGCCTATGCCAACTCCATGCAGACCGAGGTGGTCGACAAGGTGTCGGTGATTCCGGGCGAGGTGGAGCGTTTCTACAAGTCGATCTCGAAGGACAGCCTGCCGCTCGTCGCCGACCAGTATGTCTATGCGCAGATCACCAAGTTTCCCAAGTCGATGACCGCCGCCAAGCAGCGTACGCGCGAACGGCTGATCGACATGCGCGAACGCGTGATCACGGGCAAGGCCAAGTTCGAAAACCTCGCCCGCATGTATTCGCAGGACCCCGGCACGATGATGCGCGGCGGCGAGATGGACCCCTCGACGCTCGAACAGCTCGACCCCGCATTCGGCGCGGCGCTGGAGAAGATGCGCCCCGGCCAGATTTCCGAGGTGGTCGAGTCGCAGTTCGGCTTCCACATCATCCAGCTTCTGGACAAGCGCGGCCGGCTCTATCATTTCCGCCACATCCTGCTGCGTCCGGTCTACACGACCGAGGAGCTGGGCGGTTCGCTCAATACGCTCGACAGTCTGGTGAAGGTGATCCGCAAGGATTCGATCACCTTCGAGAGGGCTGCGCTGCTCTATTCGGACGACGCGCAGTCGAAGATGAACGGCGGCATCGTCTCGAACCACGACATCCTGGAGCGTTTCAACGCCTTCGACGCCAAGCTGACCGTCACGAAATTCCTCAAGGAGGACTTTGGCCGCTTCAAGAGCCTCGATGACTACAACGCCCTGAACCGGCTCAAACCCGGCGAGATTTCGGAGGCCTACCTCACCGAAGACATGCTCGGCAACCAGATGGCCAAGATCGTCAAGCTGGTCGAGGTGATCCCCACGCATACGGCTTCGCTCAACGAGGACTACCTGCGGCTCGAAGAGATGGCCTTGCAGGACAAGCAGGAGCGGGTCTTCAAGGAGTGGCTTTCGAAGAAGATCGACGGCATGTACGTCTACATCTCGCCCGAATTCCGCAACGGGGAGTTCGAGAACAAACACTGGGTGAAATAGGCCGTGCGCAGGCTCTTGTCCATAGCCGTAGTGGTGCTGGCCGCCGCCGTGGTTGCGGCGCGCAGCGGCATGCAGGCGCCGGAGCCGGAGGGCGAGAAAAAGCTCATCGACCTCAAGTCGGACCTGATGGGCCCCATCGCCCCGGGCGATTCGGTGGTTTTCCTGGTGGGGAACTTCGCCGCACAGCACAACGGCGCCGTCATCACGTGCGACTCGGCCGTGCGTTACTCGGACATGCGCATCGAGTTCTTCGGCAACGTGCTCATCAACAAGAATACGACCTACATTTACGGTGACCGGGCCGAGTACGACGGCGAGCTGAACGAGGCGCGGGTCTACTCCGACATCGTCAAGGTCGTCGACGGCGACGCCACGCTCTACACCTATAAATTCCTGTTCAACACGAAGAAGAACATCGGCGAATTCGCCGACGGCGGGGTGATGCTCAACCGCGAGAACCTGCTCGAATCGGTCCGCGGCTACTATTATGCCGACACGAAGGAGCTGATCGCCGTCGACCGCGTCGAAATGCGCAACGACGAATACGAACTCAAGGGCGATTCGGTGGTTTACAACATGGCTACCGACAACGCCTTTTTCTTCGACCGCACCAACATCTGGAACAAGGACGGCGACTACCTCTATGCCGACCGCGGTTCCTACGACAAGGCCGATACGCTCTACATCGTGACGCGCAACGGCTATATCCTGACCGAAAAGCAGGAGATCTGGAGCGACAGCCTCCATTACTACCGCGCCGAGGACCATGTGATCCTGCGGCGTGATTTGCAGCTGGACGACGCCGAACACAAGGTGATCGCCTTCGGCGACTACGGCGAGTACTGGAAGGAGCCGGGAAATGCGTTCCTCACGCGCCGGCCCGCGGTGGTGAGTTACGACCTTTCGCAGGGCGACTCGCTTTTCATGCGCGCCGATTCGATGTACCTCTTCACGATCAATGAAAACGCACTGCGCCGGGCCGCCGCTGCGGCCAAAGCCGATTCGCTGGCGCGTCTGAAAACCGATTCCGCCCTTCTCGGGACGCCGCACCACCCGGCCGGGGAGCTTCCCGAAGGCCGTCCTGCGGCGGATTCGCTCGGAAGTCCCCGCGTTCCGGCCGTCGGTCCCGGTTCGCCGGAAGACGCCGCAGGGCCGGATTCGCTGGCCCGGCGGGAGGTCCCCGATTCGCTGCTGGGCGTTTCCGTCCCGGATTCGCTGGTCGTTCCGGCCGTCGATCCGCTCGACACGCTGGTCGGCGATGCCCGGAAAGCCTACCTCAAGGAGCAGGCCGCCAAGTTGAAGGCGGCCCAAAAAGCCGCTGCGGCCAAGGCCAGGAAGGAAAAACTGGAGGAGATCGCCAAAAAACGCCAGGATAAGACGACGGCCAAACTGCTGGCCCAGAAGGAGCGGGAGGAGCGGCGTCTCGCTGCGCGCAAACTCAAGGCCGAGTCGAAACTCCGCGCCCGTCAGGCCCGCGCCGCCCGCAAAGGCAAGGTGATTCCGGTCGATTCCACGGCCCTGCGCGAGATCGACTCGCTGATCGCCCGCAACGACCGGGAGATGGATTCGCTGCTGTTGCAGATGGCCGATTCGCTGGCCGCCGACTCGCTGGCGATGCGGATTCCGGCCGACTCGGTCGATTCGCTCACCGGCTCCGCCGACTCGGTTTACCGCCTGATGAAGGGTTTCCGCAATGTGCGCATTTTCCGTTCCGATTTCCAGGCCGTATGCGACTCGATGACGGCCATCAGCACCGATTCGACGATCCACCTCTACATCAATCCCGTGCTGTGGAACCAGGGCAACCAGATCACCTCCGACGTGATGGACATATTCACCGAGAACCAGCAGATCACGCGCGCCGAGTTCATCGGCACTCCGATGATGGTCTCCCAGCTCGACACGGTCCATTACAACCAGGTGGCGGGCAAGCAGATGACGGCGTGGTTCCGCGACAATCAGATCTACCGCAACGACGTGAACGGCAATGCCCAGACGATCTACTACATGCAGGACGGCGAGCCGCCCCAGATCACGGGCATGGGCGTCATCGAGAGCGGCGACTGTTCATTCTATATCGAGGACAAACAGGTCGTGACGATCGTCTACCGCAAGGACCCCGACTGGAACATCTATCCGATGGACAAGATTCCCGCCGATCAGGAGCTTTACCTCAAGGGGTTCAAGTGGGAGGGCGCGCGGCGTCCGACGCAGGGGGCGGTTTTCGACCGCAGGGTCCGGCCCTCGCAGCGCGAGGAGAAGAGGCATCTCGCACATCCGGATTTCCCGCTTCTGAAAGCCCTCGAGGAGCGCAAGAAGCAGCTGATCGAGGAGCGCCGCTGGGCCGACCGCAACGATCAGGTCGATGCCGCCACCGTGGAGTGGATGCGGGCGCTGGGCTTCGAGGTGGGCCAGCCTCGGGATTCGGGACCCAAGCTCTGAAAAATTGGAAAAAGGTGAAAAGACGCAAAAACTTTTCACCTTTTTTGTGCTATTTTTGCAGCCGGTTAGCCGTTAATGTCTGTTTTCCCATGAAGAAAAGTCTGATCGCCCTGGCATTCGGGACGTTGGCGCTCGGTATGGCGGAGTTCGTGATGATGGGCATTCTGCCCGACATCGCCCGCAGCCTCGGCGTCTCGATCCCCGAAGCGGGGCACCTGATCTCCGCCTATGCGCTGGGCGTGGACACATCTGTTGTCACTTTTCCGGAATTCCAGACTACCTTTCCAGCCTCATCCTTTACCTCTAATTGATAAGCTG
>ENA-USUK01002942-USUK01002942.1-human-gut-metagenome-genome-assembly--contig:-NODE-2942-length-10751-cov-246.612048_pt1 | contig 10751 bp, 10 predicted proteins | sample MGYA00250062_ERZ773400 | MGnify/ENA primary metagenome ERZ773400 (study PRJEB29103, sample SAMN06111961) | human gut metagenome | biome: human gut; feature: ankylosing spondylitis patient; material... | reverse complement strand
GTCTGACCGCTTGGATCAGGCTCGAAACCTACGCGGTTTACGGCGATGACCGGCAATCCGTTGGCTACGGCATGGCCCCGCATCACGGTAGTCCACGCCTCGCGCTGGCGCTGCTGCTCCTCCTCGGTATCATAGGTAGCGTAGCCGATGGCGGTAGGATAGATGAGCATTTCGGCTCCCTGCAGCGCCATCAGACGGGCTGCTTCGGGATACCACTGGTCCCAGCAAACCAGCACGCCGAGCTTGCCTACAGAGGTCTGGATAGGGTGAAAACCGAGGTCGCCCGGTGTGAAATAGAACTTCTCGTAGTAGGCAGGATCATCGGGGATGTGCATCTTGCGGTATTTTCCGGCTATGCTTCCATCCTTCTCCATCACTACCGCCGTATTGTGGTAGAGACCCGGAGCGCGGCGCTCGAAGAGGGAGGTGACGATGACGACGCCGAGATCCTTGGCAAGCTTGCCGTAGAAATCGGTCGAAGGGCCCGGAATAGGCTCTGCCAGGTCGAAGAGGTCAACATCCTCTACCTGACAGAAATAGAGGGAGTTATGAAGCTCCTGAAGCACGATGAGCTCTGCGCCGCGATAGGCGAGGTCGATGATGCCTTCTGCCAGGCGCTGCTTGTTGTTGGCGATATCTGCCGTATTATGAAGTTGTAATAAACCGACTTTCATTTTTTACTTTTAATGTTAAATGTTAAATGTGGAATGTTGAGTCTCTGAGGGCTCCCTCAGGCAACTGCATGGTGATGCAGTGGATGCTGCCATGCTGGCGGATGATGGTCTGCGAATCTACGCCGATGATTTCGCGGTCGGGGAAGGCGAGCTGAATCTGCTTGCGTGCCTCCTCGTCCTTTTCCGGCTGATTGTAGGTGGGATAAATCACCGCCTTGTTCAGTATCAGGAAGTTGGCATAGGTGGCAGGCAGGCGGTCGCCCTCGCTCTCGGGGTTGGTGGTGAGGCAGTCGCCCTCATCATAGATAGGGTCGGGCATCGGCAGTTTGAGCAAGCGGTAAGGGTATCCCTCCCAGGTGAAGAGGCCCTTGAGCTGCTTCTCCAGCGCCTGGAAGTCTTCATACTGCTCATCTTCCGGATTATCGCAGCCTACATATAATAAGGTGTCGTGTGGAGCCACTCTCACGATGGTGTCGATGTGGCCGTCGGTATCATCGCCTATCAGATTGCCGTGATCCAGCCAGACGACTCGCTTGAGCTGGAAGAAAGTCTGCAGCAGATGGTCGATGCTGTCGTGGTCGAGCGGCTGGTTGCGGTGAGGCGCCAGCAGGCACTGTGAGGTGGTGAAGAGTGTACCCTTTCCGTCACTCTCGATGCTGCCTCCTTCGAGCACGAAGCCCTGGTGGTTCTCTATATCGGCATTGAAGGCTGCCTGATAGTATAGTTGCAGGGTGATGGCATTATCCTTCTCCCATCTGAACTTTTCGCCCCAGCCGTTGAACTTGAAGTCGAGTATGCGGTAAGGCACCATCCAGGTGTTCTGCTTTCTGCGCAGCACCATCGTGAGGGGTCCGTGGTCGCGCACCCAGGTATCATTGCTTTCTACCTCGTAGAGCAGCACGCGGCTCATCTGTTCGGCAGAAAGCTTTTTCTTGAGCTGGTATCGGGTGGCGGGCACATCGGGTGTAGCCACAAGCAGCTGCTCGTAGCGCGTGATGATATCTGCCAGTTCGAGATAAGTATCTGTAATTTCAGGCAGATACGGCTTCCAGTCGGTGCCGGCATGTGGCCAGGTGAGCATGATGGCGCTCTGTGGCTCCCATTCGGCAGGGAGTGCGAAATCGCAGGGTAATGTAGATTGATGCATAAGCTATACTATTTTTATGATACGATGTTCTATACCAATTTATTATACTCTGTTCTTCATCGGGAACCTTTCCTTGGGGACGGGCTCCGTTCTGCTTTTATGAAGTATGCTTGCAAAATTAATAAAAAATCTACAACTATCGGCTGTTTTTGTGAAATATTTTGCGCAAAAGCGAAACTTTATATTAAAAAAGTTTAAACGGAGGGCTGTATGGAGATAAAATCGGGGAAAAATGAGTAACTTTGCAGTCTAAAAATAAAATATTGAATAGGAGCGTGAAAATAAAACAGGTAGTTGATGCCCTTGAACATTACGCGCCTCTGCCCTTGCAGGAAGGATATGATAATGCCGGCCTGCAAGTTGGATTGACAGAGGCGGTAGAAATGTCAGGGGCATTGTTGTGTCTTGACGTTACTGAAGCCGTGGTTGAAGAGGCAATCCGGAAGGGATGTAACCTCATCGTGAGCCATCATCCGCTGATATTCCGCAAACTGGCGAGAATCTCGGACGAGAACTACGTGCAGCGTACCGTGCGCAAGGCGATTAAGAATGATATTACCATCGTGGCGATGCATACCAACATGGATGCGGCTGCGGGCGGCGTGAACTTCAAGATTGCCGAGAAACTGGGACTGCGAAACGTGCAGTTCTTTGCTGGCGAGAAGGAAGTGGACGGCGTGAAGGGCGGCGAGGGCGTCATCGGAGAGGTGGCTGAGGATCTGGCAGCCGACGACTTGGTGCTGATGCTCAAGGAGCGGTTTGGCGTGGAGTGCGTGCAGTGCAACCAGTTGCTTCGCCGGCCTATCAGGAAGGTGGCACTCTGCGGTGGAGCAGGTGCTTTCTTGCTCGACGCAGCCATCAAGGCAGGTGCCGATGCCTTCATCACGGGCGAGATGAGCTATCACGAGTATTTCGGCCACGAACAGGAGATTCAGATTTGCGTCATCGGCCACTATCAGAGTGAGCAGTTTACGGGCGAAATCTTCCGCAGCATCATCCAGGAGAATTTCCCTGATGCCAAATGCTGCATCTCGGAGATAAATACGAATCCGATATTGTATTTATAGGTTGGAAGGGCGCAAGCCTCATTCAACATTCAACATTTAACATTCAACATTAAAAAAAATAAAGTTATGGCAAAGAAAGATCCTACAGATTTGACAGTGGAAGAGAAGTTGAAGGCTCTCTATCAGCTTCAGACCACCTTGTCTGCAATTGATGAAAAGCGTGCGTTGAGAGGTGAGTTGCCTCTCGAAGTTCAGGATTTGGAAGACGATATTGCTGGTCTTACCACCCGTATCGAGAAAATCCAGACCGATATTGAGCAGTTTGACCGCGCCATCGATCAGAAGCAGCACGAGATTGAGGAGGCTCAGGCTAGCGTGGAGCGTTATAAGAAGCAGCTCGAAATGGTTAGCAACAACCGCGAGTATGATACTTTGAGCAAGGAAATCGAGTTCCAGGAGCTGGAAATTGAACTTTGCAGCAAGAAAATCCGCGAGGCGCAGCAGACAATCAACGAGCGCCTGTACGACCTTCACAAGGCTGAGGACCAGAAGGCAGACCGCGAGAAGGGTCTGGTAATTAAGCGTTCTGAGCTTGAGTCAATCATGGCTGAAACCCGTGAGGAAGAGGAGAATTTGAAGGAGAAGGCATTCGAGCTCGAGAAGAAGATTGAGCCACGTTTGCTCCAGAGCTTCAAGCGCATCCGTAATGGTGCCCGCAACGGTTTGGGTATCGTTTACGTGCAGCGTGATGCATGTGGCGGTTGCTTCAACAAAATTCCACCTCAGCGCCAGCTCGATATCAAGATGCACAAGAAGATTATCCCTTGTGAGTATTGTGGCCGTATCCTCATCGACCCAGAATTGGCTGGTGTTAAGATTGAGTCTCCTAAGACAGAGGAGAAGCCAAAGCGCAAGCGCGCTATCCGCAGAAGAAAGACTGAGGATGAGGATTAAAAGATACAATGAAGGCTCGCCAAGCAATTCTGGCGAGCCTTTATTTTTTTTCCGTTTCAGGCAGATGAGAAATCTGTCTTTTTTTTCTAGATTCCTCTTTTTTAGATTCCTCTAGCCTTGTAAATGCGGTCTTTGGCGTCGTTGATTTCCTGGAATTTCTTCTCGGCTGCACGGCGCACATCTTCGCCCAGGGCTGCTACCTTGTCAGGATGATGCTTGAGCGCCATCTTGCGGTATGCGGCCTTCACCTCATCGTTTGAGGCGTCAGGACTGATACCCAGAACATGGTAGGCATCATCCAGGCTGCCTGCTGAAGAAGCCCCGCTCTCCAGGTTCAGCATCTGGTCTACATCCTCGGCAGAAAGACCCATGTGGATGGCCATCTCCTTGAGTGCCTGAATCTCCTGAGAATTCACAACTCCATCGGCCTGGGCTATCATGACGAGGAAATTGAGCAACTGCAGGCGCTGTTCATACATCATGTTGGCACGTATCTGATGACAGCTGTCCTGTATCACCGAACGGTACTGCTGCATGCCCATCTGCTTCTGCTGTTCGAAGAGTTTGAGGAGGATTTCCTCGCCCTGCTGCTTGGCTGCCTCGCCGAAATTCTGAAGCAGGAAGCGGCGCACCATCTCCATCTCGGAATGCATGATCTTGCCATCTGCATTGATGATGTAGGAGCTGAGCACCAGCAGCGAAAACATGAAGGAGTTTCGCTCTCCTTCATAGCTCTGCTGGCGGCTGTAGCCCTGGCGGCCGTTGTGCTGGTGGCCGCTGTAGGCATCGTAGGCGTTGTTGTAATGGTGGTCGCCGTCGCGGTTTACCGCATCCAGGCCGTGCTCAAAGAGGGAACCGAGGGCATAGCCTGCCAGGGCTCCCAGCGGACCGGCTGTGATGAAACCGAGCACACCACCAATCCATTTACCTGCTGCCATCTTTTAGTTGTTGAAATAGTAGAGGAAAGAAGCGATGCCTGAGAGGGCTGGCTTGCGCTGACCTTCTATTTCGATGTCAAACTTGATGCTGGTCTTGCAGATGCCACGGATGTTCTGGATGTCGTGGAGAGTGGCTACCAGGCGCACGCGTGAACCGGTGATGACTGGCTGACCGAACTTCATCTTGTCCATGCCGTAGTTTACGAGCATCTTGAGGTTGTTTACCTCGATAATCTGCTGCCAGAGGTATGGGAGTACTGAGAGGGTGAGGTAACCGTGAGCAATGGTGCTGTGGTAAGGGCTCTCTACCTTGGCGCGCTCTACGTCTACGTGGATCCACTGTGGGTCGAGTGTAGCGTCTGCGAACTTGTTGATACGGTCCTGGTCAATCTGCAACCAGTCTGATTCTCCTAACTTCTCACCGAGGTGAGATGCAAATTCCTCGTAGGAATTGATTACTAATTTTGCCATTTCTTATTTTTCTCTTTATTATAAATATTATTGTTTTCTATTTTTCGTCTTCAGCTTTTAACTGTTAACTTTTAACTATTAACTTTCAGTTCAGATCAGTCTCTTCTGAAAATATCGCGGGTGTAAACCTTTTCTTCCACATCATCCAGACACTTGTCATACCGGTTGGCGATGATGGCCTGACTCTGCTGCTTGAAGGCATCCAGGTTGTTTACGATGCGGCTTCCGAAGAAGGTGGTTCCGTCTTTCAGCGTAGGTTCGTAGATGATAACCTGCGCGCCCTTTGCCTTGATGCGCTTCATCACGCCCTGTATGCTGCTCTGGCGGAAGTTGTCGCTGTTGCTCTTCATCGTGAGGCGGTATACGCCGATGGTGCAAGGCTTCTCTTCCTCCTCGCTGAAGTTGTTCTGGTTGGCATAATCGTAGTAGCCAGCCATGTTCAGCACGCGGTCGGCGATGAAATCCTTGCGGGTGCGGTTGCTCTCCACAATCGCCTGAATCAGGTTCTCAGGCACATCGGCGTAGTTGGCGAGCAGCTGCTTGGTATCTTTCGGCAGACAGTAGCCGCCGTATCCGAAGGAAGGGTTGTTGTAGAAGGTTCCGATGCGAGGGTCCAGACCCACTCCGTCGATAATCGCCTTGGTGTCGAGGCCCTTCATTTCGGCGTAGGTATCCAGCTCGTTGAAGTAGCTCACGCGCAGGGCGAGGTAGGTGTTGGCGAAGAGTTTCACCGCTTCTGCCTCGGTAAGTCCCATGAACAGGGTTTCTATGTCTTGCTTGATGGCTCCCTCTTTCAGCAGTTCTGCAAAGGTGCGGGCTGCCTGGTCCAGTCGCTCGTCACCATTCGGTCTGCCTACGATGATGCGGCTCGGGTAGAGGTTGTCGTAGAGAGCCTTGCTCTCGCGCAGGAATTCAGGAGCGAAGATGATGTTCTTGCTGCCCGTCTTCTGGCGGATGCTTTCGGTGTAGCCTACCGGAATGGTGCTCTTGATGACCATGATGGCATCGGGATTCACCTGCATCACCAGACGGATGACTTCTTCTACGTGCGAGGTGTCGAAGTAGTTTTTCACCGGATCATAGTTGGTTGGTGTGGCAATCACTACGAAGTCGGCATCCTTATAGGCTTCTTCTCCATCGGTTGTGGCTTTGAGGTTGAGTTCCTTTTCAGCCAGATATTTCTCTATGTATTCGTCCTGGATAGGCGAGCGGCGCGAGTTGATGAGCTCCACCTTTTCGGGTACCACGTCTACTGCCACCACCTCATGATGCTGGCTCAGCAGGGTAGCGATGCTCAGGCCTACATATCCTGTTCCGGCTACGGCGATTTTTATCTTTTTATTCTCCATTTCTTTCTGTTCTTTTAGGCAGTCTATACCTTAATATATATATATTAGATGCAAAGATAATGCAAACGAGAGCAATGAAAGCTTGCTTTCAAATTGCCGAGTGCAGCTTATCTTATGCAAAGATAGTATAAAAGAAGGAGACTACAAAATGAAAATGTTTTTTTTATTAAAAAATAACGCGAGAAGGGGGATGGGAGGAAAAGGAGTGCTCAAAAAGGGAGAGGAAAAGGGGCAGAAAAAGGCCTCCAAAATTCGCGAATTCTAAAACGGATGGCCGGTTGGGCGGAAATTCGCAAATTTTGAAGGCTGGGGAAACTCTGTTTAAAAACTTCCGGACTATCCCCCGACGCTCTCATAATGTCAATAAATCGGAATAATCGGGAATGGTCTCTAAAAATACATATTTTTTACTTTCATAATCCATCTTGCAGATGTAATGCTCCAGCCCGTTGCTCACCACCAGAAAGTCGACATGGAGCAGAAGATTGTAAACCGAAATCTGGTCGAATACTTTCTGCGTGATGGGGATGTGAGGGGCTTTGTACTCGATAATCATGCGGGGCTGCAACTCACGGGAGTAGAGCACACTGTCGGCGCGCAGCACCTTGTCGCCACATTTCAGCTGGATTTCGTTGGCGAGCAGAGAGGCAGGATACCCCTTGTGCTCGATGAGAAAATGAACGAAATGCTGGCGCACCCATTCTTCGGGAGTGAGCGTGATGAACTTCCGGCGCAGCACATCCAGTATCTGGGGATGCTGTTTTGAGCCCGAAACCTTGATGTCGAAAGATGGCAAATTTAAGCGAATCATTTTTCTGTACCTTATTATATATAGGGTTATATTTCTTTCTTTTCTGTTTTCGATATGGTTTCTTTTCTTCTTTTAACCATACCTCATTTTCAAAAACTACCTCTTTTATATAGGAAGTTCAATTTATTTTTTGTAACTTTGCAGTCGAAGTGCAGCTGAAAACTGCACCTCAGAAAACTGCGAACTTGGAGGCGGAGCAAATGCTTGTCCGCGCCCCCGGAGTTTGCTGGGTGCAAAGTTACAAAAAATAATCCAATGGTAGAAAAGAAAAGTGCAATAAGTTACGAGTTAATCATGAAAGATTTGAAGGCTCGGAAGTATTCTCCCGTCTATGTTCTGATGGGCGAGGAACCTTTTTATATAGATAAGATCTGCGACTACATTTCAGAAAATGTGCTCCAGCCCGAGGAGCGTGACTTCAATCAGACGGTGGTTTTCGGAGCTGATGTTACGGGTGCGCAAGTGGCAGATTTGTGCAAGGGCTACCCGATGATGGCGGAGTATAGAGTAGTGGTTGTGAAAGAGGCTCAGAATTTGCGGAATTTGGAAGTGCTCGAGAAGTACCTCGAAAATCCGGTAAAAACAACCATCCTTGTTTTCTGTCATAAAAACGGCAAGCTCGACAGTCGTAAAAAGTTTTCTGCCCTCGCTGCCAAGGCGGGTGTGGTTTTTGAGAGCAAGAAGCTCTACGATCGAAATCTGCCGGGCTTCATCGAGACTTATCTCAAGACCCGAAAGGCAACCATTGAACCCAAGGCTACCCAGATGGTGGCAGATCATGTGGGAGCAGATTTGCACCGACTCACTTCCGAGCTCGACAAACTGCTCATTTCTCTTCCAGAGAACGACCGGCGTGTTACTCCGGAGATTGTGGAGCGAGAAATAGGGGTGAGCAAAGACTTCAATGCCTTCGAGCTGAGAAGTGCCATCATCAGCCGCGATGTGTTCAAGGCAAATCAGATAATAAATTATTTTGACAGCAATCCGAAGAGTGGTTCTCTCTTCACGCTTCTCCCGATGCTCTTTACTTATTTCCAAAACCTGATGATTGCTTATTATGCACCCAACAGGCAGAACGAAAATGAGCTCGCAAAATTCCTGGATTTGCGCGGAGCTTGGGCGGCGCGCGAATATATTACAGGAATGAGGAACTATACGGGCGTGAAAGTGATGGCGATTATTGAGAAGTTCAAGGAGGTGGATGCGAAGATAAAGGGACTGGATAATCCATCCACTCCGGTGGGTGAACTGATGAAAGAACTCATCTTTTTTATCCTTCACTGATGCTGAAGAGCGAGGTGGGGGAGAGTAGGCGAGCTCCTGCTGAGAGTTTTCTCTCGGCAGGAGCTCGTTTTCGTTTCCGGCCTTCTTTGCCGCCTGTTTCCAGAAAGCAGCCAACTAGCGTTTAGCATTATAAATTTGCCCCAAATGGGGGATTTTCAGCTCTTTTTGGAGCGTTTATCTGGGCTCATTTTGGGCGATTTTGGGGCAAAAATGGGGGATTTAAGCGATTTTTCGAGCTAGATGCCCATTTTTCGTTTTCGCCTGAAAATGGACTTAACTTTATTGGTTATCAGTAACTTATATAAATTAACCCTCTTCATTACTCGCGAATTTGCCCGTTTCCTTGCCGATGGGCTGGAATACGCTAGAAATGGAAAAATTTGCCATTTCCTGTTGTCTGAAATAGGTCGTTTGCATTTATTAAGGTTTACGATTCCTAAGTTTACGTTTTTAAATTTATAAATCAAAACGTGCAGTTTTGGTTCATAAACATAAATACAAGAAAACTAAATGTACGAATTTATGTTTTGTATTTATAAAAATAAAGATAAAATAGGGTGTTTATGATTGTGAATGAATAAATATTCATGTCGTATTCTGAATTTGTAAGTAATGGAAACTCAGTTAGTTATGTATTTTAGTTGTTTTATAAACCATAGACTTTTACATAGGTGTTGGGTAAACATTGCATAAACCGCTCTATATGCCTTTATTTAGGCGGTTTATGGTATGAATAACCAGTGATTTAGCCTAAATCTATAAAGAAAAGGTTCGTCATATATTTTGATTGATAGGTTTATATTTATAAAACTAAACCTAAAAACCGAACACTGGAGTGAGTAGAATTCAAATTTATAAACAGAAACCTAAAGTTTAAAAATCTAAATTTATTCAGAAAAGTTTGGTTATTCTAAATTTTTGCTTTATCTTTGTAAAATCAACCGAAAAAGGTCCAAAAGTGGCTTGTTCGGAAATAAAACATCGTATCAGTAGAAAAATGAACACTAAAAATTTTAGAGCATGAAAGATAGAATCAGACAGCTGATGGAGGACCAGCACCTCACTCAGCAAAACTTCGCTCAGATGATCGGAATCTCGACCGCTACACTGAGCAATATTTTCAACGGAAAGACCAATCCATCGCTCAGCATTGTGGATGGCATCCATAAGAGTTTTCCTCAGGTAAACGTTTATTGGGTACTCTACGGTACTCCTCCTATGTATCAGAACCAGGCTTCCCAGGGTGGCAGCGAAGAGGGTGCTGCAGACATGCATCAGGGCGTTACGGATGGAGCAGCCGGTGGTGCTGAGGGGATGAAGCAGGGCAGTCAGCCTTCTGGAGCCGCCTCTGCCGAGCCTATGCTCGATTTTGGAGCCGAAGGAGCCACAGCCTCCCCTACTTCTCCCTCGCTCTTTGACCAGCCTCAAATGCAGGGTGTAAATCGTACACCTAAAAATATCGCCCAAGCGGCGGTAAAATATGTAGACAAACCGCAAAGAAAGATTACCGAAATCCGTATTTTCTACGATGATCAGACCTGGGAAACCTTCGTTCCTAAGAAATAAAGTAGGGATTGGAGAACCCTAAAACAATCACATAGGATCGGCGATAAAGAAAAAATATCTCTTTTCTTTTCGTAAATTCGGATTTTTGATGTACCTTTGCATCGTAGAAACGTAGGTGGGCGTAACCGGAAGCTACGCGTACCTATTTTATAATATACGTACATTATATAATAAGCATATTAAAAATTAGCAATAAGATGAAAAAATATGTTCTCGACCTCAAGGTGGTTTCTGTAGAGGCGCTTAGCGATAAGCACGTTTTGATTAAGCTTACCGATGAGAAACCTTTGCCTGAAATCTTGCCTGGCCAATTCGTAGAAGTAAGAGTAGACCATTCGCCTACTACCATGCTTCGCCGTCCTATCTCCATCAATTTCGTGGATCGTGAAAATAATCAGCTCTGGTTGCTCGTAGCAATGGTGGGCGACGGTACCCGTCAGCTCGGACAGCTCAAGGAGGGCGATGTGCTCAACTGTATGCTGCCTCTCGGCAACGGCTTCACCATGCCTACCGGGAAGAGCCAGAAATATCTGCTCGTAGGTGGTGGCGT
>ENA-USUK01002941-USUK01002941.1-human-gut-metagenome-genome-assembly--contig:-NODE-2941-length-10752-cov-4.574520_pt1 | contig 10752 bp, 9 predicted proteins | sample MGYA00250062_ERZ773400 | MGnify/ENA primary metagenome ERZ773400 (study PRJEB29103, sample SAMN06111961) | human gut metagenome | biome: human gut; feature: ankylosing spondylitis patient; material... | reverse complement strand
TTCACTCGCTTTCTTTACTTTATCCAGCAGTTGACGGTTCGATACGCTTTGCGCCCTTGCCATTTCCAGATTGGTAATGGAGAATATGAATAAAAAACTCCTACTTTTAGTTTTCTTTTACGTTTTTTTTGTGTACGCACTTCATATTCTAACTCTTCTGCAATCTCAAAAATCCTTTGTTTAGTTTCTTCTTGAGCATTTAAGGATTCGTCATGATTCAATACTCTCGAAACTGTAGCAATTGAAACTCCTGCTTTCAGTGCTATGTCTTTAATGGTCGCCATAATCTCTTTGTCCCCCTATTTCATATATTCACTAGGTTCTCTAATAATAATTCTTTGTATCGACCATTATAACACATTTGATAAAAAAACAAATAAAATTCCGATTTTTTTACCAAATATTTTTACTAATTATAATCGATTTTAATAGGATAAATTCTACTGGTAATACCATTATCGGTTTATCAGCGGTCATCATCCATTGTTTCCCCAATCTCCATAATAAGCAGTGCGTATCTATCACTCCAGTTCTTTTTCCATTCAAGAATTTCATCATATAGTTTTCTTTAAAAAAATATTTCAGCCATAAAGACCTCTCCGCTCCATCAAAAAATAGAATACAAACTCCGCATATATATTATTTTTATAAATTGTAGCGTAAATCCCCGTTCATCATCTCGTATTTTCTACGAAATCCCCATTCATCCACACACTATTCTTTTCACATCTTAAAATCTTTTATTTGTACTCATACAAAGGACGAAGTTTTCCATTCCATAAAAAAAGCCCCCACATGCTCCTTATCGAACATGCAGGGACTTTCCTGTCATATTTTAAGTTCTGTTATCCTTGCACACAGAGGTGCGGAATAATCTATTCTTCTTTCTTCTCTTCCGGTGTAACTTCTGCTGTTGTTTTTGCATGTTTTTTGCGATAGCGAACGATCACAAGTGCCATGCAGAGTACTACTAATAATACTGTTACAACATCAATTGTCACGAAGAGTTTTGTCATATTTGACATTCCGCTATCATCAGTAGTATTTGTATAATAACCGCTGTTTGCGATTGTATACATAATGTTCTTGCATGATGTGCGAAGTGCGTTATTAAGAGTTGCACTTTCTGTATTTGTCAGCTGGTTAGATGCCTGAGAACTAAATCCGAGCATCAGGTCATTTCCTGTACGAACGCAGTGATCTGTGATCATGTATCCGTAAGAACCATCATAATCTGTGATGACCATTCCCTGGAATCCCCACTCATTACGAAGGATTGTTGTTAATGTGTCTTCATTTGCACATGCCGGAACAGTTCCGATCCAGTTGAAGGAAGACATTACTGCGATCTGTGTTCCGTCAAAATTCTTGATACATAATTCGAATGGTTTTAAGTAAATCTCACGGATTGCCTGCTCATTAGAATATGTAAGTAAGAATGCACATCTGTTTGTCTCCTGGTCGTTTAATGCAAAATGCTTGATGTAATTGTATGTGCCTTTTGTTGCCATCGCATTTACCTGGGCGGCTGCAAGTTTACCTGCAAGTACACCATCTTCTGAATAGTACTCGAAGTTTCTTCCTGCAAATGCAGAACGGTGTGTGTTCATTGCCGGGCCGTATACACCATAGTTATTTACATCTGCATACTCCTGTCCCATTGCAAGTCCAAGGTCATATAATAAATCTGTATTCCATGTCTGTGCCATTAATACTTCTGTCGGATATGGTGTTCCATAAGTTCCTGTAATGAAGTTGTTAACTCCGGCAGGTCCGTCACAGTCACTTGTTGCAACTTTTCCTACAGAATCGATCTGAGCTGTCTGCCATCCACCAAGGTTTACAAGTAATGACATATCTTCAAAGCTCATCTGATCTAATAACTGATCCCACATCGGATCATCATAAGCCTTGCCTGTTAAATCTGCTAATGTAAGACCATTATCAGATCCTAATGTTGGCATTGTATCTTCTGCATTGTCATATGCTGTAGAGTCATAGTATGCTGTAGAGTTTGCTTCTACTTCTTTTCTTGTTGCATCATCCATTACATAAGCTTCTTCAGCCGGTGCTGCGGTAGCTTCTGCATAGTTTGCAAATCCGTCTGCTCTGGAAAGATAGGTAACATTTCCTGCTGTGTAATCATTTAACTGATTTGTTGCAACAACATTATCTGTTGTGCGTGCACTCTCGCTGTAGTTGATATCTGAATCTACAGTGAAGGTTGCCTGATCTAATACTGTATGGGAATCAGATCTGACAGATACTGTGTATTCGCCGGCTTCAAGAATATATCCGCCGCCTGCTACTTTGATCTCGTTTGCATCATAAGATGCCATATCTTCTTTGTTGATCGTAAACTCAACTGTTTCAGATTCACCCGGTGCGATCTCACCTGTTTTTGCATAATCAATTAAGTTTACGGAAGCTTTCTCGATTCCTCCGTTTGTATAAGGTGGTGTGAAGTATACTTCTACAACATCCTTACCTGCAACATCGCCTGTATTTGTAACTGTTACATTGAATGTTACATTGTCTCCATTATCAGAGAAATCATTCATTTTCTGTTCAAATGTTGTATAAGATAATCCGTAACCAAATGGATATTTTACAACATCCTCATAATTGATCACACCATCATCAGATGCTGTCTCATAATATTTGTATCCTACATAGATACCTTCTACATAATCAACAAAGGAAACTGTTCCTTCGTATGCTGTATCAGAAGCTGCGATTGCTTCTTTTAAATCATCTACATTGTTGTATGCAAATGCTCCAATGTTATTATAGTATGGAGTCTGTGTTAAATCTTTTACATAAGTATCAACTGTTTTTCCGGATGGATTCACAGATCCGTTGATGATCTCACCGAGTGCAGCCATACCTGTCTGACCTGTACCAGGTGCAAGGATTACTGCTCCGATAGAATCATAGTTGTCTACCCAGTCAAGTTCCATTGGGTTGTTTGCGTTGATCACAACGATTACTTTACTGAATTCTGAGCAAACCTTATCAAGCATTGCTTCCTCTGTATTAGAGAGTTCAAGATAAGATTCTCCTGCATCAAAATCATCATAATCACCGTTGTTAGTGTAGGAAATATTTGTATATGCATAGTTTGCAGGATTTACAGAAACTTCATCTGCCACATTGTAAGTGCCATGGATAACAGAGTTCATGTCTGTAGGAAGATCATATCCTTCACCACCGCCACGGCTGATCACTACCATTGCTACATCAGAAAAGCTTTCTGCTTCGCCCATGACATCATCTGTATAATAATCTGCTGTAGGTTCCGGCAATGTGATATCAAAGGATCCGTCTCCGCCTAAAATTGTTGCAGCCGGTCTGTCTGCACGGTAATCTGTGTACATTTTTGTCAGGGACTCATTTGTCTTATATCCTGCATCTGATAAAGACTGTAAAATACTTACTACAGAAGATGTATCTGCAGAACCTGAACCTGTACCACCATAGATAGGGTTTGTAGATGCCCATCCAAATACGTTCATGGAATCCACATCACTGCTAAGAGGTAATAATCCATTATTCTTTACAAGAACCATACCTTCTTCGCCGACTTTTTTGATTACTTCATTACTTGCTGCTTTTGCTTCATCGGATACTGTTCCGCCACCGTTTAATACAACGGAAAGGTTTGTGTAAAGCGGTCCGTAGCAAACCATGTTTACCATGGTCACAAGTGCGAGTACCCATGCTAAGGAAGCTCCCCAGCGAACTAAATGTCTTTTTCCTTTTGGTGCAATAAAGTGTGCAGCTACTAATAATACAATCAATACTAAAATAGAAATAAGGATTGCATAAATGTATCCGCTGCAGTTTGTTACATATGTTGTAACGTCTGCTTCACTGACACCGAGGCCTCCTAAAATAGGAACCAGAATTGAAATAATAAACTCGATCATCTCTAAATCCTCCCTTGTTTTCTGAAGGAAAATCCGAGTCCTCTGACGAGGAGAGGATTTATCCTCCCAAGATTTATTTTGTCCGTTCCGGACTTTGTAGTTATAATCTATCATAAAGTACTTTTCTTATGGAAAAATTGCATAATCTGCATTATTTTTGCATAAACGGTATTACACGTTGTGAGTTTCAGACAAAAATAACGCTATGTTTTCATGCACAATGCACAAACCATAGCGTTATAAATCAAAAAATGCGAATGTTTAACCGTCCGTATTCTATTTGACACAGTTATCCGTTCTGCACTTCGTCAGATGCAGTTTTTTTCATCGGGATCAAAATCTTCAGATCAAACCAGTTTTCTTTTGTGTCAATACTGACTGCGCCGTCGTATTTATTTACCGTATAGCGGATACTCTTGATTCCGTAACCGTGAAATTCTTTTTCCTTCTTGGTTGTCAGGAAACGCCCTTCTTTCACTTTCAAACTTCCTTCGTAGTAATTTTCAAAACGTAAGATCAAAAAATTCTTCTGCTGGGACACAGTCACATGGATCAGCCGCTTTTCCTTGTCTGCGATCTTGAGTTCACACTCGATCGCATTGTCGAGCGCATTTCCGAAAATACTGCAGATATCCATGATATCCATAAAATCAAGCAGCGTTCCATCTGCCACGCAGGTAAACGTGATCCCATGCTTTGCGCAGTATAAACTCTTGCTTGTCAGCACTGTATCAAGCACTTTATTTCCGGTCTTGTTCTGCGCCTCGTACTGCCTGATCTCATCTTCCATGTGATTTAAAAATTCATTTCTTTTTTCCGGGTCAGTCTCGCTCCGGAGTACAGCAATCTGATGTTTTAAGTCGTGATATTTATAATTGATGAGGTCGATACTCTCACGCGACTGCTTGTACTGCACATACTGATTCTGCAAAACATTCTGCACTGCTTCTAACTCCCTGCGCACACGGAGTTCGCCACACTGGATCAGGTGCGCATACAAAACCGCAATTCCACCGAGATCAACGATCGTGCGGACATGACCGATTTCAAGCGCATATCCATCTGAAAATGCTCCTGTATTAGAAATAAAACTTAGATTGCTGACCGCAAATACCGCTATCACAATCAACGCTGCCGAAAAATATTCCTTGAGACTGATATTTAGTTTTCCATCTTTTGGCAAATGCTGCTGCAATAACTTCCATAATAAAAACGCAACTGCACCATAAACTGCTACAAGCATAAGTACCTGCATTCCAGCACCCGGCAATTGTCTTGTCCAGATTGAGCATACAATCTGCCATTCCATAGATGCCATAAATTCTGCCACAACAAATGCGATCATACCAAAATATCCGGCATCCCGAAAATTCACATCGCAACACAAATGAATAAACGCTATCATTAAAAAATCTGCTATGATCATACACGGTATCCAGAAATAAATTAACACATTACCTGTTGATACCAGAAAAGCCGACTGCACGATCAACATTCCTACTATAATGAATGCACTTTTCCACCACTCGAATCTTTTTTTCAATGGAAAAATAAAAATCAAACAGGCAATCCACTCCGCAAGTGCCGTATAAATCCGCGGAATATCCGGCATTAAATGTCCCATCATTTCACAACCTCTCCCCAGTAATTCGTCAGTGCTTCCATAAATTCTTTCTTGCGGGAGCGGCTTAAAGGCAACGGTTCACCCTTGACAACCGCACACCCATCCTGAAGTCCCTCGACATGCTGTAAATTAATGAGATAGCCTTTATTTCCACGGCAGAAATTCAGTCCCTGCAGCTTTTCCTCGACCTCTTTCATCGTGCCAGCCGATTCATAGTCACCAAGGATCGTATGCAGGACCAGATTGTGTCCCTGACTTTCGATATAATAAATATTTGCAATGTTGATCCGGACAGCCCCACCTTTGATATTTACCGTGATCACTTTCTGCTCACGTTTCTTCATACGGCTGATCGCACGGTTTAATCTCTGCGAAAATGCAAAATATGACACCGGTTTCAGCACATAGTCAAGCGCATCCACCGCATACCCACGGATCGCATACTGCGCCATATTCGTAATAAAAATAATGACAACTTCCGTATCGACTTTGCGGATCTCCTCTGCCGCGGACATACCATCCATGAACTTCATTTCCACGTCCATCAGAATAATATCAAACTGTGACTTGTACTTGTGTACGATCTGATCACCGTCTGAATAGACGGTAATATTGAATACTTCTCCATTCTCTTTCTGATACTGCTGCAAAAACTCCTGCAGCTGCTTTGCGTACATAGCTTCATCTTCAACGATTGCAATATTGATCATCTGTGCTATCCCTTCTATATCAAACACATTTCATGCCCACTCATACATGCAATAATTTTATCACACAAAAAAAGAAAATACATCTGCTTTTTCGTTGACGCAAAATATTTTCCGTAGTAAAATTGTATCATTATACTTTTTTGGAAAGAGAGAGATAAAATGAGTATTTTCAAGAAAAAACTGACAGTGAACGAAGCAATCAACAAGGCTCACACTTCTGAGAACGCCATGTTGATCGACTGTCGTACCAAAGATGAATTTAACCACGGACATGTTGCCGGTGCGGTCAATATCCCATTGGATAAAATCACGGAAGACCGAATCTTAAGAAGATTCCCGGATAAGGAAACTTCTGTCTATATCATCGGCAGTTATAATTTCAGACCGGAAAAAGCGGTCAAAGCCTTTAAGAAACTGGGCTATAAAAATGCCATCTTCGGTGGAAACATGGAAGAGCATTATGGAATGTTGAAAAAATAAGTTCCTTCCTATCGCAAATGCATTTACATGGAAATCCATCCAAATGCATTTGCGACAGAGCTTAATAAAATGATTCCAGCAAAAATCGGACACAGATACTGTATCATAAACAGAAAGACTTTTCTTCTTTTGAATGTGCCGCCACCGTATGTCACTTCTTCTTCGATTCTCTTTACCCCGACAACCCTTGAAACAAAAAGACAGGTAGCAATTGCCGCAATCGGCATCATGACAGAGTTCGTCAGGAAATCAAAAAAATCCAAAAACTGCATGCCAATGATCTTCACATTTGCCAGAGGTCCGTATCCGAGCGAAGACAGACTTCCCAGTGCGATCATGATCACGCCACAGAGCACCGTAGATTTTTTCCGGCTCCACCCAAGTTCATCTTCAAACGTGGATACCGCACTTTCCGTCAGTGCGATTGAACTGGTAAGTGCCGCAAAAAGTACAAGCAAGAAGAACATTACTCCCGCAAAAGTTCCAAATCCCATACTTGCAAAAACTTTTGGGATTGTAATAAACATCAATGCCGGTCCAGCCTGTAAGTTGTCCGGATCTCCGCCAGAGAACGCAAACACCGCCGGAATAATCATTAGTCCAGCCATAATTGCAATTGCTGTATCAAAAATTTCAACATTCTTTGTAGACTCTTCAATGGAAGTTTCTTTTTTCATATAAGAACCAAACGTAATGAGAATACCCATCGCAATCGACAGCGAATAAAACATCTGCCCCATGGCTGCCACAACGGTCATCCATGAAAAGTTGCTGATATTTGGCACAAGAAAATATTTCACACCAGCCAAAGCCCCTGGTCTTGTCACAGAATAAATTGCAATGATGACAGACAACACAACAAGTATCGGCATCATGAATTTGGAGACACGCTCGATTCCATTGCGCACACCCGCATAAATAATCGCCAATGTGATCACAGAAAAGATCACAAAGCATATTTCCGTGGAAAATCCATCTGAGATAAATGCAGAAAAATAACCATCTTCTGCAACTGGCTGCGCATGTCCTCTGACATACTCAACAAGATATTTTAAAACCCATCCACCGATCACCGAATAATATGGCACGATCAAAACCGGAATGATTGCATTGATCCAGCCTCCCAGCGAAGACCAGCGTGAATTTCCAAAGGACGCAAATGCTCCTACCGGACTTTTTTTCGTCATACGTCCCAACGATGTCTCCGCCATGATCATCGTATAGCCAAAGGTCAATGCCAGAATGATATAGATAAGCAGGAAAATACCTCCGCCGTATTTGGCTGCCAGATATGGAAACCGCCAGATATTCCCCAATCCCACAGACGCTCCGGCTGCTGACAGTACAAAACCGATTTTTCCTGAAAAAGAACTTCTTTTTGTCGTTTGATTTTTCATAATTTTCTCCCCTGATTTCTATTTTGAAACATACTCAGAATATCATAGGGAGTAGGGAATTACAATATTGTGATAATCTCTTTTATCCAAGCAGAGACGTATAAATTTCGCGATCCAAATCCTTGAACACATAAAAAGGTGTACCGCCAGAGTAAATCTACTTGAAATCTGCATAAATTGTCCTCTTTTTCCATCTTACTTCAAATAATCTGCCAGTTCTTCACAACGCTCCATGGTAAGCTCTGCCATCTTAAGACTGCTGTCCATCTGTGCCGAAGATCCATCGTTTTGATCCAGGATTTCGTTGCCTGCTGCTTCTTTGTCTGCAATCCATTTTCTCTGCTCAGTGAGAATCTCATTGAACTTTTCCTCACTTGTATTGTATTTTACAAGATTCCAGATTTCATTTAAGCAGGAATCGCTGATATCATACATCTGCATAGCGTAGTCGTCCATTCGGGACTGTAGAGTTGCTTTTTTAAGCTCCTCCTCCGCTGCATCATAGGATGCTTGATAAGTATTTAATGTACTCTGCGCTTCCTCATATGGTGTCTGTCTTTCGTAGGAATAAATTCCATACCCCATTTCTTCATTTACAATAATTGGAATCGTCAACGTATCCTGCGTTCCTTCCTCGCTATCGTCATTTGCCCACCGTACCCAGAAATATACATCTTCTGACAGATCTCTCACCGGTGCCCCCGGAAGATACACTTTAAAGGTGTCCGTTCCTTCCAGACCATAAACATCTGTATAAATATACTTCACTCCATCTGCAATTTCTTCTTTTCCCGGAGTCTCATCATAGGTAAGATTCTCCATTTTCATCTGGTAAGTATAATCATTGATTTTGGTCAGGTCAGTAAATTTTCCTGAAAAGCTGCAGAGATACATCGTTCCATTCTCATAGTCATCCCCGGTGTCTCCCATATCAGAATCATGGTAAGATCCCTTGAAAGAGCCATCTTTTTCAATTTCAAAATCGGTAGACCATCCACCTGCACCACTGCAAAATTCGAATGAATATTTTGCAAGATCCGCGAATGTCAGATCACCACTTTGGTTTTCGCTTGCATTTTCTGCACTGTCGCTGCTGCCTTCCGTATCATCGCTTCCGTGATTTTCCTCTATGTCACCCTGAATAGTGTCAGATGTTCCCTGACTGTCCTGATTCTGATTCTGCGCTTCCTGATCTGCCGTATTTTTTGACGCATCCGGTGTCTTGGAACCTCCACACGCAGCTAATGATGCAAGCAACAGTCCTGTTATTGTAAGTATTATAAATTTCTTTTTCATAATTCCGTCCCTTTTTCTATCGTTTTCCGATAACCTGATTATTTACAATATTTTTTCTGCTTTGTTCTTAATTAATTCTAAGGTATCTTAATATTGACCTTATAGGGAATCATTTTATCATTTCATTGTTGGAATAGTTCATACCGCTCAAATGTCCGCTTTCTTCTTTTCTCACAATAAAATCGCTACACGATCTCTGATCAATGTTTTCAGTTCATCCCTTTGCGCTTGAGGCAAATAGGATTCATCCACAAGTGACAACATTTTATTTTCTAATACACATAATTTTTCTATCATTTTTTCTGCTGCGTTTGCAGGAATATCACATACTTCTGCTAATATTTTAAATTCTTTTTTATGAATATTTCTCTTCTTTCCATTAATAGTAAGTGCCATCTGTTCTTTATCTTCCGGCATAATTACATTTACAGGAAGCATATCATATGCGTTTGATAATTGAAACCTTCTGTTTCCCGGTTCAGTTTCTCTTAACGAAAAATTTTTCAAATGCATATCCGAATTTCCAATGATAAAAGATCCCACAACCCGTAAGTATAATTCTGATAAATCTAACCCTGGTGTAATAGAATACTTCTTTATGATTCTTCCGCAGTTTTCATAAGACCCTTTGTATTTATCCTGCGTTAAGCGATTCGATAGCTGGCAAAAATCTTCCATTGCATATAATTTTATCTCATTTTTTTCAATATCGCGATCTACTCTCTTTGTAATATAAGCGTACTCATCATTTATTTTTATCAGTGCATGCGGCACTGTCTGGATTCCCATCAACTCTGCCAGACGCATTGCCAGGTCTTCAAATTCAGGCATATAATCAAATTCTTCTGTCTGTGGCTTTAAAATATACCCTGTTGGATAATCTACAATTGTAAGTCTTGCATTCGTGTCACTGGACAAATGCAAGGATAGTTTTTTTTGAACTCCTGGTACTGTAAGTCCCTCATTGACAGTCTCATTTGCGAGCCTTTCCAATTGTTCCTTCGTAATATCTAAAAAGGGCATTTCTTCTGTCATAAAAAACGATTTCACACATTTTTTATGCCAGCTCCACTCCTTTTCCGCATTAGAAGCATTCTCCCTTATTGTTTTTCCACAACATAGACATTTCATTTCTCTTCCCCATTTCTTATATTGACATCTCCAATACAATCCCTGCATACCGACAACAGCAATCCAAATCTGTCATTCTGATTGATTTTCCAGTTACGGCTTACAACACCAAGAGATCGGAAGAGCACACGTCTGAACTCCAGTCACTGACCAATCTCGTATGCCGTCTTCTGCTTGAAAAAAAA
>ENA-USUK01002939-USUK01002939.1-human-gut-metagenome-genome-assembly--contig:-NODE-2939-length-10753-cov-7.626733_pt1 | contig 10753 bp, 8 predicted proteins | sample MGYA00250062_ERZ773400 | MGnify/ENA primary metagenome ERZ773400 (study PRJEB29103, sample SAMN06111961) | human gut metagenome | biome: human gut; feature: ankylosing spondylitis patient; material... | reverse complement strand
CCGTAAGAAAACTTAGAATAGAAGGCAAAAATCCTATCGGCACAGCCGATTTGGAATGGATTTTTGCGCGTAACTGTTTACTGAACAGTTACGGAGGAAAATAGGCTTTGGACTTTTTTGGTTAAGGCAGAATATTGCAGAAATATTGAGCCCTGCGGAGCAGAAACGGGATAATTACCTGGTTTTGCTTTGCAGGGATTTTTTTAGGAAACAGAACAGAAAAAAGAGAACAACTGTTCGAAAAACACTGGACAATCGAACATATGTGTGCTATACTCGTTTTACAAAATCGAACAAATGTTTTATTTTCATAGATGGAAAGCGAGGGAACAGGATGCTTGTTGGTTTACATGTTAAAAATCTTGCTCTGATTGAGCAGGCTGATGTGGAGTTTGGAAACGGTTTAAATATCCTGACCGGTGAGACCGGAGCCGGAAAGTCGATTATCATTGGCCGCGCTCCACCAGCCCGTCAATGATCCCGCTCGAGCGCAGTACGCGCTCAAAATATTGCAGGGATTCATAATCCTCCGGGTCAATCTGATTGAGGATCGGTATCAGCCAGGGGGCCTCCACAAAATACACGCCCTCATGCTCCGTGATGGTAAAACCGTTGTTTTTTTTCTGCGCCAGCGTTTCCAGCGGGATTTCCTCGCGCTCATAGCGTTTGACGGGCGGCAGCGTATGCAGGCGCGCTGCCACAGCGTCTATAAGCTCTTTTGTTCCATAGGAGATGGCGGCGGACATCGGGTAATAATCATATCCCTTCCCGCGGATATACGATGCAAACCGGGCGAGCTGATCATCCTCCGCCAAATCGCACTTATTGCCCGCCACTATTTGGGGCCGCTGCGCCAGCTCCGGATTGAAGGCGGCGAGCTCCTGGTTAATTTTTTCAAAATCTTCGATGGGGTCGCGCCCTTCACGGCATGTCGCGTTCCACATTATCCCGGAAAATGAAAGCCTTACTCGGACAGACTCCTTTGGAGTTCATTAAAGACATCAAAATGCAACATGCCTGCAACATGCTGAAAAACGCCACAATGACTATCGCGGAAGTGGTAGAAGCTTTAGGTTACAATGACCATAAGCATTTCACAAGTTTATTCAAAGACACTTTCGGCATGACTCCGAGCGAATTTCAAAAGAAAGAATGTGCCCCGTCACAAAAACAAAGCTGAAAAAGCCATCATCCGGCTTTACAGGTAAAAGCCGGATGATGGGTCATAAAAACAGTTATCCTTTATCATTTATACAACCAAATAGCATAAGTAAACGCATCCGCATTCCTATACGGCTTTTCCTCTCCCGGGCGGAACCATTGGCCGATATTGGCAAATGGTGTAAGCAATACGTCCACTTTCCGTCCCATATAAGAGGCTTGCGTCTGATAGACTGGTCCTAACATTTCGGTATCAGGCTTCTGAATCCATTTGGGTTCGCTGTTTGTATCCATACGTATGTCTTTCTCCATATTCACATCATCATTGCAAAGCTGTTTATTCCAAACCATATCCAAACAATATACGAGAGGGCCGCGAATAAAGGCATACGGTATCTTATCCGTAGGTTCTTCCCTGTACATTATTTCCCCACGTGGAAGTGTATAAGTCGTATACTTACTATGATGTTCACGCCTTATCCACTTACCCTCCATAGGAAAAGTGATACCTATTTTATCCCCTTTTTCCCATTTACGAGTGATAGCCAAATACTTGCCAGCTTCTATTCCCGATACTCTCTCACCGTTGACTGAAACTTCCGGTGCCTTACACCAAGAAGGTATGCGCAAGTTCAATATCTTGTTTTTATTTTTGGAAGAAAGTACAGTCAGTACCATACTTTCCGATTCAGGATAGTTACCCGATATTTCAAATGCGAAGTCCTTGCCGTCATATCGTGAAGGCAAATACTGGTTGATATAAAAATCTTTTCCATTTTCGGCATAGAAGAAAGTCGGCAACAAAGAAATGATACGATGTCCGCTGGCTGTACAACAATCCGGACCATGGAAATAATCATGAGGTTTCGTCCCATTCGGTGCCGTATGATAACGGCAAGTCCCACTCTCACAATCTTGGGCTGCAAATACATGGTTCATCATCAGACGTTCCATCGCATCTGCATATTTTGATTCCCCAGTCAGTTCAAGCAACATTTGTGTCAGTTGCATCCACGACATCGTGGCACAGGTTTCCACCACATTTCCCGAAACGGGTTTCACATAGCCGTGTTCATAATGTTCCGCCACACTGACTCCTCCTGTAATGTACATCTGCCTGTTACAAATATCATCCCATGCGCCTGCCACTTTACGGAACAATGATTTATCACCGGTAATACGATACAAACGCAGGAATCCCATAAAATTCATCTGAAAAGTATGTGAATGCACGTAAGGCTGGAGCTTATCTACTCCCAAAGTTCCGTCTGCTACGGAATCCAAACGTGAAAAGGCATCCCAACCGCTCCATTTGTCTATATTACCAACCACCCAAAGGCTCCAGTCCAAATACTTCTTTTTCCCTGTCACTTCATATAAGCGTGCAATAGGGTCACAAAGCAAAGTACCTTCCCAACTATAGTGTACACCGTGTCCTGCAAATTGAGACAAGGCATCTATCGATTTATGCCTGTTTTCAGGATCCCTCAAGTCCGACGGCCAAAACTCCAACTTTCCCGGGCCGAAATACTTCAAATAATAATCAGCCAATTTCTCGGCAGCAGCCAATGACGCTTTATCACCGGTTTCCTCATATACCGTAATGAAAGCATGAAACACAAAATATAATTCATAGGCATCCATACCTCTGACCGGACGTTCGTCCGAACGGTAATTCTTGGAAGTAGCACCTACATATCCGCTTTCTTCTTGCGAATCAACAATACGTTTCAACATTGTTCGGGCTTTATCCAATAAAGCCTTGTCATTACGTTGAATCGCAGAAAGATAGGCCGACTCTATCCATTTTCCATGTTGTTCGGCCTTAGTCCAATCCCATGCCGTATGCTGCCGCTGTACGACAAAATCCACATATTTATCAATAGGGAAATCCTCCAAATAATTACGGTTTACTTCCATCCGGTAGCCAAAGAAACCCTTGATATCTTTTATTGAAGAAATAGGTACAGGACGCTCCAACACGTCTACCTTATCATAAGTTTTTGATAAGGTAGGTAATACCGACATCCCCAAAAAGAAACATGTAAAGAAAGTCTTTTTCATTGCCTTAAAAATGAGTTTTAATGAACTAATATTTTAACTACTGCAAAGAAAAAGAATCCCAAGAAGAAAGCACGTGGTGAATCAAACCAGAAACATGGGGATAATCAACCATCTTCATTTTGACGAATAAACCACCCTTATTTGAATCATCCGCCATCCCTTATTTCATATATTTCTCCATTCCAAATAGAAGAATAGCCGTTTATTCTTGAAGACTTCATCTCTCATCCCACCTCGTTTTTATGTTTTTTCCTCTATTTTATCTATCCTCTACCATAGCCCAACATGGAAAAAATAGCAAAATGTCATTGTTATCAATAAATGGATGTATTTCATAATTCTATTTGATATTATGACTACAAACAAAGTCAAAAAAGTATAATTAATAAAGAACAGAGAAAAATTCATTTTTTTATTTTATTTGAACTAAGAAAGTAATTATATTTGCGTGTATTTAATCTTAAAACATTATATATATGAAAAAAATTATCATTCCATTATCTCTTATTCTATGTGCTGTGAGTGGAATATGGACCTACTTTTGTAATAGTTGTAGCGTAAGCCTTAATGCCTTGGGAGATGAAGTGGAAGTAGAACATAAATGCTCATCCACTAAATGAAAAGGGTTGCCGTTTTAGGGGGATATTTAGTGGCGTTGCTGATTCTATTTATTAGATGTACCCCGGAAGACAACAAGCCGATAACGTATAACGATGAAGTGTTTACGAGGTGTGACACCACTCCTGCGACGGTATTAGCCCAAGGCTTGCCCATCCATTATCCGGCTTCGATGTTCACCATGGACAGCATCATCGGCATCGTGGATTTCCAAGCGTCGGACTTCTTTATCCACCTCTATAACGAAAAAGGACAAGCTATCGGCAATATGGTCCGGAAAGGCCGTGGTTTCGGAGAAATCACCGACTACAACGATTTTATCATCAAAAAAGAGGAAGGTATCGTGTCTTTCTACTCTCCGGGGAAAATCATAGAATATGACGTACTTGCTTATCTTTCGGATTCCACATCCTACATCAAAGAATATCCGCTCCCCGCAGAAGTTTATCAAAAAAGCAGTTTTTACCATAATGCCGTAAGGACAAAATCAGGAAAATACCTTCTCATTGAATCATTCGATGAGAACCGTCTTGTGACTGTGAACGGCAAAACGTGCAACGTTTACAAAACATATCCTAACATATCGGGTGAAGGAACAGAAAAGGATGCGGCCATCTTCCGCTATGCCTCCAAGATGGCAATAAAAGGAGACTACAGCCGTATTGCCTTCGGAACTTACATCGGTGGTGTATTGGACATCCTGCAAATAGATGATACGCTCGGCATTTCCCCTGTAAAGACGCTCGGCATCTACAAACCGGTATACGCCAAAGTAAAAAACAGTCCGGATGCCATTACGTGGGGGGATGAAACACCTATCGGTTTTGAGGCCATGGATGCCTCGAACCGGTACCTGTATACCCTACTCAACGGAACATTGGGTAAAAACCTGAAAGCCAAAGATGCTATCAATAACCCGCCTTTTACGGAAAAGATATCCATATTCGATTGGAACAACAAACCTACACAGGCAAGAAACTAATGGGCCTGACGAACAAAGGGGACAGTATTTGCTATGCAGTGGCTTATGACGACAACTATTCGCTTCTGAAGATAGAACTGTTCAAATGATTCCACGCATATCATAAGAAGGAGGTTTAAAGCCTCCTTTTTTCTTTTAAAATGATTGCACGAAACCGAAGAAAACACTACCTTTGCTTCATCACCAAACAAGGAAAAACATGGAAAGAGACGAATATACAGACCGTTACGTAAACCCCTATACCGACTTTGGATTCAAAAAGCTTTTCGGCACAGAGATGAACAAGGAGCTGCTTATCAGCTTTATCAACAGTTTGCTGAGCGATAAGGAGCAAATACGCGACCTCACTTACCTCAACACCGAAAACCTCGGCATCAGCGAGGCAGACCGCAAGGCTGTGTTCGACGTCTACTGCGAGACCGACAGCGGGGAAAAGATATTAGTGGAAATGCAGCGCGGACAGCAACTGTTCTTCAAAGAAAGGAGCTTGTACTACGCTTCCTTCCCCATACAGCAGCAGGGAAAGCGCGGCGATTGGAATTACCAACTCAAGGCCGTGTACGTCATCGCCATACTGAATTTCGTGTTCGACCACATCCACGACGGGTACTTCCACCACGAAGTGCAGTTGACCGACAGCAAGACCCGGGAGGTATTCTACGACAAACTGACGTTCATCTATCTGGAAATGCCCAAGTTCAACAAGAAAGAAGAAGAGCTTGACAGTATGTTCGACAAATGGCTCTTCGTGCTACGCAACCTCACGCGGCTGATGGAAAAGCCCGCTACGCTACAGGAACGCGTCTTTACCCGGTTCTTCGAGGCAGCAGAAATCGCGAAATTCACCGTAGAGGAATACCACCACTACGAAACGAGCCTGAAAGTATACCGCGACTGGAAAAACACCATTGACTTCGCCGTTCAAAAAGCCACAAAGGAAGGAGAACAAAAAGGGATACAAATAGGGATGCAAAAAGGAATAGAAAAGGGGATAGAAAAAGGAATGCAAGAAGAAAAGCTAAACATAGCCAGACAGATGAAAGCCAATGGCATACCAACCCATACGATAGCAACCTGTACAGGATTGGATACGGAAGAAATCAATCGTCTATAATCGGATTGGAGGAACAAATCATCCTTCCAACCCTATTAAGACACCCGTTTCAATACGAAATCCAAGTACAAACGTAAGGCTTCACCTACGGCTTCGTTTCCATCAGAACCTATCAAACCGACTGCTTGTCCACGAAATTCATCCATTTTACGACGGGCATACTCTATACCGCCCGACTGTTTGGTAAAATCCACTAAAGCCGAGATTTCTTCTTCTGTGGCCCTACCCGCACGTACTTTCAACGCCGTCTCATGCCACGTCTCTGCGCCGGGCTGAAGTACGGCATGCACCACCGGAAGAGTAAGCTTACCTTCTTTCATGTCATTTCCCGTAGGTTTACCTACTTCAGCATCATAATAGTCGAATACATCGTCACGAATCTGAAAACAGATACCTACGTAAGTGCCGAACTCACCTAAACGACGGATTTCATCTTCCGACGCCCCTGATAACAAAGCACCGACTTCGGCACATACGGCAAACAAAGAAGCTGTTTTACGCCGAATCACGTTGAAATACTGATTTTCGCTGATTTCATCGGACTTCACGTTGGACAACTGCTGCAATTCCCCATCGGAAAGCGTCTGCCCCAAACGAGCGACCCAATCTACGACCCTCAGGTCACCGGCCATGGCCGCATGCTTCAAAGCCGTAGACAAGAGATAATCGCCCACCAAGACGGCAGCCTTATTATCCAAAAGGGCATTCACAGAGGATTGTCCCCTACGTACGCCACTCTCGTCTACCACATCATCATGCACCAGACTGGCCGTATGCAACATCTCCAAACTCACGGCAGCATGCAATACGGAATCATTGATTTCACCGTACTTTTTTGCAGCCAACAAAGTCAAAATCGGACGCATCAACTTCCCCTTACGGCTCAACACATGCCGCAAGGCTATCATGAGAAGAGGATTCTGGTGCTGCAGAGTAATACCGAAAAGCGACTCGAAATCTTTCATTTCACGCTCCACCGGTTTCCGGATTTGAGTTAATACGTCCATATAATCAGATGATTTCGGAGTACAAAATTACATAAAAATCAAAAGCCACTCATATTTTTTACGTAAATTTACGGAGAAAATCATAATAACGTATGGACAGACTTTTTTTACTCGATGCCTACGCGCTCATTTACAGAGCTTACTACGCATTCATCAAAAGCCCCCGCATCAATTCGAAAGGGCTTAATACATCAGCCATCTTGGGCTTTGTCAACACATTGGAGGAGGTGCTCAACAAAGAGCATCCTTCGCATATCGGTGTGGCTTTTGACCCTGCAGGTCCCACTTTCCGTCACGAAGCCTATCCCGAATACAAAGCGCAACGGGAAGAAACACCGGAAGCCATCCGCACCGCCGTACCTATTATAAAAGATATTATACGGGCTTACCGTATCCCCATCCTCGAAGTCGCCGGATTTGAAGCTGACGACGTAATCGGCACTTTGGCCACACAGGCTGCCGCACACGGGAACTTGGAAACTTACATGATGACACCCGACAAAGACTACGGCCAATTAGTCAACGAGAGGGTCAAGATGTACCGTCCTAAATTCGGAGACAAGGATTTTGAAATCATGGGGGTAAAAGAGGTCACCGGGAAATTCGACATCTCTTCTCCGATGCAGGTCATTGATATTCTCGGACTGATGGGAGACTCGTCCGACAATATTCCGGGTTGTCCCGGTGTGGGCGGAAAAACCGCATCCAAACTCGTCAACCAATTCGGCAGTATCGAAAATCTGTTGGAACATACGGACGAACTGAAAGGCAGTTTAAAAACCAAAGTGGAAACTCACCGCGACACGATTGCTTTCTCTAAGTTCCTGGCCACCATCAAAACGGACGTGCCCATTACGCTCGACCTGGAGGCACTCACCACAAAAGAGCCGGACGCAGAAACCTTGCAACGTTTATTCGAAGATTTAGAGTTCCGGACTTTACTGGAACGAAAGTTCTCCAAAAAGCAACCCACCGCAGAACCGGGCTTTTTCCAAGGCTCTCTCTTTGCAGAATTTGCGGACGAATCCCCGGAAGCAAGCAAATATTCAAATCTCAGCAAGTACAAAAAGGAGGGTTTCGACTACCAACTCATTGAAACTAAAGAAGATAGACAGCGAATTATTAACTTATTCGTTACAAAAGATTTTCTCAGTCTAGACACGGAGACCACCGGAACCGACCCCATCAGTGCCAAATTGGTGGGATTGAGCTTTAGTGTCGAGGAAAATCAGGCTTTTTACGTACCGATTCCGCAAGACTTTGAAGAAGCGCAAAAGATAGTTAATGAATTTAAATCAGTCTATGAAGACGAGCGGATACTCAAAATCGGGCAAAACATCAAATATGATTTGATGGTACTGCAAAACTACGGTATTACATTGAAAGGCGAAATCTTCGACACCATGATTGCCCATTACCTTTTACAACCGGAATTACGTCATGGCATGGACTATCTGGCCGAAGTCTATCTGAACTACCAGACCATCCATATCGAAGAACTTATCGGACCGAAAGGAAAGAACCAGAAGAATATGGCAGACCTTCCTCCGTCGCAAGTATATGAATACGCATGCGAAGATGCCGACATTACCTTGAAACTGAAAAACGTGTTTGAACCGAAGTTAAAGGAGGAAGGGTGTTATGACCTGTTCCGTGAAGTAGAAATGCCGCTCATGCCGGTATTGGCTTGGATGGAACGCAACGGAGTGTGCATCGACACCGAGGCGTTGAAGGAAACTTCTACGCTCTACACCAAAGAAATGAACCGTTTGGAAGAAGAGATACACGCCCTGGCCGGCGAACCGTTCAACATAGCCTCTCCCAAACAAGTAGGCGAAGTCTTGTTTGAAAAACTGAAAATAAGCGAAAAGCCCAAGAAAACCAAAACAGGACAATATGTCACCTCGGAAGAAGTATTGGAAACATTACGCACGCGCCATCCCATCGTGGAAAAAATCCTGGAACACCGCGGACTGAAAAAACTATTGGGTACATACATCGATGCCTTGCCCAAGCTTATCAATCCCGAAACCGGACATATCCACACCTCCTTCAATCAAACCATTACTACGACCGGACGACTGAGCAGCAGTAACCCGAACCTGCAAAACATCCCTGTACGCAACGAGGAAGGCAAAGAAATCCGCAAGGCTTTTATCCCGGAACCGGGTTGTGAATTCTTCTCGGCCGACTATTCCCAAATCGAACTGCGTATCATGGCCCACTTGAGCGGCGACCCACACATGATAGAGGCTTTCCGCGAAGGGCACGACATCCATGCCGCTACCGCCGCAAAAATTTACAAAAAGCCATTGGAAGAAGTTACCCGCGAAGAACGAAGCAAGGCCAAAACAGCCAATTTCGGTATCATATACGGTATCACCGTATTCGGATTGGCCGAACGAATGAACGTCAGCCGCGCGGAAGCCAAAGAGTTGATTGACGGCTATTTCACCACGTATCCCAAAGTGAAGGAATACATGCAGAAGAGCATTGAAACAGCGCGTGAAAAGGGATATACCGAAACCATTTACCATCGTAAATGCTATCTGCGCGACATCAACAGCCACAACGCAGTGGTGCGCGGTTATGCCGAACGCAACGCTATCAATGCCCCGATACAGGGCAGTGCGGCGGACATCATCAAAATTGCCATGATAGCCATTTACCACCGCTTCCAAAAAGAGCACATACGTTCTAAAATGATTTTACAAGTACACGACGAATTGAACTTCAGTGTCTATCCGGAAGAAAAAGAGATGGTAGGCCGCATCGTTATCGAAGAAATGGAGAATGCTTATAAAATGCATGTTCCTTTAAAAGCCGATTGCGGTTGGGGCACAAACTGGCTTGAAGCACATTAATTCCATGCCGGGCAGAATAATGAAATACATCGCTGTCCAGTTCGGTAATCCGCATGGATTCGGCGGACAGATATCCACTTTTATCATGAATTGCCTCAATATGAGGCAATATCATGCAGTGGAAAGATTACTGCTCATTGAACCCGGAAATAAAATACTGGATATTGGCTTCGGCAACGGATACCTCATCAGATACCTGAACAGGAACTATCCATCTACCCAACTATATGGCATCGACATTTCAGAAGATATGCTAAGAACGGCACTCCAAAAGAGTCACGAGGCCATCTCAAACGGGAATATGCATCTGACCATTGCCGATGTTGTTTCTTTACCTTTTGAAGACGAAAGTTTTGAAAGGATTTATACCGTTAATACACACTATTTCTGGTCGGACATAGACAAAGGATTGCAGGAAATCAGACGGGTGATGAAGCCGGACGCATTGTTCCTTATCGTAGGTCACTACAAAAAATATCTGGATAGACTGCCCATTGCCAAATATAACTTCAAGAAGTATGAAATAGAAGAGATTGAAGTTCTACTTCAAAAGAACGGATTGGTATTAGAAAGAAACATCTGCGTTGAAAAATACAAGTCCTATTGCCTGACAATCCGAAAAAAGTAATCCGCTTTTCCTGACAGCAGGCCTTTACTTCCCCGTAAATTAAAGTCCATCAACTTTACCATATAACACGGCACAAATGGTGCTTGAAACGGTGCAGAGTCTTAAAAATCGCATGATTTTCAAAATATATGGGCAGTCCCAATCGGGATTGCCCATTTTCAGAAAGAAAAAGATAAATTGGTATTTATAAAGGAGAATATTGATGAAACTATTTTTATGTTCGCACTTTTCAAGTGTGGGAAGTCTGATAAAGGAAGAAATTGAAAATAAGAAAGTCGCATTTATTCCAACAGCTTCACTGCGTGAAGGCTACAC
>ENA-USUK01002928-USUK01002928.1-human-gut-metagenome-genome-assembly--contig:-NODE-2928-length-10787-cov-40.642204_pt1 | contig 10787 bp, 8 predicted proteins | sample MGYA00250062_ERZ773400 | MGnify/ENA primary metagenome ERZ773400 (study PRJEB29103, sample SAMN06111961) | human gut metagenome | biome: human gut; feature: ankylosing spondylitis patient; material... | reverse complement strand
GTGGTGCCGTGGCCGCCGATGAACTTGGTGGCGGAGTGGACCACGATGTCTGCGCCGTGCTCGATGGGGCGGATCAGGTAGGGCGTGCCGAAGGTGTTGTCGATGACAAGCGGAATGCTGTGCTTGTGGGCGATAGCGGCAATGGCGTCAATGTCGGGGATGTCGGCGTTGGGGTTGCCAAGCGTTTCAATATAGACAGCGCGGGTGTTGTCCTGAATGGCAGCCTCGACCTCGGCCAGATCATGGGCGTTGACAAAGGTCGTCTGCACACCGAACGCGGGCAGCGTGTGGGCCAGCAGGTTGGAGGTGCCGCCGTAGATGGTTTTTTGCGCCACAATGTGCCCGCCGTTCTGGGCCAGTGCCTGAAGAGTGTAGTCGATGGCAGCGGCGCCGGAGGCAACGGCCAGCGCGGCAACGCCGCCCTCCAGAGCCGCGATGCGCTTTTCAAAAACATCCTCGGTGGAGTTGGTCAGGCGGCCGTAGATGTTGCCCTCGGCCCTCAGGGCAAAGCGGTCAGCGGCATTCTGGGAATTGGGGAACACATAGGAGGTGGTCTGGTAGATGGGCACCGCACGGGAATCGGTGACGGGATCGGCCTGCTCCTGGCCAACGTGCAGCTGAAGGGTCTCAAAATGCAGTTTACGCTCGCTCATGATAAAATCCTCATTTCTGTTTTATTTCTGTTTTTTTGTAAAAGAAAAGCCGGGGGTCGTTTTGGTACAACTCCCGGGCAGAATATGCAGTGCGGCGCCGGTTTTACAGGCAGTGCAAAGCATTGCCCCGCGCCCGGACTGCATTAGCCCGGGAGTTAGGCATTCGGCCACAGCGGAAATTCTGACGCAGCAGATCACCGAAAACGTGAGCCATATACTTTGCACCTCCTTGCTTTTTTGTAATAAACCTATGTGATTTGTAGGTTGACTGTATGATAACACGGAATTAACCGTATGTCAATAGGGAAATAGGGATTTTTTGCAAAAACTGTAAACGGGCTGTAAGGCAAGGTCTGCCCTCATCCGTCAGCGGACGGGGCCGCTGACAGCTTCCCCCGCGGGGGAAGCCACTCTTACGAAAGGAGGCTGTGGCCCATTGAAAAACATTCTCAAAAAGCTGGCGCTGCTGGCAATTCCCGTGCTGCTCTGGCTCGCCTTTTTCATTGCATTTGAGCCGAACAACTATTTCGGGCTGAAGGCCTCCGCAACGTCCAGCCAGCCGGTTGCGCGGGTGCGGGCGTACCAGCAGGAGCCCGGTACAAATTTGATTTTGGGTGACAGCCGTCTGGCCCACTTTGACATGAGCCTTGTGGACAGCCTGTCCGGGCAGTCGTGGCAGAACCTTGCGTTCGGCGGTGCATCGTTAAAAGAGACGCTTGACCTGGCCGACTATCTGCTGGATTCCGGCAAATTAAAGAAAGAGGACCTGGCGTGCTTCCGTCCGTCCGTCTGCAACCGCCTCGACCGCAACACAAGCGGCATCGTGGCAGCTGGACGTTCCCTGCCGGGACTGCAGATCATGTCCGAGGTCATCAAGGACCGGAGTCTGGGAAAATATTATGTCTGCGTCGTGCGGGGAATCGTAAAAGGCGAAGCCCGGATCGAGGGATGGCTGACGAAAAATGAAAAGACGAATCAGGTGTCGATCCGAAAAGAGGAGACCCCTGGAAGTCTGCTGATCCGGACTGCATACAGACCACTGGCGTCTGGAAATGGATATACCCTTCTGGAGGTTCATCTGATCACCGGACGATCCCACCAGATCCGCGCCCACCTGGCTTCCATCGGACACCCGATCGCCGGGGATCCAAAGTACGGCGATCCCCGGGTCAATGAGGAAGTGAAGAAACGCTTCGGCGTCCGTTCACAGATGCTTCATGCGTGGCGGCTGGTAATGCCGGAAACGATCTCCGAGCCGCTTTCATATCTGGCGGGCAAAGAATTTACCGCGCCTATGCCAGCGGAGATGAAGCGGATGGAAGAGATGATGAAATCAGCTCCAAAACGCCCAGCCAATCATCGCCTGTAAATTTTAAATTGTGCGAAAAATCAAAAAAATAAGTGGAGGAGCAACAACATGGGGACTTGGAACACTGGCCGGCATAGCTGAAAATCTTGGATGCCGACAACATCAGAATATAATTATCGGTATAACGTGCGACCGTAGGTACAAAAGGTGGCTGGTAAGGACGGCCGAACGCATGACGGAAGTCCATGCAGAAATAAGCCTGGTCTTCCAGCACAATCACATCGTACTGCGTAGCCAATTCTCCGATAATCTTCAACTCACTTTCTTCCAGACAAATCCATGCCGGATTATTAGGGTTAGAATATACCACAGCGGCAATATCTCCCTTCGACAGGAAACTTTCCAGTTTGGCACGCAGCGGTTCACCACGGAAATCATGAATGTCGAACAACTCCCACTCAATACCCAAAATGCGCAACTGAGATTTTTGTATCGGGAAACCCGGATCAATGAACAAGACCTTGTTCTTTCCCGGAATTCGCTGGGTACAAGCGATAAAAGCACCGAAAGAAGCTGCCACAGAACCGGTAGTGGGCAGACATGCCCGCGGAGAAATATCAATATCGATAAAGGCTTTCACGAAACGTGAAGCTGCCTGCTTCAGTTCTGCCACTCCGGCAGCTGCCGGATATTGCGAACCAACTCCTCTATCGAGGGCTTTCTTCTCTGCCTCAATACCTATTTTATTGGCCGGAAGACCGGGAGACCCCTGGTCCATCCGGATAAAAGGAATACCTGTCAGTTCTTCTAGGCGGGAAGCTACCAGCAACACATCCCCTATGGTGGCATTGGCCAAGTCGGCCACTTTCATTTCCTTCGCTACGGAATTTACCAGCTCTTCACTAAACACGCGACTCATAGGCACTCAGAATTTCAACTGTTTGACATATTCATGACCTATATCGAAGGCATGATAGTTCATCTGCACCACTTCTTCGCCTTTTGATGCAAAAATACGGCCTACACTTTCGCGCAGGACTTCTGCATCCAGGATTTTCAGGAAAGGAGCGGCAGCCCCTAACAGAATAACATTGGCCGACTTAGGCATGTGGTTTTCTTTCGCCAGATTTTCCACATCCAGCACCACCACATGAGGCTGTGACTTCAATTCCTGCATCAGCTTTTCTTCGTCCGGATAGTTCGGAATGTTTTTAAAAGGAGCAGCCGAAGTGATAATCCATCCGTCTTTCGACAGATACGGCAGGTAGCGCAAAGCTTCCATCGGCTCCAGTGAGATAATCATATCCGCCGTTCCCAAGGCAATCAGGTCGGAAGCAATCGGGGCATCCGACAAGCGAAGGTTAGACTGCACATCCCCTCCGCGCTGACTCATTCCATGTACTTCGGCCTGTTTCAAGTTCAACCCTAAATGAAGAGCTGCTTCTCCGATAATCGTAGCGATGGACAAGATTCCCTGTCCGCCAACTCCTGAAAGTATAATATCTGTTTTCATTGTTTCTGTGCTTTTTGCTGTTTCAGTTTCCGGTTTAAAGTCTGCATACATTCCCTACGCGGAATAATGACAGATACACCGTTGTATTCTATTTCCTCACGAATAACACGGGTAATTTCTTCCATGTTCTTAGGAAGCGGCACAACTACCCGTACGTGCTCCGGTTCTACTCCCAAGCCCAGACAAATGGCTTCGAACTTATTGGTTCCGGCTGAATCCTGGCCACCAGTCATAGCGGTAGTCAGGTTATCAGAAATCACCACCGTGATATTGGACTTGTCATTCACGGCATCCAGCAGACCTGTCATTCCAGAGTGAGTAAATGTGGAGTCGCCAATCACTGCAATAGACGGGAACAAGCCTGCATCCGCAGCCCCCTTGGCCATGGTAATGGAAGCTCCCATATCCACGCAACTGCTCAATGTACGGAACGGAGGAAGTGCGCCCAGTGTATAGCAACCGATGTCACCGAAAATCTTGGCATCCGGATATTCGGCAGCTACTTTATTCAAGGCATCATATACATCACGGTGTCCACAACCCTTACACAAAGCAGGAGGACGAGGAACTACATTCTGAGCGGCAGCATAAACCTGTTCGCAAGAAAGTCCCAAAGCCTGACGCACATTATCCGGCGTCAGTTCTCCCGTACGAGGCAATTCACCACTTAAACGACCTTTCACCACATATTTAGAAGGAAGAATACCTTTCAGCTGTTCTTCAACAAAAGGCTGTCCGTCTTCTACTACCAGAATCTCTTTGCAAGAGTCGGCCAGACGGGTCAAGGTTTCCACCGGTAAAGGATACTGTGAAATCTTCAGCAAAGGATACGGACATCCATCCGGATAGGTTTCCATCACGTAATTGTAACCAATTCCACAAGCCACGATTCCCTTCTCAGCCATACCTTCCTGACCTGCCAACCGATTAAATGCAGACTGTTCAGCCTCATCACGCAACTTTTCTTGAGTAGCGATGGCTTCCACATACCGGCGGCGGGCATTACCGGGCAAGAGTACCCAATCAGAAGGAACCGACGGACGCCCCGTGCAAGTCACTTCCTTTCCTGATTCCTGCACTTCGACTGCCGCACGAGAGTGTGCCATGCGGGTAGTAATGCGCATCAGTACCGGCGTACGCATTTGTTCCGAAAGGTCGTATGCATACGACATCATGTCGTAAGCTTCCTGCTGGGAAGACGGTTCCAGAATCGGAATCAGGGCAAACTTGCCGTAAAAACGGGAATCCTGCTCATTCTGAGAAGAATGCATAGACGGGTCATCGGCAGCCAGTACCACTACCCCTCCGTTCACGCCTGTAATGGCAGAATTGACAAATGCGTCTGCACATACGTTCATTCCCACGTGTTTCATGCAGACCAAGGCGCGTTTTCCTACATAAGAAACACCCAATGCAGCCTCCATGGCTGTTTTTTCATTGGTGCACCAGCTGCTGTGCAAACCGCGTTCTTTTGCTATAGGAGAGTTTTGAATATATTCCGTAATTTCAGTAGAGGGAGTTCCCGGATAAGCATACACTCCCGAAATCCCCGCGTGAATAGCTCCCAGCGCAATGGCCTGGTCGCCCAACAATAAGCGTTTATTTTTCATATAATATAGAAATTAATTCAGTGTAAAAGAGTCGGCATCGTTCAATACCGGGAATTTTTTCCGGAACGATTGCAGTTCCTCCATATCAATCACAACTTCTGCAAAGCCTTCTTCCCCATCCGCACAGGCAGAAAGTGTTTTACCATACGGGTCTATGCCCGCTGTTCCTCCGCTATATTCGCAATAGGGATCCTTCCCGACCCGGTTTACCCCCAGTACATAGCACTGGTTCTCGATGGCACGGGCACGCAACAAAGCTTTCCAGGCTTCCACTCTGGGCGAAGGCCAGCTGGCTACATAAATCGCCGCATCGTAGTCGCCCCGGTTGCGTGACCATACCGGGAAACGCAGGTCATAGCAAACTTCCAGCAGGAAACGAACACCACGGAAATTCACAACCACCCGTTCCTGTCCGGCCGTATAGTGTTTGTCTTCCCCTCCATACGTAAACAGATGCTTTTTATTGTACCACTGCACGTTTCCGTCAGGATGCACAAAATAGAAGCGGTTATAGAACTTTCCGTTTTCCTCGACCGAAACACTTCCGGCAATCGCACAATTACGTTCGGCAGCTTTTTGCTTCATCCACCGAAGGGTAGCACTATCGGATGATTCGGCAATGCCTTCCGGCGAAGTACAAAATCCGGTGGAAAACATTTCCGGTAGAACAAACAAGTCTGTTCCTTGTGCGTGGGCACTGATGAGTTTATCCATGTAAGCCACATTGGCTGCAGGATCGGCCCAACAAATATCTGTCTGTAATAAAATAACTTTCATGCTTTTCATTCATTAGAAACGCCCAAAGGTAACAAATTAATCATAGAAACCAAAAATTAGCATCAAAATACTTTAAAGACACACGTAATTGTATATTTCTGCAAACGCTTATACAAAAATACCTCGACACGTTGCTGTCAAGGTCTCGACTCGAACGTGACGAGACATCCGCACGAACGTGTCAAGACCTCGTCACGTACGTGTCAAGGTAAAAACGTCAAAGCCACGATGATAAAACCCTAGCCTGCTGCCTGTTTTTCACGCAAGAGTCGTGGCTTTTTATTCTAAAAGAACCTTATAAATAGGGATTATTTGCAAAATGTTTTTTATTTTTGTGCCCAGAATGAGTTAATATACTAACAAATGAACGTATTAGAATTAAGCGAACAGGAAATAATCAGACGTAACAGCCTGAATGAGTTGAGAGCAATGGGGATTGAACCATACCCTGCTGCCGAGTATGTAACCAACGCTTTTTCGACTGACATAAAAGCCGAATTCAAAGATGATGCTGAACCTCGCAAAGTATCCGTTGCAGGACGTATCATGTCTCGTCGTGTAATGGGAAAAGCGTCTTTCATTGAATTACAGGATTCTAAAGGCCGTATACAAGTATATATAACCCGCGATGATATCTGTCCGGATGAAAACAAAGATTTATATAATGTAGTTTTCAAACGCTTGCTGGATTTGGGCGATTTCGTAGGAATCGAAGGTTTTGTATTCCGTACCCAAATGGGCGAAATCTCTATCCATGCACAGAAACTGACTGTATTGTCGAAATCAATTCGTCCGCTCCCGATTGTAAAATACAAAGATGGAGTGGCTTACGATAAGTTTGAAGACCCTGAACTCCGTTACCGTCAGCGCTATGTAGACTTGGTAGTAAACGACGGAGTTAAAGAAATCTTCCTGAAACGGAACAAGGTCTACAACTCTATGAGAGAGTATTTCAACTCGAAAGGATATATCGAAGTAGAAACTCCGATTCTTCAGTCTATTGCCGGAGGTGCTGCGGCACGTCCGTTTATCACTCACCACAACGCATTGGATATTCCATTGTACATGCGTATTGCCAGTGAGCTGTACCTGAAGAGACTGATTGTGGGTGGTTTCGAAGGTGTGTATGAAATCGGTAAAAACTTCCGTAACGAAGGTATGGACCGTACACACAATCCGGAATTTACCTGTATGGAAATCTACGTTGCTTACAAGGATTACAACTGGATGATGAAGTTTACAGAAAACATGATTGAAAAAATCTGTCTGGATGTAAACGGTACTACAGAGGTACAGGTAGGCGACAACATGATTAACTTCAAAGCTCCGTTCAAACGTGTAACCATGCTGGATTCTATCAAGGAATTCACTGGCTATGACCTGACAGGCATGAACGAAGAACAGATTCGTGAAGTTTGCAAGAAGCTCAACATGGAAATTGATGACACCATGGGTAAGGGTAAGCTGATTGACGAAATCTTCGGCGAATTCTGCGAAGGCAACTACATTCAGCCGACTTTCATCACTGACTATCCTATCGAAATGTCTCCGCTGACAAAGAAACACCGCAGCAATCCAGATTTGACAGAGCGCTTTGAGCTGATGGTGAACGGTAAAGAGTTGTGTAACGCATACTCTGAATTGAACGACCCGATTGACCAGCTGGAACGCTTCGAAGAGCAGATGAGACTGAGTGAAAAGGGAGACGACGAAGCAATGATTATCGACAAGGACTTCGTTCGTGCATTGGAATACGGTATGCCTCCTACTTCAGGTATGGGTATCGGTATGGACCGTCTGGTAATGCTGATGACCGGTCAGAGTACCATTCAGGAAGTGTTGTTCTTCCCGCAGATGCGTCCGGAAAAAGTAATCCCGAAAGATGCGCCTGCTAAATTCATGGAATTAGGAATCGCAGAAGACTGGGTTCCGGTAATTCAGAAAGCCGGATACAACCTCGTGACTGACATGAAGGACGTGAATCCGCAGAAACTTCATCAGGATATTTGTGGCATCAACAAGAAATACAAACTGGAACTTGCCAACCCCACAGTAGACGAAGTAGCTGGCTGGATAGAAAAGATTAAATAAATGAATGAAAGTGTATGAAGGACAAAGCACATGTCTTGTCCTTCATATCTGTTTTTCATTAAATATAAGAGTATGAAATTACCCGGGAAAATAGCGATTATGGGGGGAGGCAGCTGGGCCACTGCTATAGCTAAAATCATTTTAACCCAGGCTGAATCCATAAACTGGTATATGCGCCGTGACGACCGAATTGAAGAATTCAAGCGTCTGGGTCACAATCCAGCCTATCTGACAAGTGTGCGTTTCGACATGAAATGCATCAACTTTTCATCAGACATCAACAAGGTAGTGAAAGAGTCGGATACCCTGATCTTTGTCACACCTTCACCGTATCTGAAAAGTCACCTCAAAAAGCTAAAAACCAAGCTGAAGGATAAATTCATCGTTACTGCCATCAAGGGTATCGTACCCGACGAAAACCTTATCGTATCCGATTATTTCCATAAGATTTATGACGTTCCTGAAAACAACATAGCCGTACTGGCAGGTCCCTGTCATGCGGAAGAAGTAGCATTGGAACGACTTTCTTATCTCACCGTGGGATGCAAAGACATTGAAAAAGCCAAGATGTTTGCACGGCAACTGGCCGGGCATTACATCAAGACTTCGGTCAATACGGACGTAGCCGGCATTGAATATGCTTCTGTGTTGAAGAATGTATATGCCATTGCAGCCGGAATCTGCAGCGGTCTGAAATATGGAGACAACTTCCAGGCCGTGCTGGTGTCCAATGCCTTACAGGAAATGAACCGGTTCTTAGATACCGTACATCCCGTAAACCGCTGTACAAACGATTCAGCCTATCTGGGCGACCTTCTCGTGACTTCTTATTCCAATTTCAGCCGTAACCGCGTGTTCGGTACCATGATTGGTAAGGGATATTCCGTAAAAAGTGCCCAGATTGAAATGGAAATGATTGCCGAAGGATATTACGGAACCAAATGTATCAAGGAACTGAACAAGCACCTGCATGTCAATATGCCCATTGTGGATGCCGTCTATAATATTCTTTACGAACGTATATCACCAATGATAGAAATCAAATTATTAACTGACTCATTTAGATAAAATCAGAAAACAGTTATGGAAAACATTAATCTGAACATTGAAAAGACTTTAGATTTTATATCTAAGGAAAAATTGGCTTCTTATGAACCAAAGGTAAAAGCTTGTATGGAAACGCTGGAAAAAGGCACAGGCTTAGGAAACGACTTCTTGGGTTGGTTGCATTTACCTTCTTCCATCACAAAGGAACACTTGGATGACCTGAAAGCTACCGCACAGACACTTCGCGAAAACTGCGACGTAGTAATCGTAGCTGGTATCGGAGGAAGTTACCTAGGCGCACGCGCAGTCATCGAAGCTATGTCAAACAGCTTTGCTTGGTTGCAGGAGAAAAAAGCCGGACAGCCTACTATTATTTTTGCCGGACACAACATCAGCGAAGACTACCTGTTCGAACTGACTGAATTCCTGAAAGACAAAAAATTTGGTGTAATCAACATATCTAAATCTGGAACAACTACTGAAACCGCTCTTGCTTTCCGTCTGTTGAAAAAGCAGTGTGAAGACCAGAGAGGCAAGGAAATGGCTCGCAAGGTTATCGTAGCTGTTACAGATGCCAAGAAAGGTGCAGCCCGTACAACAGCCGACAAGGAAGGTTACAAATCATTCATCATTCCTGACAATGTAGGCGGACGTTTCTCTGTATTGACTCCGGTAGGCTTGCTTCCTATTGCAGTAGCTGGAATCGACATTGACCAGCTGGTTGCCGGCGCTTGCGAAATGGAAAAAGTTTGTGCCAACGAAAACATGTACGAAAACCCGGCTGCTTTGTATGCTGCTACTCGTAACGAACTGTATCAGAGCGGAAAGAAAATTGAAATCTTAGTAAACTTCCAGCCGAAACTTCACTACTTCATGGAATGGTGGAAACAGCTGTACGGTGAATCTGAAGGCAAGGACCTGAAAGGTATCTATCCGAGCTCTGTAGACTTCTCTACTGACCTGCACTCTATGGGACAGTGGATTCAGCAGGGTGAACGCAGCATCTTCGAGACAGTGGTTTCTGTAGAAACTCCAAGCCACGAACTTCACTTCCCGAGCGATGAAGAAAACCTGGATGGCCTGAACTTCCTGGCAGGCAAACGCATCGACGAAGTAAACAAGATGGCCGAACTCGGTACACAGCTTGCACACGTAGACGGTGGAGTTCCTAACTTGCGTGTAAGCGTTCCTTCATTGAACGAATACTACTTGGGACAGCTTATCTATTTCTTCGAAAAGGCTTGCGGAATCAGCGGATACCTGCTCGAAGTAAATCCGTTCAACCAGCCGGGCGTAGAAGCTTACAAGAAAAACATGTTTGCTCTTCTGAACAAGCCGGGATACGAAAAAGAATCTGAAGCAATCCGGGCTCGTCTGAAAAAATAAATAAACGAGAGTCTATCACTCCGTTTTTAATTGACAGGCACGAATTACATGAAAAGCACTCTTTCTTTCTACAAGGAAAGTGCATTCATGTAATGCGTGCCTGAATATTATAAACCATATCATCATGTTCCAACAAGAAATCAACCAATATCTTACCACCCATCATTATACACGCATCGACTTAAAGGCCGTATTGTTCGATATGGACGGAGTATTGTTCGACTCCATGAAGAACCATGCCACCGCCTGGCATAAGGCAATGAAGCAATACGGAATGAGCCTGAGCAAAGAGGAAGCCTACCTCCACGAAGGACGTACCGGTGCGGCAACCATCAACATCGTCAGCCAAAGAGAAAGAGGCTATGAGGCCGATGAAGAAGAAATCAAACGAATCTACCAGA
>ENA-USUK01002923-USUK01002923.1-human-gut-metagenome-genome-assembly--contig:-NODE-2923-length-10797-cov-5.520989_pt1 | contig 10797 bp, 6 predicted proteins | sample MGYA00250062_ERZ773400 | MGnify/ENA primary metagenome ERZ773400 (study PRJEB29103, sample SAMN06111961) | human gut metagenome | biome: human gut; feature: ankylosing spondylitis patient; material... | reverse complement strand
TATGGATACGTTTTCATTTTCCTTGGTCATGGCGCTAATGAATAGTGATTTATATATTATAGAAAAAGGCTATCTCTCCCCTTTTATTCCGACCAAGGACCATAATCTATTATCTTGCAAATTGGATTATGTAGCAAAGGGAATTGATAGCCTATATTATACTTTCTGTAGGCTTATCAACTCCCAATTTGCAAGATTAAAAAATGTCCTTGGTCAAGACACTGCAAAGATGCTTATTCTTCTTGAAATAGCCAAATTTTGGCTCCTCTTTATATTTTAAGAATAAATGCTATATGGGTATTCAGAACAAAGATGGAGCGTTGTATTTCGCAACAGGCATAGATAATTCAGGACTATATTCCGGGCGTCAGGAAGCGATGGGAATCATTAAGGCAATGGCCAGTGAAATTACCGCTTTCGATGTATTCGGTGGGATCGGCATTAGTGCAGGTATCGCATTTGCCAGAGCTGCCAAAGGTGCATACGACTTTGAAAAACAATTTCAACAAAGCATGAAAGAAGTTGCTACTCTTTCAAATGGAATTAAAGGCAGCTTAACGGATTACATGAATCAAGTTATGGAGATAACTCGTACTATTCCCGTTGAAGCAAACGAAGCAGCCAAAGCTCTCTATCAGATCGTATCTGCCGGACATGATGGAGCCAACGGAATGAAAGTGTTGGAAGCATCCGCAAAAGCTGCTGTTGGTGGAGTAACCGATACTGCTACTGCAGCTGATGCTATTACTACAGTTCTAAATGCTTATAAATTGGATGCTTCTAAAGCCCAGGAAGTTTCGGACCAGTTATTTACCACCGTTCGATTAGGTAAGACTGATTTTGGTCAACTAGGCAAAAGTATAGCCCAAGCAGCACCTATTGCTGCATCATTTGGCATTGATATAAAAGAAGTCCTGGGCGCAGTAGCATCAATCACCAAACAAGGTGTTCCCACTTCGGAAGCAATGACGAAAATACGTGCTGCTATCTTAGGTACAGCCAACCAGTTGGGAGACGCTGCATTCAAAGGACGTACTTTCCAAGAAGCATTACAACTTATTTATGACAAAGCAGGTGGTTCATCAACCAAAATGAAAGAATTGTTGGGTACCGATGAAGCACTCCAAGCCGCTTTAATGCTTACTGGTGAAAAGGCCAAGGAAGCAGCTTCCGATCTAGACGAAGTTAATAATTCTGCCGGTGCAGCAGAAGCAGCCTTTAAAGAAATGGCTTCATCTGCCGAAAATCAAATGAAACTACTTGGCAATAATATAACAGCTACCCTTCGTCCCCTTGGAAAAGAGATTTTAAAAGAAGTATCTTCTATTGCTACTTCTTTTAACAAAGCCTTCGAAAATGGAGATGCACAAGAATCATTAAGAATATTGGGAACATTGATAGTGACACTTACTAGTGCTTTTATTGGCTATAAAGGTTCTATTATAGCTATAAATGCTGTTAAGAAAATACATATTTCATTGCTTGAAATGGAAAAATATGAAATGACATTGTACCAGAAAGCTGTTGAAGCCGGAACTGTATCTGAAAATGTCCTTACTGCTGCCCAAGTAAAACAGATGGCTACAAGGAAAGCAATGATTACAACAATTAAAATGCATACGGCTTCCCTATTAAAGAATACTGCAGCCATGTTGGCAAATCCCTATATTTTAGCAGCTGCAGCTGCTGCAACTCTCGGATATGCAATTTATAAGTATGCTACCCGTGCAACTGCTGCAGAGAAAGCACAATACCGATTCAATAAAACAGTAAAAGAAAGCCAACAAAGAGCAGAAGATTATAAGAATAAGATTCAAGGTCTTGTCTCTATAGCACGAAGCGATGCGGCTGCCACTACAGAAAGATATAAGGCTCTGCTTCAACTGCAACGTTTAATGAAGTCCGTTTTTAAAGATATGGACTTGAAGAAGTTGAAAGATATGGATGACTTAGAATTAACCAATAAAATAGCAGAAGCAGAAGCAAGAAGAAATGTTGTTATAGCTAAGACTAATTTAGTTATGGCAAAACAACGCTTACAAAAAATAGACAACCAAATCATCCTAACAAATAACAGAAATGGGTATACTGGTGCATTAAAAGAAGATAGAGAAGCTGTTGCTAAAGAAGTGGATTTGTTACAAGGTGAGGTTGACAGAGCAGTAAAGGTACATTCTATATCTATTAAGGCTCATGTACAATCCCAAAAAGAAGCCGCTACTCAAAATAAAGCCTTTTGGACCAAGCAAAAAGATGATGCAACGAAAGCACTAGATTCAATAGCTTCGGCTCAAAAGAAATTGATGGATGCTGGAAATTTCAAAGGGATTGATGCTACTGTCGTTACTGCCTACAAAGAAAACATCAAAAAGCTAAAAGAAGCAGAGAAAGAGTTAAAAGTTTATGATTCATTTTCCAAGCAAGATGATAAGGCACAAAAATTACGTGAAGAACAAGAAAAATATAAACTCCTGTTAGAGAAACAGAAGTTTGACCAGGAACGAATGAAAGAAGATTCAGCAAATGAACTTGAACAGATTGAAATCAATAAACTTAAAGAAAGCAGTGAAAAGGTTCTAAGGCAAAGAGCACTCAATCATCGGCTAGAATTACAGGCTATTAAGCGCGAAACCGAGGATAAGAAACGGAAAGTAATAGAAGATGCACGAGCTGCTTTTGAAATCAATCCTCAAAATAAAAAGAAGGTTTTTAATGCAGATGTTTTCATCAATTCAGAATCTACGAAAAAACTGTTTGCTTCATTCGATAATATAGCAAAAGAAGCTACAATCGCTACCAATACAAAGTTTGATCGCGGAGATGATTTATCTGACCTGTTGAATCAGTATCAGGATTATACAGACCAGCGTCTTGCGATTGAACGAAAATTTAATGAGGATATTGCAACGTTACAGGAACAGCGTAAACAAGCTACGAAGAATGGAGATACAAATCAGGTAGAACAGATAGACCGTTCCATTGCTCAAGCAACGAAAAATAAGGGAATGGAGTTAATGAAACTGGACTACGATAAGTTGAAAGAATCCCCAGAATATGTTCGCGCCTTCGAAAACTTGAAAGAAACTTCTTCCGAAACTCTTAATTCCCTTTTAACGCAATTAGAGAATGCAAAGAGTACAGCGGCACAAGTTCTATCTCCTGATCAACTTCGCGAATATACGAGTACAATTCAATCCATCATGGACGAATTGGATTCCCGTAATCCGTTTCAGTCATTATCTGATAAGAAGAAAGAACTAGCGGAAGCTGAAGAAGAGCTAGCCAATGCGCAAATCGAGTTAGAAAATGCTCGGATAAAAGCCGAGGCTGTGAAAGGAGGTGCTAAATTTGAGAATGGGATCAAATCCTCTAAATACAATCCGGAAACAGGTAAAATAGAATCGACTAAAGCCTATTTATCCGAAGCGCAGGCCTTGGAGCAAGTTAAAAAGAAAACTGAAAACTACAACGCAGCAAAAGATAAGGTTGTCAAGAAAGACAACCAAGTTAAAAAGGCAGAGAAAGAAGTCAGAGCACAGATATCAGAACTAGCGGACACAATAGATGAACTTGGAAAAACGATCGGTGGACCTGCTGGAGAAATTATCTCTTTGATTGGTAATATCGGAGCATTTACAATGACTGCTATGTCTGGCGTTGAATCAGCAGCAAATACATCAGCGAACGCTATTAGTACAGTTGAAAAAGCGTCTGTTATTCTTGCGATTATTGGCGCAGCAATGCAGGTAGCAATGAAAATCTTTGATTTGTTCGGCAAAGACGATACAACGGAGAAATACGAGAAAGCGAAAGAAACGTATGAGTCTTATATCAGTATTCTTGATAGAGTAATCGAAAAGCAACTGGAATTAGCTGAAACTCTTACAGGAGATAATGCCAATGCAGCCTATGAAAAAGCGCTTAAAATGGTAAAATTGCAAAGTGAAAATGCTAGGGTTTTAGGACAACAGTATCTAAATTCTGGTGCATCTGGAAAATCACACTCGAAGGGATATAGTGAAGTTGAAGATATGTCCTGGGAAGGTTGGAAACAAGCAGCGGACACACTAGGAATGTCTATTGATGATTTCAAAAAGAAAATGGGCGGACGTATGACCGGTCTATTTGATTTGACAGATGATCAACTTGCAAAGCTTCAGGAGAATGCAGGCATATTTTGGTCACAACTAGATTCCGATACACAAAAATTTGCCGATCAAATAGCAAATGGTGTCGCAAAGGTTGCGGAAGTATTAGAACAACAAATTGCTGATACGACTCTTATTGATTACAGTTCTCTCCGCTCTGACTTCCAAGACTTGCTTACTGATATGGACGCCGATAGTGCTGATTTTGCAGACAACTTCGAAGAATATATGAGAAATGCCATTCTTAATTCCATGCTTAAGGAGGATTATATGGACCGGTTGATTGAATGGAGGGAAAAGCTATATAATGCAATGGATGATGGTATGACCGAGGATGAATATAATGCATTGAAAGCCGAAGGCCAACAGATTGCCAATGAAATGAAAGCTAAACGAGATGCATTATCAGAAATATATGGTTTTGGCAAAGATGATGATGAAGAACGTGAGGCATCAAAGAAAGGATTTGCTTCTATGTCGCAAGACTCTGCAGATAAGCTAGACGGTAGTTTTGCTGTTATGATCTCTCATACATATTCAATTAATGAAGGTGTAAAGCATCTCCAGTCTAATTCGGATAAAATAGCGGAAAAACTCGCATATCTTTCAAATTTGGATAAATATATGGGAGAAATAATGAAATACAATGATATTGTTATCACTTATCTATCTGATATAAGCAGCCATACAGCACGGCTTGAAGCGATTGAAAAAGCCATAGAGTCTATAAAGCTGGGTATTGATACATTAAACACAAAAGGCATAATACTGAAGCGATGAAAGGACAATTACTAATAGATGAATTAGATATGTATACCAAACACGGTATTTCAATTATAAAGGGGAGCTACAATAATCTTGTTGCCTTCCCTACTTTGAAAGATCCGGAGAAAAACGACTGGCCGGAGGAAGACGGACAAGAATTTGATCTTTCTGTGGTTGCCCTCGACACAAGCGAAATTAGTATAGAATTTGGCTTTAGAGATGACTTGGGATTTGGTGGATTAATAGCGCTCCTTTCCGATATGGGATACCATAATTTCCGTTTTCCGATTCTTGGTAAAACATATCGTTTACGTTTGTTATCACAGAATAGCTATACAATTTATCCTAGACTTGAAATAGCGAAGATAGTTTTTGCAAACGATTTTCCTCATGAAGCAAATTATGAATATCAGGACCCTGTTAATTCTATCGCTATGCCAAAGGGTTATGAAATAGACAATAAAGATTTGTCCGATTATGGCGTAATAGTTCTTCCAGGTAGTAATGCCGAGATATTGAAAACTCCGGCAGTAAAAAAGAACCTATTGCAGAATTTCAAACGTCAAGATGGAGCAATCTATGACGGTGAAGTTGTGAAATTCCAAACCAAAGAAGTATCTCTCAAATGCCTGATGCGGACCGGGACGATTGAAGCGTTCTGGCGTAATCGCAATGCCCTACTCTATGATCTCACAAAACTGTCTGCTAAGGTCGATGATGAAGGATATGAGTATTCTGATGCTGAACGTATATTTTATTGTGATGAGTGGAGTGAAAGCTATCCTTGCTATTATAAGAGTTGCCAGACAAACAATTTTCTTCTTAATAATGGGGTATGGTGGGAATTTACCTTGAAACTTGTATTTACTAGTTTCCGGATTGGAGAAACAGATTTCCTGCTTGCATCCGAAGCAGGAGAATTTATCATAACAGAAGATGGAATATTTTATATTGACTTAAAAAATTATGCCAATTAAAAAGAAAAAAATCAGCGAATTAACGCTTGCTGATAGCATGGTAGGATTGTACACTATTGGCGTTAAAATGGTGAATGGCGTACAAACAAGTGTAAAAGTTAGTCTTGAATTCATAAAGAAAGCCTATGATGACGTAGTTGCAGCAACAAAGAAGGCCAATGACGCAGCAAAGGCGGCTGATGATTCCCGAACCCAAATAGAAGCGAATGAAGATACTCGACAACGCAATGAAGCTACTCGTATCGATGCTGAAAGAAATCGTTCAAATGAAGAACAAGCCCGGTCAGCTGCAGAATCAGTACGTATCATAAATGAGAATACCCGTAAAGCAGAGGAAGCAGCTCGTGCGACCGCTGAAGGGCAACGTGTATCTGCAGAACTTAGCCGCGTTGAAACAGAAAATAAACGAGTGTCAGATGAACAAGCACGTAAAAATAATGAAGATGCACGTAAGACCGCTGAAACAGGACGTTCTTCTGCAGAATCGGAACGTGTGAAGGAAGAAGACAAACGAAAAGCGGCTGAAACAACACGTTCTACAGCTGAAACAGATCGCGTAACAGCCGAAGATGAACGAAAAGAAGCCGAATCCACGAGAGAAACGAATGAAACTGCACGTGTGACAGCCGAAGATAATCGCGTTACTGTCGAATCTGAACGCGTATCTGCTGAAACAGACCGTAAATCAGCGGAGACAGCCCGAGTATCAGAAGAAAACAAAAGAAAGTCCGCTGAAACAGAACGTAAATCAGCGGAGACAGCCCGAGTATCCGAAGAAAATAAAAGAAAGCAAAATGAAGATACCCGCAAAGCTGCAGAAGATACTCGTTCCTCAAATGAGACTAGGCGTGTCTCTGCTGAAACAGAACGTGTAGAAGCCGAATCCCAACGTAAGTCAGAGTATAGCGGTATTATACAAGAAATGACATCTGCTACAGGTGATGCTACCGCACAACTAGAACTTGTAAAAAAAGCTACGAATGATGCAAATGCTGCCAAAAACGCATCAGTTGAACAGACTGCTCTTGCAAAGAAAGCTACTAATGACGCTAACGCAGCAATTATAAGTATTAATGCTGCCAAAGAAGAAACCCAACAAGCAACAGAAGAGGCTAACGCTGCCAAAGTTGCATCGGAAGCCCAAACAGCTTTAGCGAAAAAAGCTACTGATGATGCTAATACAGCCAAAAACGCATCAGTAGCGCAAACAGCTCTTGCTAAAGCTGCCACAGATAACGCAAATGCGGCAGCACAGGCCGCCAATAACGCAGTTTCTGGAGTTGATGCTAAAGTAAAAGCTGCAGTAGATGCACTTGTAGCTGGAGCACCGGAAGCCCTCGACACGCTTATTGAATTGGCTAATGCCCTTAATAATGATCCGAACTTCGCCGCTACCATGGCAACAGAGTTAGGGAAGAAAATCAACGTTTCCGATATTGTCAACAACCTAACAAGTGGTGGTACTGGCAAGGTCCTTTCTGCCGAACAAGGGAAGGTTTTGAAAGCAGCTTTGGATACACATAACCATGCAGGAATATACGAACCTGTATTCTCAAAAAATACAGCTTTCAATAAGAACTTTGGCACAACTTCCGGAACTGTTTGCCAAGGAAATGATAGTCGACTAAGTGACGCACGTACACCTAAAGCGCATACTCACAAAGTATCAGAGATTAGCGACTTTCCTACTTCCATGCCAGCAAGTGATGTTCCTGCATGGGCGAAGGCTGCAAGTAAACCATCCTATACAGCTTCCGAGGTTGGTGCGTCCCCATCGAATCATACTCATACAGGGGTCTATCAGCCAGTAGGAAGTTATGCAGCGAGTTCGCATAAACACGAAGCAACGGATATTACTCCGGATAGTACTCATCGCTTTGTTACTGATGCAGAAAAAAGCACTTGGAATGGTAAAGCTGCAGGTAATCATAACCACGATTCCGCATATCAACCTAAAGGTAGTTATGCAGCTTCATCACATAAGCATACAGCAACAGATATTACAGACGATTCTACACATCGTTTTGTCACAGATTCAGAAAAATCTACTTGGAATAGTAAAGCCGCCGGTAATCACAACCACGATTCAGCATACCAACCCAAGGGTAATTATGCATCAAGTTCTCATAATCATACAGCATCGGACATTAAAGAAGATGAAACGCATCGTTTTATGACGGATGAAGAACGTACAAAACTTAGTGGAATAGCCTCTGGAGCTAATAATTACTCTCATCCGGCTTCTCATCCAGCATCAATGATTGAAGAAAGTACTACAAGAAAATTTATGACTGATGCAGAGAAAACTTTACTAAGTTCTCTCGGAACTAATACTGCATTGAAAGATTTTTCAAATGTTTCAACAAAGAACTTCTCTCAAAATGGATATTATAAGCTACCGGACGGGCTAATGATTCAATGGGGGAAAAAAACTGGCGGTAGTTCATATCAGGGAACTATTACTTTACCACTTTCTTTCCATGATGATTATTATTCATTGGCGTGTAGTGCTATGAAAGGTAATTTAATTGATCTATCAAGTTGGGTTATTAATTATTTAGCTAAAACTAAATCTAGTTTTAACTATATATGTACTTATGCAGCGGAAGGAAACGGAACATCGAATGCGGAATTTCATTGGATTGCAATAGGACGTTGGAAATAAACTAAATATAATCATTATGAAGTATTGGAAACAAGGATTTTATGACGAACCGGTAAACGGTTCTATAGAAATTACAGAAGAGTATTATAGCCAATTATTAGCCGGACAATCTGCTGGATTACTCATAGTTGAAAGCAAAAAAGGATATCCGATCTTAGTTGTGCACGAGGCTACTATCGAAGAAATCAGGGCGCAAAAACTTGATGAATTACGATTGTTCGATTCATCTGAAGCAGTGAATCAATTCAGTATAAACGGAGTATTTGGATGGCTGAATAAGAATACTCGTGTAGGACTTATGAACTCAATTAGTATTGAAAGAGAAACTGGACGATCTGAAACAAGTATTTGGCTAGGTGATACGCAGTTTATTCTCTCTATCGAGAAGGCCATTAATATGCTGCAACAGATAGAGTTATATGCCCTTGCGTGCTATAATGTGACGCAAAGGCATATAAACTCTATCAATCAGCTATACACAAAAGAAGAAATTGAAGCATACAATTTCAAGACTGGTTACCCGGGAAAGCTAAGTTTCACCGGATAACCGACCGTATAATCATAGTTTTCGATTTCCTCAATAGTCTGCAATGCTTTGACTGCTGAGATGTGCGATTGTGTCACATTGTAGCAGTTGAGTGCATACAATTCTAAGGCATTCAACATAGCTAAAGCGTCAAAAATTGGAATGATATACTTTATAGCATCATACCACAACACGGTATCTGATTTACCAGCATTTTTTTCAATCGAAATTGAGTTAAATAATCCAACACGTGTACTTTTATCTAACCACATGCTTTTACCCAATAAATCAAAAGAATTGACACTGTTTGATTTGTCAAATAATTGTATTTCAGAAACTTTCATTTTCCGCGCTTCTTCAATGTCGTACTCATATTCTACCAAAATAGGATATCTATTTTTGCTTTCAGCTATTATCAAGCCGGTAGATTGACCAGCTAGTAACTGATTATAATACTCTTCTGTAATCTCTACCGAATCTTCCTGGTATTCATCGTAGAATCCATTTTTCCAATACTTCATGATATTTGTTTTTAAATTATTTCCAACGACCTATTGCCATCCAACTGTATTTTGCCCTAGATACTCCTGTTCCAGAACTTGAACCAAAATTTCTATCCATCTTAAAACTGCTTACCGTTGGATTAACCAAAGATGTAGCAGTATATACATTTTCATCATAAGCATCTTTAATAATGCAGCCATGAATAACATAATTAGTATCATAAAAAGAAGTTGGCAGATAAATGGTAACAGTACTAGCGGTTGAACCGGGTTGCTTCCCCCATTGTATTAATAGCCCATTACTATATTTGACATACCCGTTTTGTCCTAAACTTTGACCAGACAATAAAACTGCATTAGTTCCGAGAGAACTTAGTAAAGTTTTCTCCGCATTAGTCATAAATTTTCTTGACGTGCTTTCTTCAATCATTGATGCGGGGTGTGTATCTGGATGAGTGTAGTTATTTGCTCCTGCTGCTATACTGCCCAACTTTTCACGTTCAGTATCAGTAAAAAACCTGTGTGTCTCATCTTCATTTATTTCTGACGCTCCGTGCTTATGTGCCGCTGCCGCATAATTACCCTTTGCTTGATATACCGAATCGTGGTTGTGATTTCCTGCCGCCTTACCATTCCAATTTGTCTTTTCAGAATCCGTTACAAATCGGTGCGTGGTATCTTCTGTTACATCTGTTGCTGCATGTTTATGTGAAGCAGGTGCATAATCTCCCTTTGGTTGATACGTAGAATCATGGTTATGGTTTCCCGCAGCCTTACTGTTCCAAGTCTCTTTTTCCGTATCGGTAACAAAGCGATGAGTACTATCAGGAGTTATATCAGACGCATTATGACCGTGCGATGATGCCGCATAACTACCTGCAGGTTGATATACTCCGGTATGGTTGTGATTAGAAGGAGAAGCGCCAACCTCGCTCGCTGTGTAACTAGGTTTACTAGCAGCCTTCGCCCATGATGGCACATCACTTGCAGGCATAGAGGTGGGGAAATCACTGATTTCAGATACCTTATGCGTATGCGCTTTCGGTGTACGGGCATCACTTAGCCGAGCATCGTTTCCTTGGCATACCGTCCCTTCTGCACTACCAAAATTCTTATTAAAAGCAGAGTTTTTATTGAATGCAGATCGGAAGAGCACACGTCTGAACTCCAGTCACTGACCAATCTCGTATGCCGTCTTCTGCTTGAAAAAAAA
>ENA-USUK01002919-USUK01002919.1-human-gut-metagenome-genome-assembly--contig:-NODE-2919-length-10805-cov-4.065063_pt1 | contig 10805 bp, 10 predicted proteins | sample MGYA00250062_ERZ773400 | MGnify/ENA primary metagenome ERZ773400 (study PRJEB29103, sample SAMN06111961) | human gut metagenome | biome: human gut; feature: ankylosing spondylitis patient; material... | reverse complement strand
GTGGGGTCGGGTTGCAGACCCCAGTCCGAACTGAGACAGGCTGGGACTGCATGGCCGCGGCGGGCGGCGCGGAGAATCTGCGCAAACACTACCGGGAGACCTCGTTCTTCGGCATCGTGCAGGTGCTGAAGAACCTCGGGACCATCCGGCGGCAGATGCGGGAGTGTCAGGCCGACGTGACGGAGTTCGCCCCCGACGTGCTGATTCTGGTGGACTATCCGGGATTCAACATGAAGATGGCCCGCTGGGCCAAAGAGCACGGCATCCGCACCTTCTATTACATCGCCCCGAAGGTCTGGGCGTGGCGCGAATGGCGGGTGAAGGCGATCCGCAGATACGTCGACCGGCTCTTCATCATCTTCCCCTTCGAGCGGACCTATTTCCCGAAACATGGCATCACGCCCGTTTTCGAGGGCAACCCGCTCGTCGACGCCATCGAGGCCCGGCGGACGACGCTCCCGACGCCCGAGGAGTTCCGCCGCCGCAACTCCCTCGACCAACGCCCGATCGTCGCCCTGCTGGCCGGCAGCCGCCGGAACGAGATCCGCGACAACCTGCCGCTGATGGCCGCGCTGTCGCGAAAATTCCCCGAGCGCCAGTTCGTGGTGGCGGGCGTCGCATGGCTCGACCGGGCGCTTTACGAACAATACACAGCCGGAAGCGGCATCCGCTACGTCTGCGACCAGACCTACGAGACGCTTGCGGCGGCCGAGGCGGCCGTGGTGACGTCGGGCACGGCGACGCTCGAAACGGCCCTGCTGGGCATTCCCGAAGTGGTGGTCTACCGCACGGTGTGGTGGCAGGTATGGCTGCGGCCCTACGTGCTGAAGGTCCCCTGGGTGTCGCTCGTGAACCTGAACCTGGGGCGCGAGGCCGTCGCCGAGATCATCCAGTCGGATTTCTCGGTCGACCGCGCCGAACGCGAGCTGCGGGCGATCCTGCACGGCGGCAGCAAGCGCGGAAAGATGCTCGCCGACTTCGGCGAACTGAAAACGATCATCGGAGGCCCGGGAGCCAGCGAACGGTTTGCGGCACGGATGGTCGCAGAACTACACGCACAGAAAATAAAATAGCTTCCGATGAACGACCCGCTCGCTCCTCTGCTCGCCGGAGCATTTGTAATCGTATGCGGCCTGCTGGTCAAACGGTTCCCGATGCTGATCTCGGGTTACAACACCCTGCCGAAGGAGAAACGCAAAAACGTCGACATCGACGGTCTTTCGTCGTTCATGCGACGACACCTGGTGATAATCGGAGGTTTATTGATTTTATTTACAACAATACTCGAACTGACCGGCCAACAGGAGGCTTTTTCCATAATCCTCGCTGTCTACCTGCCGGTTTACGTGATCTGGATGGTGGTCCGGGCACAGCGCTACGACCACAATAAATAAGGAGAGAGCATGAAAATCATCTGCATAGGCCGCAACTACGCCGAACATGCCGCCGAGTTGCACGAACAGCTCAACGACAGCGGGAAACTCCCCGAGGAACCGATGTTCTTCCTCAAGCCCGACACGGCGCTGCTGCGCAACAACGACCCGTTTTACATCCCGTCGTTCTCGCAGGAGGTGCACTACGAATGCGAACTGGTGGTGCGGATCAACCGCGTGGGCAAGGCCATCGCCGAGCGTTTCGCCCACCGCTATTACGACGAGGTGGGACTGGGCATCGACTTCACGGCCCGCGACCTCCAGCGGCGGGCCATCGCCGAGGGGCTTCCGTGGGAGAGCTGCAAGGCTTTCGACCGCTCGGCGGCAATCTCGCCGGAATTCGTCTCCTTGCAGGAGCTGGGCGGCGACGTGCAGCGGCTGCACTTCACGCTCGACGTGAACGGGGAGCGCCGCCAGAGAGGCGACACGGCGGAAATGCTCTTCACGGTCGACCGGATCATCGCCACGGTGTCGCGATACATGACCCTGCGCATGGGCGACCTGCTCTACACCGGAACGCCCGCCGGCGTGGGCCCCGTCCGCCCCGGCGACACACTGCGCGCTGCGCTCGAAGGACGCGAACTGTTAAATTTCGACATCAGATGAACCTTGAAAAACGATTGTTCCGAAATCGAAAAAAAGCAGAACCGCTCCGTAAAACTTTTCACCTTTCACCTTTAACTTTTCACCTTTATACATGCTGCTCAACGACAAACTCAAACCCTACCGCCTGCTGCTGGCGTCGCAGTCGCCGCGGCGGCGGGAGCTGATGACCGGCTGCGGGTTGCCCTACGAGCTGGCCGAAAAATTCGACTGCGAGGAGACCTATCCCAACGACCTTCCGCTTATCGGCGTTTCGGAGTACCTCTCGACGCTCAAAAGCGAAGCCTATCCGGTTCCGTTGCTCGAAAACGACATCCTGCTCACGGCCGACACCGTCGTGCTGGCCGGCGGCGAATTCCGGATGACGGCCGAAGGCTCGACATGGCACGGAGGGAAGATTCTCGGCAAACCCCGCGACCGCGACGACGCCCGCCGCATGCTGAAAATCCTGTCGGGCGCGCATCATCTGGTCACAACCGGCGTCACCCTGCGCTCCGCCGCGCGGATGACCCACTTCACTTCGCTGACCTATGTCTGGTTCCGCACGCTCACCGACGAGGAGATCGCCTACTATGTCGACACCTTCCAACCCTTCGACAAGGCCGGGGCATACGGCATTCAGGAGTGGATCGGCTACGCCGCCATCGAGCGCATCGAAGGCTCGTTCTACAACGTCATGGGACTTCCCGTCCAGAAAGTATACACCGAATTAGATAAATTTTTGAATCCATGAAACGCACCCTGCTGACCCTGCTCGCCGCCCTTGTCCTCCTGCCTGCACTGGCCGACGAGGGCATGTGGCTCCCGAGCCTGATCTCCGAACGCATCGACGACATGCGCGCAAAAGGCTTCCGCCTCACGGCCGAAGACATCTACTCGATCAACAAGGCCTCGATGAAAGACGCCGTCGTACTCTTCAACGACGGCTGTACGGACAAACTCATTTCGACCGAAAGCCTGCTGCTCACCAACCACCACTGCGGCTACGACGCCATCCAGAAACATTCGACCGTCGAGCACGACTACCTGACCAACGGTTTCTGGGCCATGTCGCGGGCCGAGGAGCTGCCCAACGAAAAACTCTGGGTCCGCTTCCTCGTCCGCATGGAGGAGGTGACCGACCGGATCGCCGCGGGCGAGACGGCCGCGCAGATCGTCGAAAAAGCCAAGGCCGAAGGCACGGGCTACAAAGCCTCGGTCGAACAGATGTACTACGGCAACCAGCAGTTCCTGTTCGTCTACGAGCAGTTCGACGACGTGCGCCTGGTGGCCGCGCCGCCCTCGTCGATCGGCAAGTTCGGCGGCGACACCGACAACTGGATCTGGCCCCGCCACACGGGCGATTTCTCGATGTTCCGCGTCTACGCTTCGAAGGACAACCGTCCGGCGGCCTACTCACCCCAGAACGTCCCCTACCGTCCGAAAAAACACTTCAGCATATCCACGAAAGGGGTTAAAGAGGGCGATTTCACGATGATCTACGGTTTCCCGGGCAACACGCAGGAGTACATCCTCTCCGACGCCGTGGCCTACATCGCCGAGCGTTCCGACCCGGCCAAGATCGCCGTCCGCACGGGCCGTCTCGACATCATCACCAAAGCGCAGGAGTCCGACCCCGCGCTGCGCATCCACTACGCCGCCAAGCACGCCTCGATCGCCAACGCCTGGAAAAAATGGCAGGGCGAAGCGCTGGGCATCGACCGCCGCGGAACCGTCGCAGCGAAATTCGATTACGAGACGCAGTTCGGACTGTGGTCCGTGGGACGTCCCGAATACGCCGGCGTAGTGATGGGCCTACGCGCCGAGTACGACCGGATCATGGACGCCTATTTCGCTTACGAAATCACGCGCGAAACGCTCTCGACGCTGCCGGCAGCCTACACCCCCGAAGAACGGGCCGAAGAGTGCTTCGCCCGGCGCAAGTTCGCCGAGCAGGCGCTCTGGCGCCATGCGTTCCGCGAATACGGCCGTTGCCCGAAGGTTTACCGCACGCCCTCCTACGCCGAAGGCATGGCCCGTTACAAATCGCCGGAAGCCTACGCCGACGCCCTTTTCGAGGCCGTATGGGAAGGCTCCGACAGCGTGGCCATGCAACCCGCAGTCAGACTGCGCGAAGAGACCAAACGTATGCTCGACCACATCTCGTGGATGCTGGGAACCAAGTCGCTGCGCAACCTCAACAGCAAAATCCTCAACGAACTTTATACTACTTATATAAAAGGGCTGCGCGAATGGGACCGCGAGCGGGCCTTCTATCCCGACGCCAACCTGACGCTCCGCGTGGCCTACGGCTCCGTGGCCGGATACGAGTACGCCGACGGCGAATACCACAAACCGCAGACGACGCTCGACGGCATCATCGCCAAGGACAATCCCGAAATTTACGACTACGACATTCCGCAGTCGCTGCGCGACCTCTACGCATCGAAGAACTACGGCCGCTGGGGCACGGTGATCGACGGCCGCAGGACCGTGCCGGTCTGCTTCCTGGCGACGAACCACACCACGGGCGGCAATTCGGGATCGCCGGTGCTGAACGCCGGGGGCGAACTCATCGGCATCAATTTCGACCGCACGTGGCGTTCGACGATGAGCGACATCGCCTTCGACCCTGCGATCTGCCGCAACATCGCCGTGGACATCCGCTACGTGCTGTTCGTTGTGGACCGTGTCGGCGGAGCGGGCTACCTGCTCAAGGAGATGACGCTCAAATAAAGCATTCCGGGACCGCCGCAGAACGACCCGGGCGGTCCCCATGCAAATTTTGTCGTTTTTTCCGCAAAAATTTTGCGAATCGCAAAATAGTGCCTATATTTGCACTCCCGAAAGTTGATTCGGGAGAGCAATGCCCAGGTGGTGAAATTGGTAGACACGCTACTTTGAGGGGGTAGTGAACAATTACGTTCGTGCAAGTTCGAGTCTTGTCCTGGGCACACGAAAACAAAACCGCAGCTGATTGTCAATCGGCTGCGGTTTTTCATTTTCGTTTTGTTCGCCCCCCCCACTTGCACCGCTCGTCACATTGACAGCAAGGCCCCATCCCCGGCCGGCGCCCGGGCAACAAGGGCCAGCGCATAGCGATTCACGCCGCAAGGGCGCATGAGATCGAATCGCACGCACATCGTTTCAGTCTGAAGGTTCTTACGCGTGCGACTTCTTCGAGACGAACAGCGCGAGGATGAACGACAGGGCCGAGGCTGCGATCCAGAAGACGATCGCCGTGTCGAGGGGGTCGAGGATGATGACGTCCTTCCGGGCCTGCGCCTGCAAACACCCCGTATGGAGCGTCACCACGGCGAAATTCTCCCGGGCGTAGGATTGCAGGTTGAACGACGTTCCCAGCACCGTATAGTTGTTGTTGGCGCTGTGGATGATGAACGGACAGTTTTTGTCGGGCGAAATGGTGAAAAACGCCTCGCCGTCGAACTCGATCTCGCGCGTCGCCTTCCCGAATCCCGGGTCCACGGTGAGCGTCGCCTCGGAATTCATGCAGACCTTCGACCCGTCGGGCAGCACGATGTCGAGCCTCTCGCCGCACGCCGTGCGGTATTCCAAGGGCTGTGCGGCGCTGATCTCCGCCCCGGCCCCGGCTTCGGACGCGACATCGGGGGTGCGCTGCCAGAACCACACGGCGCAAACGCCCGCCGCAACCACGGCGGCCGCCGCCACATAGCGCAGGAACCAACTCCGGCGCCGTCCGGCGACCTCGGGGACAGCGAACAGGATCTTGTTGCGGGCTGCGAAACGCGCCCATTCCCGCTCCGCCTTGGCCGACGCGGGCAGCTCCCGTCTGGCGAGACACTCCCTGAAATAAGCCCGGTTTTCATCCGACTCCTCCAGCCATCCCGCCAGCATACCGGCCTCCTCCTTACTCAAAGCGTTGCTCCGGTACGAATTGATCAGTCTGTCTATCTCTTTCTGCATATCATTTACACAAAACAGATTTTTTCTCTTTGTCTTCACCCGGTAGACACGCCTTTTCCGGATACCGACCCCCGCCGTGCGATTTTTTTTTCGGAGCGTCCCTTTCCGCCCCCCCGGAAACCGGAAATCCCCGGGCCGAAGCTCCGGGGATTTTTCCGCTCCCGGCAAACGGGCAGGGCGCCGCAGAAGCGGCTGCGGCTCGTTCGGGCAGTCGTGAAAATTGGGTTTTATGCGAAATTTGCCGTATCTTGCCGAAAATTGGAAACCATGACACAGCAACTGCGATTCATACCGTTCAAATCACGCTCGGACAAGGGCTGGGCCGAAGCATGGGCGCTTTACGAAGCCTCCTTCCCCGACTGCGAACGCTGGGACGGCACGGGTTACGACCGCGCTTTCGGCGACCCGCATTTCGAGGCCGACGGCATCTGGCGCGGCGACGAGTTCATCGGCATCCTCTTCCACTGGAACGCCGGGGATTACCGCTACGTCGAGCATCTGGCCGTCTCGCCCCGCCTGCGGGGACAGAACATGGGTTCAAAAGCCCTCGCGGCCTTTTGCCAAGGGCGGCGCGTCATTCTGGAGATCGACCCGCCGGAGGATGAAATCTCGGTCCGCCGCCAGCATTTCTACCAGCGGCTGGGTTTCGTCGCCAATCCCTACGCGTATATCCACCCCTCGTTCCGGCGGCCGTTCCATCCCCACCGGCTGGTGCTGATGAGCTATCCCGAGGCCCTTACATACGAAGAGGCCCGCGGTTTCGCGGACTTCATTCGGGAACGGGTGCTCCGCTACTCCGAGCACGAGAATCCGGAGCTGCCGAGACTGTAAAGCGGCCGCTACAACATGCCGACCACGTATTTCGTGACGAAGTAACCGCCCGCCACCAGCCAGACGTAGAGCAGGCCGGCCAGCACGAAAGGCCTGGCCCCCGCCTGCCTGAATTTGTCGAGGCTCGTTTCGGTCCCCAGCGCCGTCATGGCCATCGTCAGCATGAAGGTATCAACGTACTCGATGGTCCCGTTGAGCGGAATTTCCCGGACCGTCTCCACCCCGCAAAGGCTTTGCAGCAGCGAATTGAGACCGATGATCCCGATGAACCCGAAGGCGAACCACGGCACGGCGATCCTGCGTTTTCCCGTTTCGCCCCCGGATTCCTTCCGGCGGCCCGCCAGCACGAAGCCCATGATCACGAGCACGGGCGCGAGCAGCATGACGCGGATCATCTTGGTGATGGTGGCCGTTCCGGCGATCCCCAGCGCATCGGTGGGGTCCATCGCGTTGCCCGCCCCGGCCACGTGGGCCACCTCGTGCAGCGTGCTGCCCGTGTAGACGGCCACTTCCGTGTCGGTCATCCCGTTGAGCATGCCCGTGCGGTACATGACCGGATAGAGAAACATCGAGAGGGTTCCGAAAATGACGACCGTGGAGACGGCGATGGCGGTTTTGTACCCCTCGCACTTCACCACCGGCTCGGCCCCCAGCACAGCCGCCGCGCCGCAGATGGCGCTGCCCGTCGAAGTCATCAGCGCCGTGTCGCGATCGATCTTCAGCAGGCGGCCCAGCAGAACGCCCCCCAGAATGGTGACCGTCACGACGATCAGGTCCACGACGACGGCCGGCACGCCCACGGCCGCCACCTGGGCCAGCGTCAGGCGGAACCCGTAGAGGACGATGCCCCAGCGCAGCACCTGCTTCGTGCAGAACCGGATGCCCGGGACCCAGGTTTCGGGCAGCCGGTTGCGCAGGCTGTTGGCGTAGAGCATGCCCAGCACGATGCCGACGATCAAGGGGCTGAACGAGAGCCGTCTGACAACGGGGATTTCGGCGATGTAAAATGCCGCGAACGAAAACAGCGCGATCAGGAGAATTCCGTGCAGGGTGTTCGCCCTGTTACCTTTTTCCAACATATCCTTGCAATTTTAATGACGACCGATAACTTTTGCTTCATTGCGACGGCAAAGGTCGCATCTTTTATCGGGATACGAAACAAGATTTGGTTATCCGGGATAACCTGAAGTTATGACGCAGGGATAAGGAAACCGGGGGCCGGCAATCAGAAATCCGCCCGGGCGAAGTCGATGAACCGCCGCGCCAGACGCGCAGGTTCGGCTTCGGCATGCACGAAAACGAAATCGCGGGAGAGCGTCAGCCCCTCGATGTCGACGATCCGCAGCGCGCCGCTGCGCAGTTCATCCACCACCGAAATCACCGATACGATGGCCATGGCGTCGCTGTTGCGGACGAAGGCCTTGATCCCCTCGGTCGACCCGAGGCGCATCGTCACATCGAACTGCGAGAGACGGATGCCTCTGGCCGCAAGGGCCGCGGCGATCACTTCGAGCGTCCCCGAGCCGCTTTCGCGCAACACCAGCGGGATGCGCGGCAGCTCCTCGGGCGTCACCGTCTCCCGGCGGGCGTATTTCCCGCCCGGACGGGCCACCAGCACCAGTTCGTCGGGCCTGAAAAGCGTGTAGTGCAGCCCCTGCCGGCGGCTGAGGCTCTCGACCAGCCCCAGATCCACGGCATGTTCGCCCAACGCCTGCTCAACCTCGGCGCTGTTGCCCGACGACATCGAGACCCGCACCCCGGGAAAGCGCGCCGTGAAGTGCGCCAAAATCGGCGGAAGGAGGTACTGCGCGATGGTCGTGCTGGCCCCGAGGCGGAGTTCGCCCCCGGTCTGGTCGGCGCAGAGGCTCATCTCGTATTCGAGGCGGCGGTAGTCGTCGAGAAGCCGCCCGGCCGCCTCCAGCATCGTACGCCCCGCATCGGTCAGCTCCAGACGGCTGCCGCGGCGGGTGAAAAGCTGCACCTTATAACGGGATTCCAGCTCGCCGACATGCTTGCTGACGGCGGGCTGCGAAATGTAGAGTTGTTCGGCGGCCCGGGTGAAACTCAACGTCCGGGCCGCGGCGATAAAGACCTTGAGGCGGAAATCGTCCATAAGGCGTCAGCCCAGATGCCCTTCGTCGGCGAACTCCCTGACCGAACGGACGTAGTGGTCGATGGTCTCCTGCATCGAGACGAACGACTTGCCCCCCGCGGCGTTCTTGTGGCCGCCGCCGCTGAAATACTTCCGGGCGAAGAGGTTGACGTCGACGTCGCCCCGCGAGCGCAGCGACACGCGGATGAATTTGCGGTGGGCGAGAAACATGGCCGACATCTTGACCTTTTTGATCGTGAGGGCGTAGTTGACGAATCCCTCGCTGTCGCCCTGCTGGAACTGAAAGCGGCGCATCTCGTTCTCCAGCAAGGACATGTAGGCCACCGTCCCGTCCTGGATCACCTCCATCTTGCGGTTGATGGCATAGCCGAACAGCCGCGCGCGGCCCTCGGTATAGGCGTTGTAGACGCTGTTGTGAATGTCGGGGATCGAGATGCCCTTCTCGACCAGCACGGCCACGGCGCGGAACAGCTCCGGGGTGAGGAACGAGAAGGCGAAATTGCCCGTGTCGGTCATCATGCCCACGTAGAGCGACTCGGCCATGCGGCGTGTGATAGCCCCGGCGCCGCACATCGCCTCGACGATGCTGTACACCAGAAAACACGTGCTCGACGAATCGGGATGCGAGAACATCAGGTCGAAGCCCTCGTCGGGCGAGAGGTGATGGTCGATCAGCACGCGGCGGGCCGTGGTGTTGGCCGCGATGGTGTCGCTGAGGATTTCGAGCCGCGAAACGGCGTTGAAATCGAGGCAGAAAATCATGTCGGCCTCCGCGATGGCGCGCCGTGCGCGCCCTTCGGTGTCGGTCTTGAAGATCACCACCTCGTCGATCCCGGGCATCCAGTCGAGGAAATAGGGATATTTATTGGGCACGACGCAGGTCACCGCATGTCCCATCGTACGCAGGACCTCGGCCCATGCGAGCGACGATCCGACGGCGTCGCCGTCGGGGTTGGTGTGGGAGACGACGACGATGCGCTGCCCGGGTCGGGCGAGCATCTCCCGCAGACGTTCGATATGTTCTTTCGATAACTTCATTCGGGTTGGTCCGCATTGGTGGACCCGACAAAGATAGAAAAAAACAGGCGATAAACCAACCGGCCTACCGGATATTCAGCAGCACGAGGTTGTCGAGCACGGTTCGCTGGGCCGTACGCTGGAGATATTCGGCCTGCTCGGCCGGAAGCTCCGCGGTAAAGGCCGTCTGGTAGGGACGCTGGAGGATCGTCGTGAAAATGACGTTGGCAGCCAGATAGCTGCCCGGAACCGCGGGATGGTAGCAGTCGGGCCGGTAGAGGATGCAGTCGGGACGCTCGCTGCGCACCGCGCGCCACGCCATGCCCACCGGAGCGCACCATGCGCCGTTGTCGTAGGCCATTTCGAGGTAGCTGGTCTTCAGCCGCTCCTGCATCCCCTCGTATCCGTTCGAAAGCGGGTATTCGGCCACGGGCTTGCGGTTGCCGTACTTGTGCCCCCAGGTCATGTAGAAGATCACCCGGGCGTCGGGCGACGCGGCATGCACCAGACTGTCGAGCGTCCGGGCCGCGGGATAGACCTCGCGGGCCACCTGTCCGGTCGGCATCGCGGGAGCCGTGCTCTGCTCCTGCAGGACGACGTAATCCCAGCCGCCGTCGGCAATGGCCTGCAACAGCTTCTTGTTTTTCAGGTGCCCCGAGAAGCGTTCGCCGCCCTTGAGAAAGCGCGTGCAGGAGAGTTTTACTTTTTGGGTCGAGGCGATCTTCTGCACCATGCCGGGCAAATCGTTGCAATAGGAGAAACTGTTGCCGACCCACAGCACCCGCAGGGAATCCTGCGGCGTTTGGGCCATGGGATGACTTGTTCGAACGCGGCTTCCGCACTAAAAACGGAAGTATCCGTACTCCACAGTCCATTCAAAGTTA
>ENA-USUK01002917-USUK01002917.1-human-gut-metagenome-genome-assembly--contig:-NODE-2917-length-10809-cov-289.821282_pt1 | contig 10809 bp, 9 predicted proteins | sample MGYA00250062_ERZ773400 | MGnify/ENA primary metagenome ERZ773400 (study PRJEB29103, sample SAMN06111961) | human gut metagenome | biome: human gut; feature: ankylosing spondylitis patient; material... | reverse complement strand
GAACTTGGTTTTCAACTCTACCTGTTTTGGTAGTACCTCTGAATACGCAGGGATAAGAAGGACGTCGTCGTAAGTGAGACCGTCCATTACAATTTTATCTGCAACAAATGATGACATATTGTAACCTTTAAAAATTTATTGCGTGCAAATTTAGCAATAATTTCTCAGATAGAGTTCGCTTTTCACGAAAATCTTACCTTATTAATGCTATTTAACGTGATTAGTTGGCTTGTTCGGACAAAAACTTGATTCTGACGAGTCGAATTTCGTCTTCATTGTAGTCTTCACCCAATTCATCTTGAGCCGCATTCAAATCATCAGTATCGCTCTCCATGAAGTAATCGTAGATGTCATCTACATGGTCATCATCCACAACTTCCTCTATAAAATAATCGATATTCAGCTTGGTACCGCTGTAAACGATTGCCTCTATTTCGTCAAGCAATTCTGAGAAATCCAAACCTTTTGCTTCTGCCAAATCATCAAGATCTATCTGGCGGTCAATGCTCTGAATGATGCTTACCTTCAAGACTGATTTCTTGGCAACTGTCCTGACACGTAATTCCTCAGGACGCTCTATCAGATTCTCTTCACAATACTGATTGATCAATTTACAGAACTCCTTACCATACCTCTTTGCCTTACCGGCTCCAACTCCCTGTATGTTCTGCAATTCCTGCATATCTACAGGATACATCGTTGCCATCTGTTCCAGAGAAATATCCTGGAAAATAACATAAGGCGGCAATTTATGCTTCTTTGCTACTGTCTTACGCAAGTCTTTCAACATGGAGAAAAGTGTCTGATCCAAAGCACCTGTATTATGCTCGCTCAGAGGCGCTCCATCAAAATCATCAGAGAATTCCTTATCGGCAACGATCATGAATGATTCAGGATTCTTAATGAAACGCTTACCCGCAGCTGTCAACTTCAAAAGGCCATAGTTCTCTACATCTTTTTTGAGATAACCGGCTATCAACGCCTGACGGATAACAGGATTCCAAACTTTGGCATCCATATCTTCTCCTGCTCCAAACTCCTCCAGTTCATCATGCTTGTGAGAAACAATATCATCAGTAGCACGTCCCTTTACAAAATCGATGATATATTCCTGGCGGAAATTCTCCTTCACCGCAGCAACAGACTCCAAAACAACGAGCAGCGCATCCTTAGCCTCGAATTTTTCTGTAGGATGCAGGCAGTTGTCGCAGTTATGGCAGTTTTCTTCATGATATTCCTCACCAAAATAATGAAGCAACATTTTTCTGCGACAGACAGACGATTCTGCATAGGCAGCCGTTTCCTGCAACAACTGTCTGCCGATATCCTGTTCTGCTACAGGTTTGTTCTCCATAAACTTCTCCAGTTTTCTGAGGTCTTTACGGGCATAGAAGGCGATACATATACCCTCGCCTCCATCACGTCCGGCTCTACCCGTTTCCTGATAATAACCTTCCAAGCTCTTGGGTATATCATAATGAATAACAAAACGGACATCAGGTTTATCGATACCCATTCCGAAGGCGATAGTAGCAACAATGACATCAATACGCTCCATCAGAAAATCATCCTGGGTTTGAGAACGGGTAGCCGAATCAAGACCGGCATGATAAGGAGCCGCTTTGATTTCATTGGCTTTCAATACCTCTGCCAATTCCTCTACTTTCTTACGAGAGAGACAATAGATAATACCACTCTTTCCTTTGTGTTGACGAATAAACATGATGATCTGACGATCGATATCCTTGTTCTTCGGGCGCACCTCATAATACAAGTTAGGGCGGTTAAAAGAACTCTTGAATTCTTTGGCATCCATGATGCCTAAGTTTTTCTTGATATCAGTACGTACCTTATCTGTTGCAGTAGCTGTAAGCGCTATCACAGGTGCAACACCTATTTCGTTAATAATAGGGCGAATACGACGATACTCTGGTCTGAAATCGTGTCCCCACTCAGAGATACAGTGAGCCTCATCAATGGCATAGAACGAAATCTTTACAGTTTTAAGGAACTCAACATTATCTTCTTTCGTCAAAGATTCAGGTGCAACATACAGGAGTTTTGTCGTACCATTGAGAATATCATTCTTCACCTTCTCAATAGCCGACTTATTCAATGATGAATTGAGATAATGAGCCACGCCATCACTTTCACTCAAACCATTAATAACATCTACCTGGTTCTTCATCAAAGCAATCAGAGGAGAAATTACAATAGCAGTGCCCTCCATAATGAGCGAAGGCAACTGGTAACACAAACTCTTACCGCCACCTGTAGGCATCAATACAAAAGTATCATTGCCACTCATCAAATTTCTGATGATTGCCTCTTGATCACCCTTAAACGAATCGAAGCCGAAATAATGCTTCAACTGTCCTGTAAGATTAACCTGTTCTGTCATATCCACCTATTATTATATATGTCTATATATACGATTAAATAGCATTCAATTGGGCGAAAAGCCCAACTGATTTATGCTGTTTCCAACTGTCCGAGATGAGATTTATCCAACTGTTGCTTGGTATACTCCAGCGTAACAGTGAATGATTTAACCTTCTCTGATGGAATCTCAAACATAGCATCCATCATCACAGCTTCAACAATTGAACGAAGCCCGCGAGCACCCAATTTATACTCTACCGCCTTATCTACGATATAATCGAGTGCTTCCTCATCAAACTTCAACTTGATGCCATCCATCTCAAACAATTTCTGATACTGCTTGACAATTGAATTCTTAGGTTCAACCAAGATTTTGCGCAAAGCCTCCCTATCCAACGGATTGAGATAAGTAAGCACAGGCAAACGGCCGATAATTTCAGGTATCAAGCCAAAAGACTTCAAATCCTGTGGAAGGATATACTGCATCAAATTCTTCTTATCTATCTTAGCTACATTCTGAACCGAATTATAGCCTACTACGTGCGTATTCATACGCTGAGCTATTTTACGCTCAATACCGTCAAAAGCACCACCACAGATAAACAGGATATTCTTGGTATCTACATGGATATAATCCTGATCAGGATGCTTGCGTCCACCCTTAGGCGGAACATTAACCATGGTACCTTCCAAGAGTTTCAACAATCCCTGCTGTACACCTTCGCCACTCACATCACGCGTGATAGAAGGATTATCGCTCTTGCGGGCTATCTTATCAATCTCATCAATGAACACAATTCCCCTTTCTGCTGCAGCCACATCATAATCAGCAACCTGCAACAGACGCGACAAGATGCTTTCAACGTCTTCACCCACATAACCTGCTTCAGTAAATACAGTGGCATCAACAATGGTGAAAGGAACATCCAACATCTTAGCTATTGTACGCGCCAACAAGGTTTTACCTGTACCGGTACTACCAACCATGATGATATTACTCTTTTCGATTTCTACACCATCTTCATCCTTTGGCTGCTGCAAACGCTTGTAGTGGTTATATACAGCGACAGCCAAATTGCGCTTAGCCTGATCCTGACCGATGATATATTCATCCAGGTATTTTTTGATCTCTACAGGCTTTGGCACCTCTTTGAGAACAAACTTACCCTCTCCAGCTTTAGGAGCTAAGACTCCTGTAGACTGTATAATATCATAAGCCTGCTTAGCACAATCTTCGCAAATGAAGCCATTGATACCCGTGATGAGTAATCTGACTTCATTTTCTGATCTTCCACAGAAGCTACATACTTTCTTTGGCATATTATAATTATTATCTCTTCTTGCGCACCTTATTATATATACGCATATTTACTTAAAACAATTCGTTATTTACGAATCAACACATTATCTATCATTCCATATTCCTTGGCTTCTTCAGCTGTCATCCAATAGTTACGGTCGCTATCAGTATAAACCTTATCATAAGGAGTATGAGAATGGTCTGAAATGATAGTATACAATTCCTTTTTCATCTTCAAGATTTCGCGAGCCTCAATCTCAATATCAGAAGCCTGACCCTGAACGCCACCTAATGGCTGGTGAATCATGACACGGCTATGTGGCAAAGCAGAGCGTTTACCCTCCTGGCCAGAAACGAGCAGCACGGCAGCCATAGAAGCAGCCATACCTGTACAGATAGTAGCTACATCGCTAGAGATAAACTGCATGGTATCATAAATACCCAAACCAGCAGTAACGCTACCACCAGGGCTGTTTAAATAGATAGAAATATCCTTACCACTATCTACAGAATCAAGATACAGCAATTGCGCCTGCAATGTATTTGCTGTGTAGTCATCAATCTGTGTACCCAGGAAGATGATACGATCCATCATCAAGCGAGAGAATACATCCATCTGAGTAACGTTCAACTGACGCTCCTCCAAGATGTAAGGGTTCATATACTGAGCCTGTGCCTTAATTACATCATCAAGCACCATACCATTCATACCAAGATGCTTGGTTGCATATTTTCTAAAATCATTCATATCTATATAGTATTTTACGTCTTAAACCATACGAAAAAAGAGGTTATCGACCCTTATTTCTCGTTCGGTGGAACAAAGATAATAAAAAAAGTCGATAACCTCGTATTTATTTGAAGTTTTTTTTCAAAAAAATGTTATTCCTGCATCATCTTGTTGAAATCTTCTACAGAAATCTCCTTTTCGTTAAGCTTTACTGCTGTTTTCAGAGATGCAGCCAACTTACGATCGATAGAGCGATCTACAAGTGCATCTGTAGCGTCACCCTTCTTGAGGATTTCCTTAGCATAGTTCTCAATGTACTCCTCAGGAATGTTGTTCATACCATACTGAGCGAACTGAGCACGAGCTGCCTCCTTAGCTGTCTCCATCAGGTCATTGTCATCAACCTTGATATTCTGAGCCTTGATAAGCTGCTCCTTGATAAGATGCCATGTCAACTCCTTGATGCTCTCAGCATAGTTTTTCTCTACGAACTCCTCGCCCTTATCCTTGTTGTTAGCCAACATGATACGCTTCAAGAGTGCATCTGGGAACTGCAATTCACCAACCTTCTTCTCGCAGTGCTCGCGAACATCGAGGATGAACTTATAATCTGAGTCGTTAACGAGCTGTGCCTGCAAGCCCTCTGCAATCTTAGCACGGAAAGCAGCCTCGTCCTTCACGTCAGTATCCTCACCGAGAACCTGCTTAAAGAGCTCTTCGTTGATTTCATGCTTCTTGAAACGCTGGATTTCTGTAATCTGGAAGCTGAACTCTGACTCCAAGTCCTTAACAGCTTCACGCTCAATCTTCAGGAGTGAAGAAACCTCAGTATCGTTCTCTGGATAAGCCTTCTTAGGGTTGAATGTAATTACATCACCGAGCTTAGCATCGTTGAAGAGATTCTTCTGCTCGTCAACCTTGATGTAGCTAGGCATCAGGATAGCACCCTCTACAGTGATACCACCTTCCTTGGTATTGCCATTTTCATCAAGCTCACGCAAGTCACCCTTCAAAAGGTCATTCTCCTCGTACTTCTCACCCTTCTCATAGCTACCTGCACGCTGAGCGTACATATCAATCTGCTGATCGAGAATCTTATCATCAACTGTGATGTTATAATAATCAACCTTGTCGCGACCATTGAGAGTTACCTTGAACTCTGGAGCAACAGCGATATCAAACATAAATGTGAAAGAAGTACCATTCTCCAAGTCAGCTGGCTCCTGCTTCTCTGATGGGAGAGGCTCACCGAGCATCTGGATATTGTTGTCCTGTACATACTTGTAAATCTGCTGACCAACGAGCTTGTTGATAGCTTCCATTTTTACAGATGGACCGAACTGACGCTTAATCATACCCATAGGAGCCTGACCAGGACGGAAACCTGGAACATTAGCCTTCTTACGATAATCTTTCAATGTCTTCTCGACATCATTCTTGTAATCTTCCTCTTCGACAACGAGGGTCAAAAGACCATTAATCTTGTCAGGATTTTCAAATGAAATTTTCATCTTGATATTTGTTATTTTATTATTGTTAATATTTTCTTTAATTCTACAGTTTTCGTGTATAACCGCAATTGGCTTGCAAAATTACACATTTTTAATGGATATACCTAATATATAAGAGAAAAAAATGATTTTTTAACCATCAGACGCTGCTTCTTTGGCTCTTTTTTGCTCATCTATGAGCTGAAAGTCCTTCTTTCTGAGCACAAAACTATTACTCAGATACTTTTCGCGCACAATCTTATTCTCTGCCAATTCCTCAGGTTTGCCCTGGAAAAGAATCTTTCCTTCGAACAGCAGATAGGCTCTGTCTGTAATGGTCAGAGTCTCCTGTACATTATGGTCGGTAATCAAAATACCGATATTGCGATACTTCAACTGCCATACAATATGCTGAATATCTTCTACCGCAATAGGGTCAACACCAGCAAATGGCTCATCGAGCATGATAAACTTTGGGTCAATAGCCAGGCAACGGGCAATCTCTGTACGGCGGCGCTCACCTCCGGAAAGCTGGTCACCCTTATTCTTACGAACCTTATTGAGACGAAACTCGCTAATAAGACTCTCTAACTTCTGCAACTGATAACTACGTGGTTTTCCTGTCATTTCCAAGACTGAAAGTATATTGTCCTCAACACTCATCTTGCGGAAAACACTGGCCTCCTGAGGCAGGTATCCGATTCCCGCACGGGCACGTTTGTATACAGGAAAATTAGTAATTTCCTGATCTCCCAGAAAGACATGTCCCTCATTAGGCACAACAAGTCCAGTTGTCATATAGAAAGAAGTTGTCTTACCAGCACCATTAGGTCCAAGTAATCCCACAATTTCTCCTTGCTTCACATTGATAGAAACTCCATTGGCAACCGTTCGTTTACCATAGCGCTTCACCAATCCCTCTGTTCGCAAAACCAGAGAATTCTGATTTTGCTGTTCGTTATTGTTAATTTCGTCCATAATTAGCTAATTTGGCTGCAAAAATACTAAAAATAAAGGAAATATCGCTTATAAAATCAAAAACTATTCATAATATTGCAGTTTTTTAGAGGATTTTGGTTAATTTTGCAGCAAAATTCAGTTTTATAATAGCATGTTAATAGAAAAATGGCTTACCACCTTCGGTAAATATCTCAGATTGATGGGACGTTCTTTTTCCCGTCCTGAGCGCATGCGCATGTTCTTGAAACAATACATCAAGGAGATGTCGCAATTGGGTATTGACTCTATTGGTATCGTTTTACTGATATCCTTCTTCATTGGAGCAGTTATCTGCATCCAGATGAAATTGAACATTCAGAGTCCATGGATGCCACGATGGGTTTCAGGTTACACCACTCGAGAAATCATGCTTCTGGAGTTCTCATCAAGTATCATGTGTCTGATTCTCGCAGGTAAAGTGGGTTCTAATATCGCTTCGGAGTTGGGAACTATGCGTGTCACCCAACAGATTGATGCCCTTGATATCATGGGAGTAAATTCAGCATGTTACCTCATTCTGCCTAAAATCATCGGCTTGGTCACCATCATGCCATTCCTGGTTATCTTCAGTTCTGGCATGGGTATCATCGGCGCCTACGGAACAGCGTATATTGGGCATATCCTACCACCAGATGATCTGACACTCGGCTTGCAACATTCATTTAACCAATGGTTTGTATGGATGAGCATCATCAAGAGTCTTTTCTTTGCATTCATCATTTCCAGCGTATCTTCTTATTTCGGTTATACCGTAGAAGGTGGATCTGTTGAGGTTGGAAAATCATCAACCGATGCTGTTGTCTGTTCTAGTGTTTTGATTCTGTTTTCAGATGTTTTCCTCACTCAAATTCTCTCGTAAACTATGATAGAAGTTAGAAATCTCACCAAGTCGTTTGGCGACAAGGTTGTATTAGACAATATAAACGTCACCTTTGAAACAGGAAAGACTAATTTGATAATCGGACAGAGCGGTTCCGGAAAGACCGTACTCATGAAGAATCTCGTAGGATTACTTCAGCCTACAAGTGGCGAAGTTCTCTACGATGACCGTGACTTCACCCGGATGTCGAAAAAAGAAAAAGTTCTGATGCGCCGCGAGATGGGAATGATTTTCCAAAGCGCAGCCCTGTTCGACTCTTTGAATGTACTTGAGAATGTCATGTTTCCACTTGATATGTTCTCTACCATGAATTACAGGGAGCGCGTAAAACGGGCTCAGGAATGTCTTGACCGCGTCAATCTGATAGAGGCTCAGCAGAAATATCCTGGAGAAATCTCGGGTGGTATGCAGAAACGAGTAGCTATTGCACGTGCCATCGTAATGAATCCGAAATACTTGTTCTGCGATGAGCCAAACTCAGGTTTGGACCCAAAGACTTCACTTGTGATAGATGAACTGCTTTCAGGCATCACCAAAGACTATAATATGACTACCATCATCAATACCCACGACATGAATTCGGTAATGGGCATTGGTGAAAACATCTGCTTTATCTACCAGGGTCATAAAGAATGGCAAGGCAACAAAGATGAAGTGATGACCTCAACAAACGAGAAACTCAACGATTTAGTCTTTGCTTCCGATCTATTCCGCAAAGTAAAGGAGGTGGAGCTGGAAGAAGCTAAAAACAAATAAAACAGTATCGTTCAAAAAAAAGCCATCAGACCAAAAACTGGCTGATGGCTTTTTTATTACAAATTAAATACTATCTCATTTTCCAGGCATCCTTTACCTCTACCATAGGTACCACAATCTGTTCTTTAGTACTGTCACCATACACCACTTGCAAAAAAACATCAGCAACATGATGCGCTGTATCAGCTTTTGCATTCAGAACATTCACCTTAACCATACCTTTATGTTCATCTTGCTGCTGCTCAACAAACATTTTGGCATTCATCAGCAATTGATCCTGATAGCCATTTGGCAACCGATAAGGTTGATTGTAGCCGTCTACAAACTCCTTATACTTGCCCTCTAAAAGCAAATCATAATATCCCTTGGCAGCAATACCTGCAAGATAGCCAGGATCAGGTTTCTCCTCCCTACAGGAAGAAAATACCAATCCCACCATGAATATCATAAAAATCAAAAGTTTCTTCATTTTTATACACTTTGATTCTGCATTCTTCGCTTCATTTATTTACTTCTGACGAATGAAGACGTTGATAGGACAGCCATGTAATGACCAGTTCTCACGAATCTTATTCTCCAGGAAACGGCGATAGTTCTCCTTGACATACTGAGGCAAGTTTGCATAGAACACAAACGAAGGAATCGTTGTATTAGGCAACTGGGTGCAATACTTAATTTTGATATACTTACCCTTTATGCTCTGTGGAGGATATGCCTCGATAATAGGCAACATCACCTCATTCAACTTAGAAGTTCCAATATGAGCCTTACGGTTCTGGTAAACTTCCTTGGCAGTTTCCAATACTCGGAAAATACGCTGCTTAGTCAAGGCTGAAGCAAAGATGATAGGAAAGTCTACGAATGGAGCCATACGCTTGCGGATAGCATTTTCAAAAGTATCAATTACCTTCTGATTCTTCTCCTCAACCAAATCCCATTTGTTTACGACAACCACCAGACTCTTGTTGTTCTTCTGAATCAACTGGAAGATGTTCATATCCTGGGTCTCGATACCACGGGTAGCATCAAGCATCAGGATGCAGACATCACTATTCTCGATGGCACGGATAGAACGCATCACAGAATAGAATTCCAAGTCTTCGCTTACCTTGTTTTTACGACGGATACCAGCTGTATCAACCAGGTAAAAATCGAAACCAAACTTATCGTATCTGGTATAGATACTATCACGTGTAGTACCAGCAATTTCTGTCACGATATTACGATTCTCACCGATAAAAGCATTGATAATGCTACTCTTACCAGCATTCGGACGACCTACTACCGCAAAACGAGGAATATCTTCTTCGATTGCCTCCTCAGGATTATCCTGAAGTTTGTCCAGAATCATATCAAGCAAATCACCAGTGCCACCACCTGTAGCAGCACTGATACACTGAGGATCCCCCAAGCCTAACTTGTAGAACTCAGCAGCCTGATAATACTCTGCGCTGTTATCAACCTTGTTAGCAACAAGGATAACAGGCAATTTGGCACGACGCAAAATTAGCGCCACATCTTCATCCCAATCAGTAAGGCCAGTGTTAACGTCTACCAGGAAGAGAACCAGGTCAGCCTCTTCTGTAGCAACAAGTACCTGCTTGCGGATAGCATCTTCAAAAATATCATCAGATTTTACAACCCAACCACCGGTATCAACAACCGAAAATTCTCTACCATTCCAACTGCACTTACCATACTGACGGTCACGAGTAGTACCGGCAGTATCACTAACGATAGCGCGACGTGATTGAGTCAAACGATTAAATAAAGTAGACTTACCCACATTAGGGCGTCCTACAATAGCTACTAAATTTGCCATAAACAGTCATTATCCTCCTTCCTTTTAGGAGGTATTCAAGGATGTGGTCCCTGCATCCAAGTTAATAATTTGCCGAAGCTGACCTTGCTCCAGCCCTCGCTCTTTTGGCGAGAGTCACTCCCTCGATTACATTCAGGGAGGAGTTATTTTAGTTGATAGTTTACAGTTGATAGTTTATAGTTATTAAGGCGTCTTTAAACTATTAACTCTTAACTATCAATTATTCCGGATTATATCCAAAGGCATCAAGTTCTCTCTGAGAGCTGCGCCAATCCTTATCAACTTTTACGAAAGTCTCCAAGAAGATTTTCTTGTCGAAGAACTTTTCCAAAGCCTTACGACTCTCGGTATTCACCTTTTTCAATGCGATACCCTGGTGCCCGATGATGATACCCTTTTGGGAATCACGTTCAACATAAATCACTGCATTAATGTGGATACGTTTTTCAT
>ENA-USUK01002915-USUK01002915.1-human-gut-metagenome-genome-assembly--contig:-NODE-2915-length-10818-cov-4.243367_pt1 | contig 10818 bp, 8 predicted proteins | sample MGYA00250062_ERZ773400 | MGnify/ENA primary metagenome ERZ773400 (study PRJEB29103, sample SAMN06111961) | human gut metagenome | biome: human gut; feature: ankylosing spondylitis patient; material... | reverse complement strand
GGTACGGGAAGAAGTGATTTTCCTAATCAAATCAACAATGTGCTTGCATTCCCGGGGTGCCGGTATGGTGGTCACCGCCGGTACGGAGGAAGAGATCAATGCCTCGGTGGAGTTCCTCAAGTGGTTCACCCAGCCGGAACACAACATCTCCTTCTCGGTGGACTCCGGCTACCTGCCGGTGACCACGGCTGCCAACGACATGGAGGCCATCAAGACCAGCGGCCTGGAACTGAGCCCGAAGATGGAGCGCATCCTCTCGAATGCAGTCCAGAGCGTAAAGAACAACACCCTTTATACGCCAAGTGCCTTTGTGGGCGGCAGCAAGGCCCGCAAGGTGCTGGAATACAGTCTGAGCGATCTTGCCTCTGCCGACCGTGCAACGGTGCAGGAGCGGGTGGCCGCAGGCCAGCCCGCCGCCGACGCGGAAGCGGAGTTCCTCACCGACGAATACTTTGATGCCTGGTATGGGGGCATCTGCACTGCACTGGAGGAGTACGCCGGCTGAGCGTAACGACCGGAAACCGACGGGAAAGGGGAGAAGTGCCATGAAGCCTGCCGAAAAGTACCGTGCGTGGAAAGCGCACCGGCCCGAGAAGCCGATCTTCCGCACCATCCTCTTTTCCATGATGGCGGTGCTGCTGGCGGAGGTGATCCTGCTGTCGACCGGCATCGGCCTGACCAATGTGTCCGGGCGGCTGAACCAGAACGCCAAGCAGATCGTGAACATGCAGGTGCGCAACCGTGCCAGCTATCTGCAGGATATGCTGATCAAGGCACAGGAGCTCACCGACATTTCCACCACCATCAACAACCTGACCCAGCAGATGCTGCAGGACGGCACCATTTCGCTGGACACGATGGACCAGAGCAGCGAGGCCGCTGACCCCCTGATGGAGGCCGCCGCGCCCTATCTGGTGAGTGCACTGCGCGCCCGCCCCGTGACCGGCATCTTTCTTGTGATCAACACCCACGACCTTGCGGAAAAGAAAGTGGGCAGCCCCATGCCCAGCGTGTACCTGCGGGACCTGGACCCGGACGCCCGCCCCTCGGAGCGCAAAGCCGACCTGATGATCGAGCGTTCCAGTGCGGCAGTGGTCAAGAAGCTGGGCATCACCACCGACAAAAGCTGGAGCACTGCACTGAGCTACCGCGGCCTGACCAGCGGCGGCTTTGCGTGCACCGTGTTCCAGACCGCCTGGGAGGATGACGAAAAGCTGGACGCCGCCGACTACGGCCGCTGGCTCACCCAGACCTACAAGCTCACCGGTGACGAGCGCACGGCCATTGCCTACTCCCAGCCCCTCATCCTGCCGGACGGCACCGTGTACGGCGTCATCGGTGTGGAGATCCTGACCAGCTATCTGGAAACCAAGATGCCGTATCAGGAGCTGCAGGACGGCGGGCAGGGTACCTATCTGCTGGTGTCCACAACGTCGGGCCTGTCGGACCCGGAACTGTTCCTGACGCTGATGGCGGGCGACGGACTGGATGCCAACGTCATCGACGCGGGCGTGGAAAAGATCACCTGCCGGCAGACGGACGGCGAACGCTGGCTGACGCTGAACAACGAGACCGGCTATGCGGCGGTCCAGAACCTGGACCTGTACAGCCGCAACGCGCCCTTCTCCAACGAAAAGTGGCTGCTGGTGGGCACGGTGCGCAGCAGCATCCTGTTCCGCTTTGCCCACACCGTGCAGCAGGTCATCACCTCTGCGGTGCTCCTCACCCTGCTGCTGGGGGCTGTGAGCAGCCTGCTGGTGTCCCGCGGTCTGGCCCGCCCCGCCGAGCAGCTCTACTGCGAGGTGCTGGCAGCCAACGGCAAACAGACCTTCCCCAAGTTTTCGCACACCGGCATCCGGGAGTTGGACCGCTTTGCGGAGGCCATCACCCAGCTGAACAGCAGCCTTGTGACCAACTCCACCAAGTTTTTGCGCATCATGGACATGGCCAGTGTGGAGCTGGGCGGCTACGAGCTGCGGTATGACACCGGCAGTGTGTATGTGACCAAAAACTTCTTTGCCCTGCTGGGTGCCCCGGAGGTGGACGGCAGCAGCCTGACCGTGCGCACCTTTGGAGAACTGCTGGAGCACATCCAGCTGGTCCGCCCCTGCACCGTCAACGCGGAGGGGGACAAGGTGCTGACCGTGGTGCAGGGCGGCCGCACCCGCTATATCATGCTGCGGGTCACCACCGAGGACCGGGTGCAGGTGGGTCTGGCCGAGGATGTGACCGCCGCTACCCAGGAGCGCCTGCGCATCGAGCGGGAGCGCGACTACGACGTCCTCACCGGCCTGTACAACCGGCAGGCATTCCACCGCGTGAGTCATGAACTGTTCCAGAATCCGGAGCGGCTGGGCGTGGCAGCCTTGCTGATGATGGACCTGGACGACCTCAAGCACATCAACGACACCTACGGCCACGACTGGGGCGACCACTACATCCAGAACACCGGCCGCTGCATTGCGGAGCACAGCCCGCCGGGCACCGTGTGCGCCCGCCTGTCCGGCGACGAGTTCCTGCTGCTGTTCTACGGCTATCCCGGCCGGGAGCAGCTGCGCGAAAAGCTGGAAGCACTGACCCGCGCCATGCAGCAGGCCGTGGTGGTACTGCCCAGCGGCAGCGACCTGCACATCAGTATTTCCGGCGGCGTGGCCTGGTACCCGGAGGATGGCCGGGACATCGAGACCCTGAAAAAATATGCAGACTTTGCCATGTATCAGGTCAAGCACTCCACCAAGGGGCAGATGAAGGACTTTGATATCGGCGTGTACAATCAGGAGGCCTACATCGCCCGCACCCGGCGGGAGTTCCACCAGCTCATCAGCGAAGAGCGGATGTACTACTACTTCCAGCCCATCTTCTCGGCACAGACCGGCAGGGTGCACGCCTACGAAGCACTGATGCGGTCGGACCTGCCCACCCTGCGTTCTCCGGCCACCATCATGAAGCTGGCCCGGGAGCAGGGCGCGCTGTATGAGATCGAGCGGCTGACCTTCCGCAAGGCGCTGGAAGAATTTGACGACCTGCGCAGCAAAAATCTCGTGGACCGGCAGGCCCTGATCTTCATCAACTCCATTGCCAGCGTCAGCCTGCGCCGGGAGGACAGCGAGTATATGGACCAGCGCTGGCACGAGCTGCGCCGCCAGATGGTCATTGAGATCACCGAGGAAGAGGAGATGAACCGGGAGGCACTGGAAACCAAGCGCCACGCTCCGGGCTTCTCCGGCATGTTTGCGCTGGATGACTACGGCAGCGGCTACTCCAACGAGGGCAGCCTGCTGGAGCTGGCGCCCCGGTTCATCAAGGTGGATATCAGCATCATCCGCGGCATTGATTCGGACCCCGACAAGCAGCAGATCCTGCGCAACGTGGTGCGCTACGCCCAGCCGCGCAGCATGCAGATCATTGCCGAGGGTGTGGAAACAGCCGCCGAGATGCGCACCGTCATCGACCTGGGGGCCGACCTGCTGCAGGGCTACTTCCTGGCGCGGCCGGCCGCTGTGCCCGACCCCATTGCCCCGGAGGCAGCGGAGATCATCCGAGCTATCTAGGACAGCGACCGCCGGAAGCGCTTCTGAACCGCCCAAAAGAGCAGGAAATTCCATATAGAACTGGAATATCCTGCTCTTTTTATACGGTGAGGAATGCAATTTGGCACCCGGCCAATTTACCTCTGGTGTTTGGCCGGGCGCTGCGGTATACTGGGGTGGAACGAAAAACGGCACGGGAGGTGCTTTGAAAAAATGGTACAGGTGGATCTGATCACCGGGTTTCTGGGGGCCGGCAAAACGACCTTTCTGCGCCGGTACGTCCGGTATCTGGTGGAGCAGGGGCACAACGTCTGCATTCTGGAAAACGACTTCGGCGCGGTGAACGTGGATGCCATGTTGGTGCAGGACCTGCTGGGCGACCGGTGCGATCTGGAGACCATCAGCGGCGGGTGTGACTGCGACACCCACCAGCGGCGCATGCGCACCAAGCTCATCGCCATGGCCATGCGCGGCTTTGACCGGGTGGTGGTGGAACCCAGCGGCATCTTTGATGTGGACGAATTCTTTGATGTGCTGCGGGACGACCCGCTGGACCGCTGGTACCGCATCGGCAATGTGATCGCCATTGTGGACGCCATGCTGCCGGAAGCATTGTCGCCGCAGGCGGAATATCTGCTGGCCTCCGAGACGGCCAATGCAGGCCGGGTGCTGCTGAGCCGTGCGCCGCAGGCCGGGCCGGAACAGTGCCGGGCAGCCATTGCCCACCTGGGCCGTGCGCTGGAAGCCTGCAAGTGCTCCCGCCGCTTTGCCCCGGACGAGATCCTCACCAGGGACTGGGCCGCCCTCACCGACGCCGACCTTGCACAGATCGCCGCCTGCGGCATGCGGCAGGCCAGCTGCGAAAAGCTGCACTTTGATGAGCACAAGGCCTTCGGCTCCCTGTGCTTTCTGGAACAGCACCTCACGGTGGAGCAGCTGCAGCAGGCAGCTGCCCGGCTGTTCGGGGACCCGGCCTGCGGGCAGGTGCTGCGGGTCAAGGGGTTTGCCCCCACCCGGGACGGCTGGCTGGAGCTGAACGCCACCGCCGCCGGGCAGACACTGGCCCCCATCCCGCAGGGGCAGGATGTGCTCATCGTCATCGGCGAGGGGCTGGACAGGGCAAGGATCGAAACGCAGCTTCACCGCTGAGCTTTCAACGAACGCTGTAAAACTGGTGTAAAAAAGGAGAACAGAATCATGAAAAAGAACCCGCAGATGCCCTCGGCGCGGCGCATCCTCGGCATGGTGGTCGGTATTGTGATCATCGGGCTGGGCATTGCACTGTTCAAGCAGTCTCACCTTGGCAACGACTCCATCAGCGCACTGAATATGCGTCTGGCCGAGATGCTGGGCATCTCGCTGGGCGTGCAGAACCTGTGCACGAACATCCTGTTCTTTGCACTGCAGTTCTGGTTCGGGCGCAAGTACATCGGCCTTGGCACCTTTGTCAACGGCATCGGCGTCGGGTTCATTGTCACGGCCTTCTACGACCCCATTGCGGCCCACTTTGGCCCGGCCGAGGCGCTGGGCCTGCCGGTGCAGCTGCTGTGGGTGGCGCTGGCGGTGCCGGTCACGGCGCTGGGGGCTTCGCTGTACCAGACGGCAGATCTGGGCATCGCCCCGTACGATTACCTCTCGCTGGGCCTGCGGGACTACACCCCGGTGCCGTACTTCGGCTGCCGCGTGTTCACCGATGCACTGTGTGCGCTGCTGTGCTGGCTGCTGGGCGGCCTTGTGGGCATCGGTACGCTGATCTGTGCCTTCTGCCTGGGACCCTTCATCCAGTTCTTCAACGGGCTGGTGTCGGAGCGGGTGCTGCACTACAAGCCGGGCGGCCAGTAAGATCGGGAAATCAAAAAGGCGTGCACCTCCTTTGCGGAAGTGCACGCCTTTTGCTGTGCAGAAATCAGAACTTGAACAGCGGGGTGCCGGCCAGGATGTCGCCCTCTGCCAGCATCTTCAGCTCGCCCAGATCGTCGCCGTTGGTCACGATGATGGCGGTAGCGGTGGGATGGCCTGCGGCGCGGATGGCGTCCAGATCCACCTTCAGCAGCGGGGTGCCGGCCTTGACCTTGTCACCCTCCTTGACCAGAGCCTTGAAGCCCTTGCCGTTCATCTCCACGGTGTCCATGCCGACGTGCACCAGGATCTCGATGCCGTCTTCGCTGGTCAGACCGACGGCGTGCAGGGTGGAAGCCACCTGGTTCACAGTGCCGTCAAAGGGAGCATACACGGTCTTGCCGGTGGGCTCGATGCCGCAGCCGGGGCCCAGGATGCCCTGTGCGAACGTCTCGTCGGGGATGTCGGCCTGTGCCAGGACCTTGCCGCGGATGGGAGCCAGAACGGTCTTGCTCTGGCCAAAGAACTTGGCGGTTTCTTCTTCTTCGGCCTTGTTGCCGAACAGCTTGTCAAAAAAGCCCATGATAATAATCCTTCCTTCTGATCATATTCAGGGGTGCGGCCGCCGCGCGGGCCTGCTGCGCCCAAACCCATATGGTATATTCAAAAGATACCATACTGCGCCCCAAAATGCAACTGCAATCCTGCACAAACTCCGGCGGGGTTTGCTGTTACATCAGCGCAATCAGCTGCTCGATCTCTTCCATGCGGGTGGCCCAGCTGGTGGCGATGCGCACCACGGTGTGGGTATCGTCGAACTTCTCCCAGAAGCCGAACTTCGCCCGGCCTTCCAGTGCGGCCAGCTGGGCGTTATCCAGAATCACGAACACCTGATTGGTAGGCGAATCCATAAAAAAGCGATAGCCCTTGGCGGCCAGACCCTTCTTGAGGGCGTTGGCGGTGTCGATGGCGTTTTTGCTGATCTTCGTGTACAGATCATCGGTGAACAGCACATCGAACTGGATGCCCAGCAGACGGCCCTTGGCCAGCAGGGCACCCTGCTGCTTGACCATGGTCATGAAGTGGGCCGGGGCACCGTGGGGGAACACCACGGCCTCGCCGCACAGGGCACCCACCTTGGTGCCGCCGATGTAGAACACATCGGTGAGCCGGGCGATGTCGGCCAGGGTCACGTCGGTGCCCTCGGCCATCAGGCCGTAGCCCAGCCGGGCACCGTCCAGAAACAGCGGCATCCGGTATTCCTGACAGACGGTGTGCAGATCTTCCAGCTCCTGTTTTGTGTACAGGGTGCCGTACTCGGAGGGGTGGGAGATGTACACCATGCCGGGGAACACCATGTGGTCGTGGTTGGCGTCGGCATAGAAGGTGGCGCACCAGTCCCGTACATCGGCGGCGGACACCTTGCCCTCGTGGGCCGGCAGGCTGATCACCTTGTGGCCGGTGTACTCGATGGCACCGGCTTCGTGGGCGGCGACATGGCCGGTGGCCGCGGCCAGCACGCCCTGCCAGCGCTGCAGCATGGAGGCAATGACGATGGCGTTGGTCTGGGTGCCGCCGGAGATGAAGGTCACGTCGGCGTCCGGGCAGGCGCAGGCGGCGCGGATCTTCTCCCGTGCGCTGGCGCAGTAGGGGTCGGTGCCGTAGCCGGGCACTTTTTCAAAGTTGGTCTCGGTCAGCTTCTGCAGGATGGCGGGATGGGCACCCTCGCAGTAGTCATTTTCAAAGTACAGCATAAAAACGCTCCTATAGTTCAGATGCATCCATTGTAACCCCCGGCCGCAGACTTGTCAAATAGGAAAAAAGTGCAGAGGGCGGACAGCCAAAATGCTGTCGGAATTGCGCCCCGAAGTAGTTGCTGCTGCCAAGGCCTCCTTCCGGGCGGTATGGGATGCTGGTTCCAGGATAGCCCGGAACCGGCACACCGTCAATGTGGCAGCGTTTTTGCTGATTCTTTAGCAGGGGTGTGGTATAATCTTATATTGGGACAGAATAAAATCAGGAGGGGTGAACCGTTTATGAAAAAAAGTACCTGGTCCCGCGACCTTCTGGTCATGCTTGCCGCACTGTGCGTCGCCGGGGTGGCGGTGGTATGGGTGCAGCGCATCACCGGCCGCATCGACGGCGTGGCCATGCTGATCTTCATGCTGGCTGTGTTTGTCACCTCCATGTACACCGACGGTTATCTCTGGGGCGTGCTGGCCTCGCTGGCAAGTGTGCTGGCGGTCAACTTTGCCTTTTTCACCCCCTATTTTGCCTTCAATTTTACCCTGCCGGAAAATCTGTTCTCCGGCCTTGTGATGCTGGCCGTATCCATCATGACCAGTACCCTGACCACCCGGGTCAAAAAACAGGAGCAGCTGCGCATGGAGACCGAGCGGGAAAAAATGCGCGCCAACCTTCTGCGGGCGGTCTCCCACGACCTGCGCACGCCCCTCACCTCCATTTACGGGGCCTGCTCCACCGTGACTGAAAACTACGATTCGCTGGGCAAGGAACAGGCCCTCAAGCTGCTGCGGGAGGCCTGCGAGGATGCCCAGTGGCTCAACCGTATGGTGGAGAATCTGCTTTCCGTGACCCGCTTCGACGGGGAACAGGTGGCGGTCAAAAAGACCCCCACCGTGCTGGAAGAGCTGCTGGATGCAGTGCTGGTCAAATTCAAAAAGCGCTGCCCGGACGTTCCGGTGCAGCTGGAGCTGCCGGAGGACTTTGTTATGATCCCCATGGACTCCATGCTGATCCAGCAGGTGCTGATGAACCTGTTGGAGAACGCGGTGCTCCACGCCGAGGGCATGACCACCCTGACGCTGCGGGTGTTCACGCTGGGCAGCCGGGCTGTGTTTGAGGTGAAGGACGACGGCTGCGGCATCCCGAAAGAGCGTCTGCGCACCCTGTTCTCCGGCACCGGCGGCTCGGACCCCAACGCCCCGGCCGACAGCGGCAAGCACGGCATGGGCATCGGCCTGTCGGTGTGCGCGGCCATCATCAAGGCCCACGGCGGCGAGATCGACGCAGAGAGCCGCCCCGGCGAGGGCACGACCATCCGTTTCTGGCTGGAGACGGAGAAAATCGAACTGGAGGACGCAGAGGATGAGCAATAATAAATATAAGGTGCTGATCGTGGAGGACGAGGCGAACATCTGCAGCTTCATTGAAACGCTGCTGACCACGAACGACTATCAGGCGCTGGTGGCGCACACCTGCACCATGGGCCTGACCCTGTTCGCCTCCCACAACCCGGATCTGGTGATCCTGGATCTGGGCCTGCCGGATCGGGATGGGCTGGAGCTGATCCGTACCGTGCGGCAGAAGTACATGACCCCCATCATCGTGTTGTCGGCTCGTACCGACGAGATGGATAAGATCGAGGCGTTGGACCTTGGAGCCAACGATTACATCACCAAGCCCTTCGGCACCGGGGAACTGCTGGCCCGGGTGCGGGTGGCCCTGCGCCTGAACCGCTACAGCCGCACCGGCGACGCAGCATCCGGCGGGGAGTTCCAGGCTCAGGGACTGCGCATCAACTACGACCGCCGCAAGGTGTTCGTGGAAGGGCAGGAGGTGCGCCTGACCCAGACGGAATACAACATTGTGGCCTTTTTGTCCCAGCATGCCGGCCGGGTGATGACCTACGCCGCCATCGTGCGGGCCATCTGGGGCGATACCGATGTGGGCAGCACCAAAAAGCTGCAGGTGAACATGGCCAACATTCGCAAAAAGCTGGGCAGCCGCCCCGGCAGCAACCCCTACATCCTCAACGAGCTGGGGGTGGGTTACCGCATGATCGACGAGGACCCGGAGAGCCGTCAGACTGCAGAGGATGGCGTATGATCCTTGCACTGGTAATTTTTGCTGTCACCTATCTGCTCATGCTGGCACTGCCCAAAGAGCGCCCGTGGGTGGCGCTGTGCAGTGCGGCGGTGTTCATGGCACTGGGACAGCTGGGCGTGTATGATTTTTCGCTCTCGGCGGCGCTGGGGGCGGTGGATTACAATGTGCTGCTGATGATGTCTGGCACCATGGGGATCGTGTCGCTGTTCATCCGGAGCCGGATGCCGGCCCGCCTGGCCGAGCAGCTGATCGTCCGGGTGCCCAATGCCCAGTGGGCTGTGTGCGTGCTGGCACTTTTTGCCGGGGTCATCAGTGCATTTGTGGACAATGTGGCCACAGTGCTCATGGTGGCACCGGTGGGCCTGGCCATTGCCCGCAAGCTGAAGATCTCGCCGGTTCCGGTGATCATTGCCATTGCGGTGTCCTCCAACCTGCAGGGCGCAGCCACGCTGATGGGGGATACCACCAGCATCCTGCTGGGCGGCTCTGCGGAGATGAACTTCTTCGACTTTTTCTGGATGCACGGCCGCCCGGGCGTCTTCTGGGGTGTGGAGCTGGGCGCGCTGACCTCCCTGCTGGTGCTGCTGTGGCTGTTCCGGAAGGAAAAACAGCCCATCACCGCCCGTGTGGAAACACAGGTGGAAGATGACGTGCCCACTGCCCTGATGCTGCTGACGGTGGGGCTGCTGATCGTGGCGTCTTTCCTGCCGCAGCCGGAAAGCGGCCTGCTGGCAACACTGTACGATCTGCGCAGCGGGCTCATCTGCATGACCCTGTGCGTGGTGGGCGTGGTCCGTGCCTGCCTGCGGGACCGCTCGGCAAAGCCGCTGGTGCAGGTGCTGCAGGAGCTGGACCGGGACACCTTGCTGCTGCTCTTCGGGCTGTTCATCGTGATCGCGGGCATCCGCACGGCGGGTGTCATCGACGCTGCCGCGCAGCTGTTCCATACCGTGGCCGGGGAGGATCCTTTCCGGCTGTATGTGCTGCTGGTGGTGGTATCGGTGGTGCTGTCGGCCTTCATTGATAACATCCCCTATGTGGCCACCATGCTGCCGGTGGTGCAGGGCATTGCCGCGCTGATGAACAATGGTGCAGGCATGGCACCGGAGGTGTTTTATTTCGGTCTGCTCACCGGCGCAACGCTGGGCGGCAACCTGACCCCCATCGGGGCATCGGCCAACATTGCAGCCATCGGCATCCTGCGCAAGAATGGTGAGACCGTGCGCACAGCCGACTTTTTGCGCATCGGGGTGCCCTTTACACTGGCGGCAGTGCTGACCGGCTCGGTGTACCTGTGGCTGGTGTGGGGCCGCGCGTTGTAAGCAACAGAAAATGTCTGCCGCCAGCGCCCGGCGGCCACGCTCAAACGACCAAATAAACCGCCCGTCCTGTGCCGGAAAACCGGCCTGCGACGGGCTTTTTTACGGAAGTATGACGTTTTATAAAAAGAGAAAACTTTTTTGCAGAAAACGCTTGACAATTTCGGTATATCTGGTATAATAACTATCGTTCCGAGCGACACGGCTCACGAACAAAACAGAATATGCGGATATGGCGGAATTGGCAGACGCGTTAGATTCAGGTTCTAATCGGGGCAACT
>ENA-USUK01002914-USUK01002914.1-human-gut-metagenome-genome-assembly--contig:-NODE-2914-length-10821-cov-32.820086_pt1 | contig 10821 bp, 8 predicted proteins | sample MGYA00250062_ERZ773400 | MGnify/ENA primary metagenome ERZ773400 (study PRJEB29103, sample SAMN06111961) | human gut metagenome | biome: human gut; feature: ankylosing spondylitis patient; material... | reverse complement strand
TGCCTTCTCCAGTTCCTTCTACGGAATAAGGAATCTGTACCAGAAGCGGTTCCACTATTCCATATCCGTTTGATTCATCAGCGGCGATATAATAGATACCATCAGCCACTCCAGAAAGCACTGCTTTTCCGCTGGCATCTGTCGTAGCAGAAGCCTGTGCAGACCCGGTCAGTGCAGCTTTGATCTTCTTCACCGCCTGTTCGGTCTCATCCGCAGTTACGGGATATTCTGTGATTCCATACACAGGATCTATCACTGGCTCTCCAGAATCCAGCACAGTTCCTACCCGATACAGCTTAAATGTTACACCTGTTTTGTTTGAATGTGCAGTATTCAAATCTTTTAACTGTATTTCTATTTTTCCGGAAGGAGCTGCACAGACAGTTGTCGCGCCAAAGCATGTACTGAACAGCACTGTACAGATCAGCATGCTCAACAGCGTATTCATCATTTTCTTCATGCTTTACCTCCTCCTTTCTTTGATTTAAATAGTAACCGGTACAATCCGGTCAATACCAGCACAGCACCAATGCCAACAGCGGTCCATTCCACGCCAACAATAATTGCATGAAGGTATTCCTGATTCCAGGTACTTTCCTCCTGTCGGCTGACCTGCTGTTCTTTTTCTGTTTCCACATACGGAACCCTGGTTCCCCGTACCAGAAGCCGGTGAGAGTTAATTCCATATGGTGTACATGTAACCAGTGTCACATAATCTTTTCCGTCTTCAATAAAAATATCACTGATATTATCTGGTTCTACCACTTTGATCTGATCTACTTCATATGCCAGCACTTCATCCAGCACATGAAGATAAAACTGATCTTTTTCCTGAAGCTTGTCCAGATCCGTCAGAAGACGGGCATTGGGAAGCCCCGTGTGTCCTGACAATACAGCATGCGTGTTCTCGCCACCCACAGGAAGCGAGGTATTGCCCAGATGTCGCTTTTTTGCTGGTTGATGCCGATGGCTTCCACGCCCCGGACCGGCATCGCCGGGGTGAAAGCCATCCTGTAAATGCCGCTGTCGGGAAAAATTACGTGCCGACGATAGGGAACCGACGCTTCCTCTGCGAGGGCTGCCGGGTGCCTGCGGGGAGGAAGGCCCAGCGTGTAGGATTCCTCGAAAACCAGGGAGTCGGGCGAAATGGTCCGTATCGTCAGCCGCAGCGTGTCGTCCCGAAAGGAGTCGTTGTAACGCACGACGATGTATAGGTCGCGCGGGGTCACGGTATCCGCGTTCGGAATTTCGATTTCGGCACTTTCGCTCCACGTGCCGCCCCCGGTATCGGTTACGACCGTCTGATGCGGCGAAAGGCAGCTCGTAACGAGCATTCCGGCGATCGCTATGATACTCCGCAGGTACATTACGAGTCGTTATTGCTCTTTTTTCGGCGGTTCGGGTTGTGCTGTCTCTCCGTTTCCGCCTTCCCGACGGTTGCCTTCACGACGGTTGCGTCCTCCGCGTCCCCGAGGACGGCGGCGGGCACCGTTCTGTCCCTCTTCGCCCGGAGATTGGGAGTGTGTCGGAGTCGGATCGGTTTCGGAGCCGTTTTGTCCCGGACGGTTTTCGGAACGAGAACGCTCCGAACGACGTTCCCCGCGCTGTTCGCTGCGAGAGCCCTGACCGTTGCCGCGTTCACCGTTCTGTTCGCCGGAGGTGTTCCCGCGTTCGGTGCGCTGTTCGTTTTTCTGGGTGCTCTGTCCGTTGCGCGACCCGTTCCGGTCGCTGTTGCGTGGGTTGCGCGGTTCGCCCTGACCGTTATTCCTTTCTCCGCGCGATTCGCGGCTTTCGCCTTGTCCGTTTCGATTATTCCGTTCACGGCGGTCGCGTTTTTCGCGGCGTTCACTCCGGTTGGCAGCGGGTTCCTGTTTTTCGTCCTTGCGGGATTCCGAAACGGCGGCCGCTTCTGCGGCGCTTCCGCTGCGGGCACCGTTGTTCCGGTTCTCGCGTTCCTCTGCCCGGTCGCTGCGGCGTCGGTTGCGGCCCTTGCGTTTGGAGCCGTTGCCGTCGAAGCGTGTGATGCTGTCCTCCTCCGAGCGATAGGTCGGTTCTTCGAACTTCTCCCGTTGTGGTTGCTCCGCCGACAGCTGATCGACCTTCTTGCCGGCGCGGTTCAGCGCTATGATCTCCTTGACGCGGGCGACGGGAAGCGTCACCACGTTGGTCATCGTATCCTTGCTGCTGCTGAAGGACATGGTACCGGCCAGGATGTCGGTTTTGACCAGGTAATATTCGCCGTCGAGAGCCTGGAGCGGTTCCCGCAGACGGGGGAACTCCTTGCGGGCGTCCACGTAGGTGTCGTATTCGTAGGCGAGGCAGCACTTGAGTTTCGAGCACTGTCCGGCCAGTTTTTGGGGGTTGAGGGAGATCTCCTGCATACGGGCCGAGTTGGTCGTCACACTCGAGAAATTCGAGATCCACGATGCGCAACACAGTTCGCGGCCGCAGGCTCCGATGCCGCCGATGCGTCCCGCTTCCTGGCGGGCGCCGATCTGTTTCATTTCGATGCGGATGTGAAACCGTTCGGCGAAGACCTTGATTAGCTCGCGGAAATCCACGCGCTCGTCGGCGATGTAGTAGAAGATCGCCTTGATCTTGTCGCCTTGGTACTCCACGTCGCCGATTTTCATATTGAGTCCCATTTCGGCGGCGATCTGGCGTGCGGTGATCATCGTTTCGTGCTCCAGAGCGATGGCCTCCTGCCAGCGTTCGATGTCGTAGGGTTTGGCCTTGCGGTAAATCTTCTTGAATTCGCCGTTGTAGGGGTTGAAACCCACGCGGCGCATTTGGCGGGCTACCATGTCGCCCGTCAGGGAGACGATGCCGATGTCGTGTCCCGGCGAAGCTTCCACAGCGACGATGTCGCCCCGTTCCAGCGGCAGATTATTGACGTTTTGGTAGTAGGAGCGCCGGGTGTTCTTGAAGCGCACTTCGAAAATATCGGTCGGCGTGTGTTGCGGGTATTGCTCCAGCCAGGCTGTTTCGTGCAGTTTGTAGCAACCCTCGCAAGGCTTGGCTGCGACCCCTTCGGGGGCGTAGTAGAACGTGCAGCCGCGACCGATTTCGGGCTTGGGCGCTTTCGTATATGGTTTGGTGTTATCCATTGGAGTCATAAATTTCGGTAAAGATAGTGAAATCCGGGAGCAATGCCAAATTTATTCGGCTGAGACTCCGGCATATTCCCGCCGGGCGGATGTGCGTCGCTGCCGGGAAGCGGAGATCCCGGATTATCGGATGCCGGCCTTCCAGCGCCGGATATCGCGGCGGTAGCGGACGATCAGCAGTACGGCGGCCGTCGTAAGACCGACGGTGAAGCCCAGAATCAGCCCCTGTGCGCCCATTCCCAATGTAAAGCCCAACAGGTAACCCACCGGCAGGTTGAAGACGATGTACGAGAGGAAAGCGATCGGCATGATGATCTTCACGTCCTGAATACCCCGCAGAATGCCTACCGAAACGTTCTGGATGCCGTCCGCCAACTGGTAAACGGCGATCAGCAGGATCAGCTTCGAGGCCAGGTCGATCACTTCGGCGTTGGTGGTGAAGAAAGTCGGGATGACGTTGCAGAGCGAGATGAACGTGATGGCGGCGAAGAGGTTCCAGGCGATGACCAGGTGGTAGGAGGCCTTTGCCGCCAGAGTCAGCTCCTTCAAGCTGCGGGCGCCGTAGCAGTGGGAGATGCGGATGGTCGTGGCGGCACCGATCGAAGTCACGATCATGAAGGCGCAGTTGCCCAAGGTCATGGCGATCTGGTTGGCGCTGATGGCCGTTTTGCTCAGCCAGCCCATCATGATACTGGTGCCGACGAAGGCCGAGGCTTCGAGAAACATCTGCAGGGAGATCGGAAGGCCCATACGCAGCAATGTGCGGATCGTTTTGACCGAATAGTTGCGGGGCGAGAATCCCTGAAGATAGGCGCGGTATTTCTGTTTTTTGTAGAAATAGCCGATAATCATGATCGGCATGGCGATGCGCGATCCGAGGGTGCCGAGCCCCGCACCTGTGGCGCCCAGTTCTTCGAATCCGAGGTGGCCGTAGATGAAAATCCAGTTCAAGCCGACGTTCATCAGGTTGCAGAGAATCACCACGACCATTTCGACCCGGGTGTTTCCGACGCCTTCGAGGAATTGCTTGAAGGTGAAGAAGAGCATGATGAACGGCATGCTGTAAGCCAGCAACTTGTAATACGGTATGGCCATATCGACCACTTCGACGGGCTGTCCCATGTGGTACATCAAAGGGATGACGGCCAGTTGGAGCCCGCAGACCAGAAATCCCAACAGAGTATAGAACATCAGGCCGTTTTGCAGGTATTGCGACGATTTGCAACGGTCGCCCTGGGCGTAGAGTTCGCCGATCAGGGGCGTGAGGCCCAGTGCGATGCCGACGCCGGCGATGAAGAGGATGAAGAAGACCGAGCCGCCGAACGAAGTGGCGGCCAGCGGCGTGGGGTCGTCGCCTCCGTAACGGCCGACCATGACGTTGTCGGCGACCTGTACGAGGATCTGCCCCAACTGGGTCATCACGACGGGCAGGGCCAGTTTCAGATTGGCTTTGTATTGTCGTTTGTAGGTTGAAAAACGGTACATATATTTCTTGAATCAGACGACAAAGGTACGAAAATAATCGATTATCCCTCTTTCGCATCCGTTTCGAAGGGGGAACGGAGTCTGATGTCCGGACCTTTCGACCGGGTGTCGGGGCCGATTTTGCAGGCAGATGTCGAAAGCATGCGGGACGGACATATATGGAGCTGTTCCCGGTTTCGATGCAAATGCCTCGTTGCCGGGAGGACTGTTCGGGGTTATTCCGTATGTCGGGCCGGGGTTGTTGTCGGTTCTGGAAAACCGCTTAGTCGAAGGAGTGGGTGAGGCGTGAAAATCCCGGCCGATACTTGCTTCGGCCGGGATTCGAAAACCGTCCGCCACTGGTGCGGATTTATGTTAGGCGACCCGGAGAATCACCTCCTTTTCGCCGTCGGGTTCCACGATCACCCGCTCCCCGCTGTGCAGTTTGCCGTCGATAATCAGTCCCGAGAGAGGTTCCTCGATGCGTTCGAGCAGCGTGCGGCGCAGGGCGCGGACGCCGTATTTGCGCTGGTAGCCGATGGCGGCAAGGGTCCGCTTCGCCTCGTCGGTGATTTCGACCTTGTAGCCGAGTCGGTCGGTACGGGAGAGCAGCCCCTTGAGTTCCAGGTCGATGATCCGCTCCACGTCCGAGAGGTCGAGCGTGCGGAAGATGACGATGTCGTCGATGCGGTTCAGGAACTCCGGTGCGAAGGTTTCTTCCAGCGCCCGGCGGTATTCCGACTGCGGGGCTTTCTGCTGGGTGTCCGATTTCGAACAGGTGCTGTACCCGACCTGCGTGGAGCGTATTGCCGCGGCCCGCGATCCGACGTTGGAGGTGAGAATGATTACCGTATTTCGGAAATCGACCTTGCGCCCCGAACCGTCGGTGAGGTGTCCCTCGTCGAAGATCTGCAACAGGGTGTTGAAGACTTCGGGGTGGGCTTTCTCGATTTCGTCGAACAGGACGACCGAATAGGGATGGCGGCGTACCGCTTCGGTGAGCTGTCCGCCTTCGCCGTAGCCGACATATCCCGGCGGGGAGCCGATCAACCGTGCGACGTTGTGTTTTTCGCTGTATTCGCTCATGTCGATACGGATGAGTCCCTTGTTCTCGTCGAAGAGCCATTTGGAGAGCTCTTTCGCCAGCAGGGTTTTGCCCACGCCCGTCGGTCCGACGAACATGAAGACGCCGATCGGACGCCCTTCGTCCTTGAGTCCCGCCCGGGAGCGTTGGATCGACCGCGAAATCTTTTCGACGGCTTCGCATTGGCCGATGACGCGGGCCGAAAGATAGTCCGCAAGGCCGCGCAGACGTTCGCTTTCGCTGCCCGAGAGCCGTTCGGCTGGGATTCCCGTCATGGAGGTAATAACCTGCTCGATATGCTCGGCCCGGATTTCGGGCGGGCCGGGATCGGACGGAAGAGTCCATACGGCGCCACCGACAGTCGTCGTGTCCGCTGCCGCCGTTTTGCGGGAGCGGTTTTTGGGCGTTTTGGCTCCTGCTGCGGCGCCGACCGGTTCGCGGGATGCGGTTTTTCGGGACGGTTTTTCGGTTTTGCCTTTGTCCTGCAGGTGAATACGTGCCCCGGCTTCGTCCAGCACGTCGATCGCCTTGTCCGGAAAGTTGCGGTCGGTAATGTAGCGCCCGGTCAGGGCGACGCAGGCCCGCAATGCTTCGTCCGAGTAGCGCACTCCGTGGTGCCGTTCGTAATGGGGTGCGATGTTGTGCAGGATTTGCAGGGTTTCCTCTTCCGAAGCGGGTTCGACGAGGATTTTCTGAAAGCGGCGTTCCAGCGCGGGATCGCTCTCGATATCTTCGCGATATTCGTCCAGCGTCGTGGCTCCGATGACCTGCAATTCGCCCCGCGCCAGGGCGGGTTTGAGAATGTTGGCCGTGTCGAGGCTTCCCTGGGTCGAACCTGCGCCCGCGATGGTGTGTATTTCGTCGATGAAGAGGATCGAGTCCTGCTTCCTGCGCAATTCTTCGAGAAGTCGCTGCATCCGTTCTTCGAACTCACCTCTGTATTTGGTCCCGGCCAGGAGCGACGATACGTCGAGCGAATAGAGCCGTTTGCCGCGGATGGTGGCGGGAACTTCGTCCGCTGCCATCCGCAGGGCCAGCCCTTCGACGATGGCGCTCTTGCCCACGCCGGCTTCGCCGATCAGGATCGGGTTGTTCTTCTTGCGGCGCGAGAGGATCTGCACGATGCGTTCCATCTCCCGCTCGCGTCCTACGACGGGATCGATGCGGCCTCTGCGAGCTTCGTACGTAAGGTCGGTGCCGAATTTGTCCAACAAGGCAGGTTCCGCAGGAGGAGTGTCCCGGACAGGTTCGCGCAGGCCGATGAACCGTAGTTCGGGTGTCGGCCGAAAATCGGTATCCGAAGGCGTCTTCTGATTGGCCACCGAGGTCATCTTTTGCAGTTCGGTCGCTATCGCCTGTGCATCGAAATGGTACATGGCCAGCACCTGCGAAGTGATCGTGTGCGGGTCGCTCACGATGTGCAGCAGTGCGTGTGCCGTCGAAACATGGTGCATCGGGGCGAACAATCGTTGTAATTCTCTGGTGTATAAAGGGAAAAATTCTTCGGGATTCTGCCTCGATGAATCGGGTGCCGATACCGACCGAATCTCGCTTTCGATGCGAAGGCATATTTGGTGAATCTCCCAGTCCTTGAGGCGGGAGGTGAGTATCTGATGCGCTAAGGACCCCTCTTCCCGCAGAATCTCAAGGGTGAGAAAATCCTTGAGTGAGTGGGTAATAGCGCGTTTCGAGGTTTCGAATGCCGTACGGGCGATGATGGCCTCGAGCGTTTTTGAGATTTTAGCTTGCATCTTGGATTCCTTTTTTAGTTTTCCGTGTTCGGAAAAGCGAACGCGGTCGCTCTCTCCTCGCTTGTCGAAAATGTACGTTTTGTCCTGTTAAAATTACAGACTTATAACGACGGAATCCCAGATAATATTATGTTAAATAAAAATATTGCATATTGAACGATTTCGCCCCTTTATCAAGCGCCGGGACGAGGCCATTCGCCGATTTCCATGTCGCGGATGTCGGTGCCGTCGATGGTGAAGCGCAGGGCGCTGCGCACCTTGTGGAAACCGTAGCAGCCGGCAGCGCCGGGGTTGAGGTGAAGCAGGTCGTAAACGGGGTCGTAGATGACCTTGAGAATGTGGGAGTGCCCCGCGATGAAGATTTTCGGGCGCAGCGATTGGATCCGCGCTACGGCCTGCGGGGTGTAGTGGCGGGGATAGCCGCCGATGTGGGTCATCAGGACGCTCACCCCTTCGCACTCGAAGGAGAGAAATTCACGGTAGGTGCGTCGCATGATACCTCCGTCGATATTGCCATAGACGGCCCGCAGGGGTTTGAACGCCGCGATCTGGTCGGCGACCTCCGGAGAGCCGATGTCCCCGGCGTGCCAGATTTCGTCCACGTCCTTGAGGAATGTTTTGAGCGTTTGGTCGAACGTGCCGTGGGTGTCGGATATGAGTCCTATGCGTTTCATGCTATTTTGTTGTTCTCTGTATTCTTCGGTAAACTGCCGGCGAAGTTTGTGTTTCATTCGGATTCCTGCCTGCCGAATTTACGCCGCCCGCCCAGCAGGTAGAGCGTGCCGACGACGGCGGCAGCAAAGGCTGCCGTACTGTCCGCAAGAAGAGCGCAGCCCGTCACGGCCATTTCCGCAACGCCCGCGACGGCCCGCAGCAGGAAGAGGGTGGCAATGGTGTAAATACCTGTTTCGAGCAGCGGCAGCCGGCGGATGATCCCGGCGCCCGAAAGTCCGTAGAGGCCGAATACGGCGAAGATGAACGCAATGGCGACGGTCAGCAGATAAGGAATGGCGGCCCCGTAGCGGAGGGCCAGCGTTTCCATGATTCCGTCGATGCGATAGATCGACAGTACGGGATAGAGCCAAGGTAGGCAGGCGAGGTGTCCCGCCGCGACCAGGAAATTCAATATAGCGCCTGTTTTCAACATGTCGGCAGTCTTTATGTTTCCGGGGATAGATTCCGTCCCGGTTTCGGGATTTATGATTCAGGGATTGCCCGCTGTGCTCTTTTGCCGTTTGTCGGTATATTTTGGTCGCTTGTGTCGCTGCCGTTCGCCGGGGTGAAATACGGGATGTCGTCCGATCGTATTTTCGGGGCTGTCCGGCAGTCGGCTTCAGGAATGCCGGAAGGCGTTGTGTCTCCGGCTGTTATTTATATTTGTCCTTCCACAGCTCCCGGATGCATGCGGCGATCTTCGCTTCGGCGGCGTTGCGGGTGTTCGGCTCGTAGAATTTCTTGCCTTTGAGCGTTTCGGGCATGAACTCCAGCCCGGCGAATCCGCCGTAGTCGTGGGCGTATTTATAGCCTTTGCCGTACCCCGCCTGATCCATCAGCTTGGTCGGGGCGTTGCGCAGGTGCAGGGGTACGGGCCGGTTGGTCGTATCGTGTTCGACGAAGGAGAGCGCCTGGTTGATGGCCATGTAGGCCGAGTTGCTCTTGGGCGAGGTGGCCAGGTAGATCGTGGTTTCGGCCAGCGTGATGCGGGCTTCGGGCATGCCGATCTTGTGCACCGTGTCGAAACAGGCGTTGGCCAGCAGCAGGGCGTTGGGATTGGCCAGGCCGATGTCTTCCGAGGCCAGGATCACCAGCCGGCGGGCGATGAAGCGCGGCTCTTCGCCTCCGGCCAGCATGCGGGCCAGGTAGTAGATCGCTGCGTTGGGATCGCTGCCCCGCACCGATTTGATAAAGGCCGAGATCACGTCGTAGTGCTGTTCGCCGTTCTTGTCGTAGAGGGCGATGTTCTGCTGCAGACAGTCGGTGACGTATTGGTTGGTGATCGTTACTTTGCCGTCTGCGGCGCCCGTGATGATGTCCAGAATGTTGAGCAGCTTTCGGGCGTCGCCGCCCGAAAAGCGGAACAGCGCTTCGGTTTCCTGTACCTCGATCTCCCGGGTTTTGAGCTCCGGATCGGTGGCCAGAGCCCGGTCTAAAAGGGTTTGCAGTTCCCCGTCGGTCATCGGCTGGAGGATATAGACCTGGCAGCGGCTCAACAGCGGTGAGATCACCTCGAACGAGGGATTTTCGGTCGTAGCTCCGATCAGCGTCACCACGCCCTGCTCGACAGCACCCAGCAGCGAGTCCTGCTGCGACTTGTTGAAGCGGTGGATTTCGTCGATGAACAGGATCGGCGGTTTGGAGTCGAAGAATTTCTGCTTGCGGGCCGATTCCAACACCTCGCGCACCTCCTTGACGCCCGACGTGACGGCCGACAGGGTGTAGAACGGGCGTTTGAGAGTCGTGGCAACGATCTTGGCCAGCGTAGTCTTTCCCACGCCCGGCGGACCCCAGAGGATGAACGAGGGGACATTGCCCGTTTCGAGGAACTTGCGGAATACGCCGTTCTGCCCGACCAAGTGGGCCTGTCCGATATATTCATCGAGCGTACGGGGACGCAGTCGTTCGGCGAGGGGAATGGACATGGAAAGCATTTTTTTGTCGCTCAAATGTACTGAAAATTTTTGTTTTCGGCAACGGCCGGACTGAATGCGGTCCGAAAGAGCGGATGCGTAGAACCGCTGCCGTCCGGTTCGGGGATTAGCAGCGGGGAGATCGTGTCTTGGCCGGATTTCGTTTCTACGTCGTGCTTCACGCTTGTTCTGCGGTCGCAGTTCCCGACGCGATGCGCTATTGTATATTTCGAAAAGGATCGCTATATTTGCCGTACATATTGATACACACGGAAAAGTGTAAGTCTGTTCCCGAATCGTGAACGTAGGAAATTCATTTTGGCGGAGAATAGGCAGACATCTTCTCGCGTCGTATTCGTATTCTGCGGATATAGGCGTGGGGCTGTCGCTTATTTCACGCCAAAAGGTACTCCTACGACCTGCGATTCTGAAATGGGCTTCGGTGCCACGCTTTTCTTTTTATTACCAGTCGTCGGGGTACGGACGATACAATCTTAAATTTTATGGATAATATTACGAAGCAGAATGGAAATGAAGTCGGCAGACATCAGGTCGAAGGGCAGACGATCATTATCAATCAGCAGGAGCGGAGAAGCACGAACGGACTGGGAACCGCCGGTTTTATTCTGGCCTTGTTGGGTTTGATTTTCAGCTGGGTTCCGGGGCTCGGCTGGGTATTGTGGGCCTTGGGTTTGATTTTTTCATTCGTGGGAATTTTCAGAACTCCCCGCGGCTTGGCGATCGCCGGGCTTGTCATATCGTGTATCGCGTTGATCGTTTTGATTATC
>ENA-USUK01002912-USUK01002912.1-human-gut-metagenome-genome-assembly--contig:-NODE-2912-length-10823-cov-3.526708_pt1 | contig 10823 bp, 10 predicted proteins | sample MGYA00250062_ERZ773400 | MGnify/ENA primary metagenome ERZ773400 (study PRJEB29103, sample SAMN06111961) | human gut metagenome | biome: human gut; feature: ankylosing spondylitis patient; material... | reverse complement strand
AAGTCGATGTAACGGCGTACATTGGCATTGTTGGCAGAATTCTCCGTTTCAGGAGATAAAGCCGATCATCGGGCCGGGCGTCGTGCTGGCCACGGTGGGAGTGGTTATGACGGCCATGGTGCTGGCGGGCTTCGTCTGGCTCGTCGCTCCGTGGCTCGATCTGGAGATCTCCTTCGCGCTGGCGCTGCTGCTGGCCGCCACGATGTCCTCGACCGACTCGGCGTCGGTCTTCTCGATCCTGCGAAGCAAGAAGCAGGGTCTCAAACAGCCTACATGCTTACGATCCTGCTGATCGGCGTGGTCACCAACTCCCAGGGCGGGGGCGGTCTGGGCATGAGCGCCCTCTATTTCGTGGTGCAGCTGGTCGTCGGCACGCTTTCGGGTTACCTGATCGGGCGGCTGGCTGTGTGGACGATCAACAAGATCAACCTGGCCAACCACTCGCTCTACTCGGTGCTGCTGCTGGCCTTCATCTTCTTCGCCTTCGCCTTCACGGACCTCGTCAAGGGCAACGGCTACCTGGCGGTTTACCTCGCGGGTCTGGTCGTGGGCAACCATAAGCTGGCGCAGAAACGCTCGCTGACGGTCTTCTTCGACGGTTTCACGTGGCTCATGCAGATCGTGATGTTCCTCACGCTGGGACTTTTCGTCAACAGCGACGAACTGCTGCGTCCCGAGGTGCTGATCCTCGGCGGTGCGGTCGGCGCGTTTATGATCCTCGTGGCGCGTCCCGTCACGGTTTTCGCCTGCCTGCTGCCGTTCCGGCGCTTCACGACCAAGGCGCGTCTCTACGTTTCGTGGGTGGGCCTGCGCGGCGCCGTGCCGATCCTGTTCGCCATCTACCCGATGATGGCGGGCGTCGAGCACGCCGAGCTGCTGTTCAACGTGGTCTTCCTCTCGACGATCATCTCGCTTCTGGTGCAGGGCACGACCGTGAGCGGCATGGCCAATCTGCTGGGGCTGGCCTACGAGGAGCGCGAATCGGCCTTCAACGTCGAGATGCACGAGGAGATGAAGTCGGCGCTGACGGAGGTCGAGGTCAACGAGAACCTGCTCGCCAGCGGCCATACGCTCAAGGACATCACCCTCCCCGAGAATACGCTGGTGATGATGGTCTGCCGCGACGGGGAGTACTTCGTGCCGCAGGGGAAGACGGAACTCAAGCTGGGCGACAAGCTGCTGGTTATTTCGGACCGCAGCGAGGAGCTGGCAAGCACCTATAAGGATATGGGCATCGACGACGTGATGAAGCTCGGGTAGCTTTCAACGCTCATTGCCTGCGAATTACGGCTCGGGACGCATCCTGTGCCGTGCCTCCCTCCGGCGGATTTCCGCCCGAATCTCCGGCGATTCTGTCGCCGGGGATTCTTTTTTTTGCCCGTTCTGTTCCGTATGTCGGCGATTTTTTGTACCTTGAACCGTGAAAAGGAGATTTTTCGCTCTGAAATCCGAACCGGAATCCGGAGCGTCTCTTCGTTTCGGTTTGCGACGCGTGATATGTCTTTGCGGCGTCAAACAAATAGGAAAGATTAAAAAGAAAGCCGGCATTCGGCAAAAAGTTGTACTTTTGCCCTGTTCGCGGACGCTTCCTGCGGCGGCCGGCCCCGACCATGAAACTGCTGAAACCCACATACCTGCTGCGAACCCTGCTGCTGCTCTGCGCCGTAGCGGTCGTGTCGTCCGCCTGCGAGCGGAACGAAACGCAGTCGCTGTCGGACAAACTGGACCACATGATCGCCAACCGGCAGGTTTACGACTGCCAGAAGGAGCAGCGTATCGCCGAACTGCGGCATCTGTTGAGCGTGAGCGGCCTGACTCCCGCGCAGGAGTACGAGATCAACGACAGGCTGTTCGGCGAATTCCACAAGTACAAACTCGACTCGGCCATCCGCTACATGGAGCGCAACGTCCTGCTGGCGCGTCGTCTGGGCGACCGCCGCAAGGGCTGTCTTTCGGGAATCCGCCTGGCGGAACTCTACTCGTCGACGGGCATGTCCATCGAGGCGAAGCGGATGCTGGACTCGATCGACCGCCGGTCGGTGCCCCGCGACATGCTGGCGACCTATTACAAGGCTTACAACCGTTTCTACCAGCAATACGTGGCTTTCAGCGGACAGAGACACTTCCGCGAGCTGGAGGAACGCTATCAGGATTCGGTGATCATGTTTGCCGACACGGTTTCGGTGCGTTACAAGCTCGACCGGCTCTACCAGATGAGCCGCCGCAACCAGTCGCACGAAATGGAGGTCCGGCTGCTCGGGTTTCTGAACAGCCTCGAACCCGATTCGCAGCTCTACGCCGAGTGCGCCTATTCGGTGGGCAGTTTCTACCGCCGCCGCGGGGACGACTGGCTGGCGCGGAAGTACTACATGCTGTCGGCGATGACCGACATCCGGAACTCCACGAAGGAGAACGCCGCCTTCCAGGCGCTCGCGACGCTCTATTACCGCCACGGCGATCTTTTCCGTGCGTTCCGCTACACGCAGGCGGCCGTCGAGGACGCGCTTTTCTCCAACGTGCAGTTCCGCACGGTCCAGATGTCGGAACTTTACTCGATCATCATTGCCTCGCACCAGGCCAAAGAGTCCCGCACCAAACACAAGCTGCAATACTATCTGGTGCTGATCAGCGTGCTGTCGGCGGTGCTGGTGCTGCTGTTCGTCTACCTGTACAAGCAGCTTCGCAGGGTCTACCGCATCAAGGAGGAGCTTTCGCAGACCAATGCGAAGCTGGCCCGGCTCAACGAGGAGCTGGGCGAGAAGAACGAGCAGTTGTCGGACTCCAATGCCGTCAAGGTGCAGTACATAGCGCGGTTCTTCGACCTTTGCTCCATGTACATCGACAAAATGGACGATTACCGCAAGTCGCTCAAGAAGCTGGCCCAGGACCGGAAGTTCGACGAACTCAACAGACGGCTCAAATCGACCTCGATGCTCGAGGACGAGCAGGACGAACTCTACAAGAATTTCGACGCCATCTTCCTGAACCTCTATCCGTCGTTCGTCGAGGACTTCAACGCCCTGCTGACCGAGGACGAGCGGATCGTGCTCAAGCAGGAGGACCTGCTGAACAAGGAGCTGCGGATTTACGCCCTGCTGCGTCTGGGCATCACCGACAGCGTGAAGATCGCTTCGTTCCTGCGCTGTTCGCTTTCGACCGTCTATAACTACCGGACCAAGGTGCGCAACAAGGCGGCCATCTCGCGCGAGGAGTTCGAAAAGATGGTCATGAAGATCGGAACGGCCCATAAAACGGACGTCTGACCATTCCAGATCGTCTACATTTTTCGGGTTGTTTCAGAATGTAATAAATTGTTAATTAGAGATATGGTTCGAATTGGGTTCTACATTTTCCGCTTCAGTTTTCAAACCGAAGGTTATTCGGGCTAATTTTGTAATCGAGGTGGTGCGCCTGCCGGTATTTTCCTTCGGAAACGGGAGGCGCGGCGCTGAACCTAACTTTTAACCGACCTTATTGACTACACGATGAATCCTGTAAAAGTTGGCCTTATCGGCTTCGGCAGAATGGGAGGTTTCTACCTCGACGAGATGCAGAAAAGCGACAGGTGGGACGTTGCGTACATCTGCGACGTCTGCGCCGAATCGCGGGACCTGGCGCGCAAGCTGGCCCCCGGGGCGAAGGTTGTGGATGACGAACAGGTTATTTTCGACGATCCCGAAGTGCAGGTCGTGGGGCTGTTCGCTCTGGCCGACTCGCGCAAATCGCAGATCGAGCGGGCTTTCGCCGCGGGCAAGCACGTCATCGCTGAAAAACCCATTTCCGACAGTATCGAAAACGAATGGCAGGCCGTCGAGCTGGCCGAGAACACGCCCTTGTTCTCGACGGTGAACCTCTACCTGCGCAACTCCTGGTATCACAATACGATCAAAGATTTCATCGCCCAGGGCGAGATCGGCGAACTGGCCATCATCCGGGTCTGCCACATGACTCCGGGACTGGCTCCGGGCGAGGGCCACGAATACGAAGGTCCCGCGTTCCACGACTGCGGCATGCACTACGTGGACATCGCACGCTGGTATGCCCAGTCGGAATTCAAGACCTGGAATGCCCAGGCCGTGCGGATGTGGAACTACAAGGACCCCTGGTGGCTGCAATGCCACGGCACGTTCGAGAACGGCGTGGTGTTCGACATCACCCAGGGGCATGTCTACGGCCAGCTGGCCCAGACCCAGACCCACAATTCCTATGTGGACATCATCGGCACGAAGGGCATTGCACGCATGACGCACGATTTCAAGACGGCGATCGTTGAGCTGCACGGCGTGACGCAGACCCACCGCCTCATCCAGCCCTACGGGGGCAAGAACATCGACACCCTTTGCAAGCTCTTCGCCGAGTCGATCGAGACGGGCCGCCGCAGCGAGGCGCTCCCGGAGTTCCGCGACGCGGCGCTGGCCTCGGAGTACGCCTGGCGGTTCCTGCGCGACGCGCGGGAGCACGACCTCCCGGCCATCGGGGAACTGGAGACCCTGCGGCAGATCCGCGAACGCCGCCGCACGATGAAGGACGGCTACGGCCTGTTGCGCAAACACGCATGACAATCGCATAACCCTAAAACTACCTGAACTATGAATCATCTGTTATTTATCGGCGTGGGACAAATCGTCATCATCGCGCTTGTCGTGCTGCTGCTGTTCGGCGGCACGAAGATCCCGGAATTGATGAAGGGCCTCGGCAAAGGCTACAAGATCTTCAAGGACGAGGTCGACAACATCGAAAAGAACATCAAATAACCCCAATACTAACTCAAATTAAACCTCGAAACGATGGCAAAAGAAATGTCAAGAAGAACGTTCCTGAAGCAGGGAGCGGCTGCCGCGATCGGTTTAGCGGTCGTACCCAGCACGGTTCTGGGTAAGAAATTCGGCTACACGGCCCCCAGCGACAAACTCAACATCCTGGGCGTCGGCGTCGGCGGACGCGGCGCTTCGGTGCTGAAGGGCCTGGAGAGCCAGAACATCATCGGCCTGTGCGATGTCGACTGGAAATACGCCGACCACATTTTCAAACGTTATCCTGCGGCCAAGAAGTTCAACGACTACCGCAAGATGTACGACGAGATGCTCAAGTCGGCCGATGCCGTGATGGTCGCTACGGCGGACCACACGCACGCCATCATCGCCGCCGACGCCATCACCGCCGGCAAGCACGTATATTGCGAAAAACCGCTGACCCACACCGTCTACGAGTCGCGCCTGCTGACCAAGCTGGCCGACAAGTACAAGGTGGCCACGCAGATGGGCAACCAGGGCGCATCGGCCGAAGGCGTGCGCAAGGTCTGCGAATGGATCTGGAACGGCGAGATCGGCGAGGTGCGCCGCGTGGACACCTTCACCGACCGTCCCATCTGGCCGCAGGGCCTGGCGCGTCCCGAGGAGGATATGCGCATCCCCAAGACGATGAACTGGGACGCCTTCATCGGTCCGGCTCCCTATCGTCCCTACAACGCCGCCTATACGCCGTGGAACTTCCGCGGATGGTGGGATTTCGGTACGGGTGCGCTGGGCGACATGGCCTGCCATATCCTGCACCCCGTGTTCAAGGGGCTGAAACTGGGCTATCCGACCAAGGTGGAGGGCAGCTCGACGCTGCTGCTGAACGAGTCCGCTCCCTCGGCACAGCGCGTGAAGTTCATCTTCCCGGCCCGCGACAACATGCCGAAGGTGGCCATGCCCGAAGTCGAGGTGCACTGGTACGACGGCGGCCTGATGCCGGAGCGTCCCGCAGGGCTTCCCGCCGGCAAGAACCTGAACGTGAGCGGCGGCGCCGCCATCTTCTACGGTACGAAGGACACGCTGATCTGCGGCTGCTACGGCAAGGACCCCTATCTGGTTTCGGGCCGTGTTCCCGAGGCTCCGAAGGTGCTGCGCGAGATCACCGAGTCGCACCAGATGGACTGGGTGCGCGCCTGCAAGGAGGACGCCGACGACCGCGTGCTTTCGGCATCGGACTTCAGCGAAGCCGGACCGTTCAACGAAATGGTCGTTATGGGCGTGCTGGCAGTCCGCCTCCAGGGCCTCAATCAGGTGTTGGAGTGGGACGGTCCGAACATGCGTTTCACGAACATCCCGGACGACGCCATGATCAAGACGGTCATCAAGGACGGCTTCCACATCAAGGACGGACACCCGACCTTCGACAAGACCTGGACCGATCCCGTGAACGCACAGCAGTTCGCCCAGGAGCTGATCAAACACACCTACCGCGACGGCTGGGCGCTTCCCGCCATGCCGCGTTGATTAACTAACCTGTCCGTAAAACTTTAAAAAAACAGAAAGAATATGAAAAAGACCCTTTTATTCTCGGTATGCGCGGCTCTGACCGCATCGCTGGTTTCGTGCGGCGGCCCCGGCGGCAAGGCCAAGACGGCTGAAACGGCCGATGCCAAAACCGCCAAGAAAGCCGTTCCCGAATACACCGTTGTCGACAACGCACAGGTGGACCTCGCCTCGTTCCCGCAGGACAAGGACGGTTACTACGTGATCTTCGACGGCAAGACGCTCAACGGCTGGCGCGGCTACGGCAAGGACAAGGCTCCTTCGCGCTGGACGGTGGAGGATGGCGCCATCAAGTTCAACGGCTCGGGCGGCGGCGAGGCCCAGACGGGCGAGGGCGGCGACCTAATCTTCGCCAAGAAGTTCAAGAACTTCGAGCTGGAGATGGAGTGGAAGGTTTCGAAGGGCGGCAACTCGGGCATCTTCTACCTGGCCCAGGAGGTTACGACCCAGAAGGACGGCAAGACCAAGTACGAGCCGATCTACATCTCGTGCCCCGAGTATCAGGTGCTCGACAACACCAACCATCCCGATGCCAAGCTGGGTGTCGACGGCAACCGCCAGTCGGCGTCGCTCTACGACATGATCCCCGCCGTTCCGCAGAACCAGAATCCCTTCGGCGAGTGGAACAAGGCCAAGATCATGGTTTACAAAGGCACGGTCGTACACGGCCAGAACGACAAGAACGTCGTGGAGTACCACCTGTGGACTCCCCAGTGGACCGAGATGCTGGAGAACAGCAAGTTCAGCTCCGAGAAGTGGCCCCTGGCGTTCGAGTTGCTGAACAACTGCGGCGGTGAGAACCACGAAGGCTACATCGGCCTTCAGGACCACGGCGACGACGTCTGGTTCCGCAATATCCGTGTCAAGATTCTCGATTAAGGGCTTCTTACGATGAGAAACAGGCTATTCGCAGTCATCTGCGTCCTCCTCGCTCTGGCGATGCTCCCCGGCGGAGCATCCGCCAAAGCGAAGAAGGCCCCGAAGAAGGACATCGGTATCCAGCTCTATTCGGTGCGCAGCCTGATCGGGGTTTTCGGCAAGAGCCAGGGCGATTACAAACCCGTCCTGAAACAGCTCGCCGACATGGGCTACACTTCGGTCGAGGCCGCCAGCTACAAGGACGGAATGCTCTACGGGCAGACTCCCGAGCAATTCCGCAAGGATGTCGAGGATGCCGGTATGCGGGTGATTTCCACGCACTGCACGCTCAACCTCTCCGACGAGGAGCTGGCGAGCGGCGATTTCTCGAAGGCCCAAGAGCAGCAAGGAAAAAGTATCTGCTGGTCTGTGAAGGATATATGGATGTGATCTCCATGCATCAGGCGGGATTTTCAAATGCAGTGGCATCGCTTGGAACGGCTCTGACGGAGAAGCATGCCACACTTCTGAAACGTTATACGGACGAAGTAATCCTGACGTACGACAGTGACGATGCCGGTGTGCGTGCCGCACTGCGTGCGATACCGATCGTAAAACGTGCAGGACTCAGGGCAAGAGTGCTGCATATGAATCCTTATAAAGACCCGGATGAATTTATCAAAACCCTTGGGGCCGAGAAGTTTCAGGAACGTATTGATCAGGCGGAAAACAGTTTTATGTTTGAAATTTCCGTGTTGGAGAGAAATTATGACATGAAAGACCCGGAAGGAAAAACTTCTTTTTTCCAGGCGGTATCGGAAAAACTGATGGAGTTTGAGCAGGAGCTGGAACGTGAAAATTATATTCAGGCAGTCGCAGAGAAATATCATATCGGATTTGACAATTTAAGAAAAATGGTGAATCGCAGTGCGATGCGTGCAATCGGCAGGGAAGTACCGAAAAGTGCTGTGAACCGAGAACGAAAAGAAATCCGGAAAAAAAGTCAGGATGACGGCATGAAACAGTCACAGAGACTGATGCTGACCTGGCTGATTGATAAAAAAGGATTGTATGCAAAAGTAAAACCATACCTGGATGCGGATGATTTCACAGAAGATCTTTATCATCAGGCGGCACAGCTTTTGTTTGAACAGCTTGAAAAGAGCGAGCTGAATCCGGCAAGGATCATCAATCATTTTGAAGATCCGGAAACACAGAAAGAAGTCGCATCGTTATTCCATGCCAAGTTAAACCTGCAGTCGCAGGCGGAATTTGACAAAGCATTGAATGAAACACTGCGAAAGATTATCAACAACAGCATTGAATTTCGAACGAAAAACATGAATCCGGCAGATATTGCGGGATTGCAGAAAATCTTACTGGACAGAAAGAAAGTTCAGGATATGCCGAAGATCACATATCAGATGTGAGATGAATCCTGCATCCGCAGGCGGCAGCAGCAAGACAGCACAGGCATCAGATGGGAGCATAGTCAGCTGTATATTTTCCGGTGAATCAATGATAAAATTTATTTACGGGTGTGTAAAAAGGGCTTATAAGGAAGAAAGGGCAGGAAAATGCTTGCATTTGCAAAAGAACATAAAAATGCACTGGAACATCAGGAGATCGTAGATTATTTTAAAGGAATTCCGTTTAGCGAGACACAGAGCGAAAAAATCCTGGACTATCTGGATGAGCATGGCGTGGATGTTCTCAGGCAGAAAGATGCAGATGCCCTGGAAGATCTGGAAGAGGAAGAAGAAGTCGATGTTTCGGAAGCGGTACTGGAAGTTCCGGAAGGGATCAGTACCGATGATCCGGTACGGATGTATTTAAAAGAGATCGGCAAGATCCCGCTGCTTACCGCAGATGAAGAGATTGAGCTGGCAAAGCGGATGGAAAAGGGAGATCCGGAAGCCAAAAAAAGACTTGCCGAGTCCAATCTTCGTCTGGTAGTAAGCATTGCAAAACGTTATACCGGACGCGGAATGCAGTTTCTGGATCTGATCCAGGAGGGAAACTTAGGTCTGATCAAGGCTGTTGAGAAATTTGACTATAAAAAAGGTTATAAATTCAGTACCTATGCGACCTGGTGGATCCGTCAGGCGATTACCCGTGCGATTGCAGATCAGGCACGTACCATCCGTATCCCGGTGCATATGGTTGAGACGATCAACAAGCTCATCCGTGTTTCCAGACAGCTGCTTCAGGAGTTAGGACGTGAGCCAAGTCCGGAAGAGATCGCAGCAGAAATGAACATGCCGGTAGAGCGTGTGCGTGAGATCTTAAAGATTTCCCAGGAGCCGGTTTCCTTAGAGACACCGATCGGTGAGGAGGAGGACAGCCATCTTGGAGATTTTATTCAGGATGATAACGTACCTGTTCCGGCTGACGCCGCTGCATTCACACTTTTAAAAGAGCAGTTGGAGGAAGTACTTGGAACATTGACCGAGAGAGAGCAGAAAGTTCTGACACTCCGTTTTGGTCTGGAGGACGGCCGTGCAAGAACACTGGAAGAAGTTGGAAAAGAGTTCAATGTAACACGTGAGCGTATCCGTCAGATCGAAGCAAAAGCGCTCCGCAAACTTCGTCATCCAAGCAGAAGCCGCAAATTAAAGGATTACTTAGAGTAAAATGGTAAAGATTTCAAATCGTTTAATGACAGCCGCAGCTCTTGTCACACAGGGATATACACTGGCAGATGTTGGAACAGATCACGGATATATTCCAATCTATCTGTTACAGCAGAAGAAAATTCCAGCTGCAATTGCCATGGATATCAATGAAGGACCGTTAGAGCGGGCAAAAGAACATATTGCTTTATATGGATTGCAGGCATACATACAGACACGTCTCTCAGACGGTGTGGCAGCTTTGAAACCCGGCGAGGTGGAAGCTGTCCTCATCGCCGGCATGGGAGGCGGACTGGTCATGCATATCTTAAAAAACGGGGAAAAAGTCTGCCAGTCTGCGAAAGAACTCATCCTGCAGCCACAGTCCGAGATAGAGAATGTCCGTGAATTTTTACGGGAAGAAGGATATGCCATTCTCGCAGAGGACATGGTGTTGGAAGATGGAAAATTCTATCCGATGATGAAAGTGCAGTATCAGGGTGAAAATGCACAGAAAGCTTCGGAAGTGTTGAAACTTTCAGACCTTTATGGTGGATTACTCCTGCAAAACCGCCATCCTGTGTTGAAAACTTTTCTTGAAAAAGAAAAGCTCATATACACAGGCATCAAGGAGAATCTTGCAAAACAGCCGGTGTCAGAAAAAATCAGGATGCGGCTCGCAGAAGTGGAAGACATACTGCATTATAATGAACTTGCATTACAGTTTTATCAATAATCCCCCTTATTTCAAAAACATCCGCATCATCTTTTCTTTCAATCCGGTATATTTCTGATACCGGATCGGCAGATCCATCCACGTTTTCTTATCGACAATACTGCGGTAATGGCTGAAGGTTTCAAAACCAACCCTGCCGTGGTAGCTGCCCATGCCGCTCTCACCGACACCGCCGAATGGCATATCGCTCGTTGCAAGATGAATGATCGTGTCATTGATACAGCCGCCGCCAAAACGGCAGGTATCTAAGACCTTCTTCTGTGCAGCCTTGTCCTCACTGAAAAAATAAAGCGCAAGCGGATGAGGGTGGGATTCCAC
>ENA-USUK01002910-USUK01002910.1-human-gut-metagenome-genome-assembly--contig:-NODE-2910-length-10825-cov-5.172497_pt1 | contig 10825 bp, 7 predicted proteins | sample MGYA00250062_ERZ773400 | MGnify/ENA primary metagenome ERZ773400 (study PRJEB29103, sample SAMN06111961) | human gut metagenome | biome: human gut; feature: ankylosing spondylitis patient; material... | reverse complement strand
GGCACGTCCGAACGCTCAGCACTGATTGAGCACTGCGGTGTGGGAGGGAGTGTCCGCAAGGGCACTCTCTACCCGATTTCGTTGCTGTCGTGTTTTATAGAAAGGAGGCTCGACAATTGCAATCGCCGAGCCACATTCATTAAAAGTACTTCACCATGCCGACGACAAATTCACTGCCGCGCAGATGTGTTGAAGAGTCATCGGTCTTTTGATTCTGCTGCATGATGCCGGCATCCGCATACCAATGCAATGTTTTGGTGACTACATAGTCATAGCCCAGGCCAAACGACCAGCGCTTGATGTCATTTTTGTTTTCGTGATCGGCTTGTGCCGATAAATAGCCAGCCCCCACTTTGGCTTTTCCGCCCCACATAGGCCACTGTAAGGCGAAAACTGCACCGGCACCATTAAAAGCACCGGGGGCTTTGATGTAGCCGCCAGCGGTATTTAAAGCATTGTGACGGAACCACTGCCCATAAAAATAGGGTTTGACTACGCCAAAGTCGTAATTCACACCGAAATTGACGGTAAAAGGCTGCTCGCTGATGTCGTGTTCATGTTTTTTGTTGATTGTATCCCCCAGCAGCAACACGGTCATCGCACCTTGCTTATAACGGGCTGCCGCTGCCATGTAGCGGTCATCTGCATCGACATAGTCTCCTTCCGCAGTATTGGCAAACGAATATTGTCCGTGGAAAGTCCAGCCGGCGATGTTCGGCGTAACGTAGGTCACCGCATTGTTAAGCGGAAAATAGTTGCCTGCCGTCACAAACTTGTTGCCGGCCCCGATGAAGTTACTCATCGCCGAACCAAAGGGATTCATGACCGTTCCGACCAATCCTGTGGTGCCAATGGGGCTTTTTAACTGACCGACTCGGCCCACCGTGATTCTGCCCCAAGGACTGGAAAGCGTCAGGGAGGACTCGCGCTCCCACAGTATTCCGGCTGTCTGAAAATCACCCGAGTCCCCCAAGAACTGACTCTCGAGAGTAAAAGACAGTGACCAATTCGGAGCTAAGTTTTCTGATCCTCGTAAACCAAACCGGGAACTGTTGCGCATGCCGGATTTTTCAGACAGCTGCCATTCATTGCGCGCCTGCTCTCCAGCCCCCGAAAAGCGTGAGAGCGAGAAACCGTAATCCAAAAGACCATAGACATTAACGGAGGCTGCAGAAGCCGCGGCAGCAGTGGTCAGCGCTATCGCACCGCTACTGAGTAATCGGGATAATTTTTTCATGGAAAGAATACCTTTCAAAGTGGGCTCTTTCCAGTATCCCGATTTGCTGTCTTGCAGAAAATGGCAAAAAAGCTAAGAAAATTTTTACTTTTTTGTTAATCTGTATTGAGCAGCAGCGGCATCTTCATGCTAGGTTGGTGAAAATCAAAATCAGTCCCCGCAAAAAACTTTTCCAAGATGGGCGATAAATCATTGTCCATCTTGTTGTGGATTTCCTGCATGACTTGGCAATACCAACGGGCGAAAACCCGCACCCGACGCAGCCGCAGCGATTCGGGCCGCATGTAAAGGTAAAGCTTCAACGGATCCGAAGTCCAGCCAGGCATTACCGGCACCAAACTTCCGTTTTTTAATTCCCGCGCGCAATGTAAAGTGGGGATGCCGGGATTGATTCCTGACCCAACTACCGTAGTCGCTTTGGCAGTTTGTGCCGAATAAAAGATCATGCGGCGGCCCCATGGCAGCGTTTTTTTTTACACCGTTTCGCTGCAAGGAAGAGATCATCGGGCGCAGTGGTGAATAAAAAACGATTCCAGTGAGATCTCGCACATCATCGGGGCTTTGCGGATAGTGATGGCGGGCCAAATACAGCGGCGAAGCGCACGGCAAAACGAGCCCCGTTCCATATTGGATTTGAACGATTTCGGGGCTGGCAGGATCTGGGCCATAGGCGCTCACAATGTCCAGACGCCCATTAGGCGAATCAAAAGATATCGGCATGGGCGAATGCCAATCCACGACGGAAAGCTCAATGTCCGGATAGTCTCGGTGAAAGTTGGCCAAATGCTCAATTAAAAAGCCATCCAAGACTCCCGGCGGAATGCCTACACGCAGGGGACCTGCCAGTTGATGAGGCGCAGACTGAAGTTCCTCAACCAAATGATCATATTCCTCGACCAAACGTTGGCCGTGGAGCTGTGCAATTTCTCCGGAGGCCGTCAAGGAAAACGGGCGTTTGTCTCGGTTAATGAGCTGGCACCCCAGCGATTTTTCTAATCCCGTAAGCGTTCGGCTAACCAAGGAATCGACCGAGCCCAACAGATCTGCCGCTGCATGAATACTCCCGGTTTTCGCAATAGCGCAGAAGACGCGCCAATCTTCAATATTGGCTTCGCGACGCATAGCAGCCTCATTTACTGAATTGATAATTTATTTTTGATGAAATTGCTCTTTTCGTCAAGATGTGCGCCTTTCACAATACCCGGCATGAAGAGTTCCTTCTCTTTCGGAGTGAAGATATGCCTGCTATGTGTATTGCCTTGGCGTTAGCCATCGTAGTTGTGGCTGCAATAGCCATTGTGAAAAAACTCGATGTGCGAATCGTGCTGTTGGTCGCCGGTATGGCCCTTAACATTCTGGCTTTGGCCTTTGGTGCGGAAAACATTCTTCCAAAAGGAGCTCAATCCACTGGTTTGGTTTTCTTTGACCTTTTTGAGGCTTTTGACGCCTTATCTCTAAAACAGATCACCGGTACGGGCTTCATCATGCTCCTGGCTGGCGGCTTTGCCACCTATATGGGTGAAGTCGGCGCCTCCGATAAATTAGTCGATTTGTGCATGAAGCCACTTTCTCACATCAAACATCCGTATTTGATTCTGGTGCTCGTATTTGTCGTGGGACACTTGCTTTCGCTCGTGATCACTACGGCTGCGGGTCTGGCCATGCTGCTAGCGATCACCGTCTTTCCGCTTCTTACCCGTATGGGGATTTCGGGCGTTTCGGTGGCAGCTATTTTGGCATCAGCTGTGATGTTCTCTTGGTGCCCATCATCGGCGTTAGCGCTCTTAGGTGCCGATGTGGCCAAGATTGATCCCATGGAATACCTGCTTTCCTATCAGATCTATGTCGGTGTGCCGCTTGTGCTGGCAATGGCGGTGACCCATTACTTCTGGCAAAAGTACATGGATGTAAAAGATCACCAAAACGGCCGTATTGTGAGCTTTAGTAGTGACAGCCTACAAAAGACTGAACAAAAGGTTGTTGCCTCTAAGCGCAATGTGCCCATGGTCTATGCCTTGCTTCCGCTCGTTCCGATCGTCCTGTTGCTGATCTTTAATAAAACTGTTTCTGGCTCCATTGTGCTCTCAGTGGCCTGCGCCATGGTTATCGGCTGGTGCACGGCGTTATTGGTCGATGCGGTGTGCCGTCGTGATTTGAAAACTGTTTTCCATGACGCCAGTTCCTTCTTTAATGGCATGGGAACCATGCTCACGAAGGTGGTGTCGTTGATTTTCGTTGCAGCACTGTTTGCGGCTGGTCTACAAAACGCCGGCGTAGTCAGTGCCTTGATCTCTGCGAGCAAATCTTTCGGGTTGGGCTTGGAAGGCACCGGTATTGTGGTTTCGGGTGCCATCAGCATCATCACCTTACTTACAGGTTCCGGTGTTGCAGCCTTTACGAGTTTGGTTCCGATTGCTCCAGACTTGGCTCATGCATTGGGCGGTAACACTGCCGCCCTCGCCGTAATGATGCAGGTCGGCGCTGAAACGGTTCGCGCCATGTCGCCGGTTGCAGGCGTCGTCATCATCGTGGCTGGTTTTGCCAAGGTAAGTCCTTTAGAAGTGAGCCGCCGCTGCATCGTACCCTCTGTTGTGGGCTATGTGGTAGGTATCTCTTGCGCTGCCATTTTGCTGTAACTCTACTTTTCTTCGAGACATATCATGCTTGGATACCCATCCGCCGGGCCCGCTGCTGAAGCCGTAGCCTATCTTCCCCGTTTGACGAATGCCCCCCGGGACGAATTCTTTTGGATGTGTCAAATCGACAAAGCCTCCATTATTTCGAACCACGAAGAGCATCTGATTTCTGATCAGCAAGCCGCACGGTTTGCGCAAGGGCTGCAAAAAACCATCGAGCAAGGCAGTCTTGCCGGCAGCGCCCGCCCCAAGATGTACATCCGCTTTGAACCTTTGGTAATCAAACATGCCGGTATTGAAAGCACTCTCATTCATGCAGGGCGTTCCAGTCAGGATATTCACTCTACGTTTCATCGAACGGTGCTTCGTGAGCAACTGCTTAGGTTCATGCAGCTCGCCTTAGCAGCCCGCCAATCGCTGCTGACCAAAATCCGGGAAAACTTTGAAGTCATCGTTCCCAACTACACCAATGGGGTAGCTGCGCAGCCCAATGCATTGGCCCATCAGTGGTTAGGCCATGTACAGTCCTTCGAGCGTGATTTCCGTGCCCTCGCTTTCGCCTGGCAGGAACTCAATTTCTCCCCCATGGGATCTTGCGTACTCAACGGGACAGGTTGGCCGCTCAATCGTAAGCGCATGGCGCAGTTGCTGGGTTTTGACGGAGTCCTTTTGAATGCCTATGACGCCGGACAAATCGCCACCGAAGATGCCTTCCTTTCTGTATCTCAGGTATTGGTTGCCCCCATGCTGCACTTGGGTCATTTCCTGCAAGACATCATGACGCAGTACGCCCAATCACGACCATGGATTTTGGTGTCCAGTACGTATGCTTCCAGTGCCATGCCGCAAAAACGCAATCCTGGATCGTTGATTGACATTCGGCGCGATGCAAGCCAGGTGCTCTCCGAAACACAAAGCGAAGTCTGGCGCCTGCATAACCTGATGCCAGGCATGTATGACGGCAAGGATTTGGCCATTACGGGAGAGTTGTTCGAGGATGCCTGCCAGGTCATGGACGCCTTTGGCAAAGTCCTTGCGCTATTAAAAATTGATGCCTCTCGGGCCTTGGAAGAATTGAATTCCGACTGGACGGCTTCCCAGGAGCTGGCTGACATCCTGATGCGCCGTTTTGCGATTCCTTTCCGCATCGGACATCGCTTTGCTAGTTCCCTGGTCAGCTTTGCTCGTACCAACCAGTTCACGCCCAAAAACATCCGCTATGAGGATGTCTGCACGCTATGGTACGAATTGGCGGCAAAGGAACAAGCCGAAGAGCCGGGTTTGGCTGCCGCCTTTCCATTATCTAAGGATGCGTTTTTTGCCGCATTGGATCCGCTTCATATCGTTAGCGAGCGGCAAACGGAAGGTGGTCCGCAGCTGACTGAAAGACAGCGTCTTCTTGATCAGGCAACAACTCAATATGAAGCCGACTGTGAGTGGGTGAAAACTACGCAAGACAAATTGCAGCAGCGAGAAAACGATTTGGAACAAATTTTTTGCTCTTTGATTCTGTCTGCGTCATAATTTTTGGACTGCAAAAAGTGAATGCCTTGTTATTTTCCCCACAAGACAATCTAACTCTTCGGGTTTTGCGGCTTTTTGTTGGCATGTTTCTGGCTGCCTTTGGTATCTCCACCATTACGACAGCTGGCCTTGGTACAACTCCCATCAGCACTTTACCTTTTGTATTGGCTGTTCTTTCTGGTTATTCCTTTGGGCAAACAACATTTCTCGTCAATGTTGTTTTTGTCATTGGTCAATTTATGCTGTTGGGGAGAAAATTGCCCTGGTGGAACATCTTTCAATTGGCTGCCGTGTTTGTCTTTTCTGCTTTCATTGACTTATCGATGTTCCTGATTGCCGCATTAAAACCCGAAGCTTGGGGCGGACAGTTATTGATGAGTCTGGCGGGCAATCTGTTCTTAGCTCTGGGCATCGTGCTCCAGATATCTTCCAAAACTCTGGTGCAGCCCGGCGAAGGCATCGTTTTAGCCATAGCGGTTCGCCTGCAGCGCTCTTTTGGAGATATCAAAGTTCGCAGCGATATCGTCCTTGTGTGCTTGGCTGCCATATTGGGTTTTGGTTGTTCCAGATCTTTTATCGGTCTTCGCGAAGGAACCCTTATTTCAGCCCTATTAGTGGGATTTCTCGTCAAAAAGATCCAAGGGATTGATCACAAACCTGCTCAGCTCAAAGAAGTATCTTTCCAGCCCAATGAAAAGTCCTAACGCAAAGCTTCTTTGTTTTTCAAACAACACCACAGGGAAAACCTACTGTTTGAACACTCCGATCACAGGTGCCTTTTCAACCGAAAGCGCTAATCCAATGGCGGCTCGCCCTTTTTCTTGAATCGATGTATGCAACCTTGGTATGCCTCGAGGGTTTTGCATTCGCGCAAGGCTCAAATACGAGGCTAAGGTTGGTCTGCTCGCCCGTGAAAAACGGCGTGATGCTGTCGGCCTAGACTCCGTTAAGGTCAACCAGAAACTTGTTGGAGCTTTTTTCACTTACTCTGCTTAGATACGAAATTCTGCACACTCCGTTTTGCATGAAGTAAAGTTGCAGCATCTCTATCATTTGAAATTAAGCCATGTCTTCAATCCGATTATCTCGCCGCAAGGTTCTCTCTGCAGCTGCTCTGTTCGGCAGCTTGGATGCTGTCGGCTTCAATGTCTTGCCCGCCTCGGCTTCGCCGAGTCCGATCGGTGTGCATGACGCGTCCAAATCAGCGCAATCAGCAGTGCCGCAGCCGGTGTTTTTTAAAAGAGGACACAAACTCGAAACCGGTTTTCAGGCAGAGATTCGTTCACCCTTGCTCGGAGAAATTCGGGCACTGCGCATCCGCATGCCGGATCGGCAGAAGGCCGCACTGAAGGGCGTGCACGTGCTCTACCTTCTCGACGGCGAAACTTTCTTCGCGGCGGCTGCTGCTTATGCACAGTGGCTTGAACAATCCCGTCTCGGCACCATTGGCGGGGTGATGGTGGTGGGGATTGAAAATAAAGAGAACCGTACGCGAGATCTGACGCCCTCGGCTTCAACGGCAGATCGGCAAGGCCGTCTGGATCCGGCGGCTTCGCTGCAAGGCGGCGGAGCAGGGCGTTTTCTGGATTTCATCACCGGTGAACTTCGTCAGAGTGTCGAAGCGCAGCTTCCTGACGGCATGCGGATTCTTCGCCGTACGCTGATTGGTCACTCCTTCGGCGGGCTCTTTACCGTCAATGCAGTGCTCACTCAGCCCCATGCATTTGATGACTTTATTGCGGCGGATCCGAGCTTTTGGTGGGATCAGCGCAGACTCATTCAAAAAGCGGCGGCAGACGGCTTGGGCGACAAGGCTGCTACCGGCCCGGGACGGCGGCTCTATCTCGGCTTCGCCACTAAGCCGCGCAAGGACCGTACAGCCAGTGCTGATCGGCCGGCAGCGGGGGCTCGCTTGTCAGCAGATCCATTGGTCTCAGACTTTATTGGCAAAATTCAGTCTCAAGGCATGCAGGTGCGCCGAAAGGATTTTCCGGATGAGGTGCACGGAACCGTTATGTTCCCAGCCCTGTTTGATGCTTTGAAGCATTTCTATACGCGCGAGCTCTCTTAGTGACAAAGCGGAAGCGGCATGAAGAAGCGGCGGGCATAAAATGGCAGGCATTCGTGTTTCCTTGCAGCTACTTGATTCATGCCTGAACTTCCAGAAGTTGAAGTCACCCGCCGCGGCCTTGCGCCGGCCATTGTCGGCCGCAGCGTCACAGCCGTTAATGTCCGCACGCCCAAGCTTCGTGAACCGCTCCAAGATCTGGCGGCGCTGCTGCCGGGACTCACACTGGAGCATCTCGAGCGCCGGGCGAAATACTTGATCTGGACTTTCCGCAGCGCTGCTGGAGAGAAGCGCTGGCTCCTCACGCATATGGGCATGAGCGGCTCATGGCGCATCTGGTCTCTTCCGGCACCGAGCGCCCATAAGCATGATCACGCGGATATCGTTTTTGGCGATGTACTGGTTCGTTATACGGATCCAAGACGTTTCGGATCTATTCTCTTTATGACGACGGATCCGAGAAAGTCGCTTCCCTTGACGAAACTTGGCTGTGAGCCTTGGGATCCGACGCTCACGGCTGATCGTTTTTATACGGAACTTCAGAAGACGCATCGATCGATCAAGGAAGTATTGCTCTCAGGAAAGATCGTCGTCGGCTGCGGCAACATTTACTGCTCAGAAGCGCTGTTTGCGGCTGGCATTCGGCCGACGCGGCCCGCGGATGCCATTTCGAAAGCGCGTGCCGGCAGACTCCTGGAGTCTGTTCGCAAAACCTTGGAGACCGCCATTGCGGCGGGCGGCTCTACGCTCCATGACTTTCACGGCGTGAGCGGCGAAACCGGGTGGTTTCCGCTCGCTTGTGCAGTCTACGGCCGCGAAGGGAAGCCCTGTCCGATCTGCGGCCGGCCGATTGCCCGTATTGAACAGGGCGGGCGGTCCACTTTCTGGTGCCCGCACTGCCAGCATTGAGCTGCAGTCTTAAACCCCCATTGCCGTGGGTGCATCGGAAGCTGCTCTTGAGCTCGGGGTTAGCCAAGCTTAAAAACAGCAGCCAGCTCGCTTGCTGAAAGGTCGCCGATCCAGTTTTCACCGGCGGCTACCGTCATGTCGGCCAAGTCGCGTTTTTGCATCAGCATGTCGTTGATGCGCTCTTCAAAGGAACCGGCGGTAATGAAGCGGTACACCAGCACGTCTCGGCGCTGTCCGATGCGGAATGCCCGGTCCGTGGCCTGCGCCTCGACGGCCGGATTCCACCAGAGGTCATAGTGAATGACGGCCGACGCCGCGGTAAGGTTAAGCCCTGTGCCGCCCGCCTTGAGGGAGAGAATGAAACTTCGCACGGTGCGGTCTTCCTGAAAGCGGTCGACCATTCTCATGCGCTCCTCTGCCGATACGCCGCCGTGCAGAAAGTCGGGGCGCTCGCCGAGAGCTTGCGCAATCCAATCCTGAAGCCGTTCGCCCATTTCGCGGTACTGCGTAAAAATGAGCACCTTGCGGTCGGTATCAGCGCACTGCGAAAGGATTTCCAGGAGGGCATCGCCCTTGCCGGAATCGGGCGTCAGAGATGAAGTTTTCAGGAACTGCGACGGAGAGTTGCAGATTTGCTTCAGGCTCGTAATGAGTTTAAGAACACGGCCTCGGCGCGCCATCCGTCCGGCCGGTGTGTTGTTTTCAGGCGATTTTTCGGCCTCCATGATTTGCTTAAGCATTCGATCAAGCGTTTCTTGATAAAGCACAGCTTGTTCGAGATGCATCTGAGCGAAATGATCGATGGTGTTCTTTTCGGGCAGATCGGCAATGATGGACTTATCAGTTTTCACCCGTCGGAGCATGAAGGGCGCCGTGAGGCGGCGGAAAGCTTCTGCCGCGCGTTCGTCATGATCGGCTTCAATCGGACGCGCAAAGACGTCCGCGAATTCCTTCATGGAGCCGAGGAGCTTGGGCTGTACCGTCGAGAGGATGGACCAGAATTCCATCAGACGGTTTTCCACCGGCGTGCCCGTCATGGCAATCACCTGCTGCGCCTTGATGCCGCGCACGGCTGCAGTCTGCGCCGTGCCGGGATTTTTCACCGCCTGGGCTTCATCGATGATGAGAAGGCGCCACTTCAGGGCAGAGAGCAAGTCATAGTCTCTGCGCAGCGTGCCGTAGCTCGTCAGCACCACGTCGGGCATGTCGGCCCCCGCCGGCAGCTGCCTGTCGGCGCCGTGGTATACGCCGAAAGTCACTGTCGGGGCAAACTTTGTGAGCTCTCGGGTCCAGTTGGCGATCAGCGTAGTGGGCAGAACGGCGAGGACCTTTTTCTTTTTCAGCTCTCCCGTATTCTTCAATTCAAGCACGGCGCTGATAACCTGAAGCGTTTTGCCAAGCCCCATGTCGTCGGCAATCAGCGAGCCGAGGCCCAGCTTCGTATTCTTCATGAGCCACGAGTAGCCGCGCGCCTGATAGGGTCGCAGTGTTGCCTGAAGGCCTTCGGGCGGCTTCACATCGGTGACTTCGGTAATCCGCTTTAACCCTTCCTTCACGTCATTGGAAACTTCAATTTCGGCGCCCTCAAATTCGCCGGTAATCACGGCCCGCATCCGTTCGAGCGCCGTCATGGGCGGAGGGTTGTCAAGCGTTTTCTTGATGCGGTTGATTTCATCAGGATCGAGATAGACGAAATCATCGCCGATCTGGACGATCTGTCCGGCTTTGCCGGCAAGGGCCTGGAATTCGTCCTTCGACAAAAGACGGCCGCCGACAGCAGCGTTCCAATCGAAGGCTGCCAAGGCGTCCCGTCCCAGCGGACTCTTCATGAAGTCGATATTGGCGGCGGCAGCGCCCACCAACTTGGGCCGCAGAAGATTGCGCATGGCCTGCGGGAGCATCAGGGTGATGCCGAGCATGCTGAGGTGCGGTGCAATGTCAAAGAGAAAGTCCTTCAAATCTTCCATGGGAAGCGATGCGGGTTTGCCTTTGCGCTTGCGGATGCCGTCGAGCACCGGGAAGGCCTGTGCAATAGTCTTCAAAATGGTGAGTGCGGCAAAGCGGTGGTTTGCCCAGACGGGATTGCTGAGCAAGGTGCGCAGAAGTACCGGCCGATCCATCGGCAGCTGAGGTTCTTTTGATCCAGCGCTTAAGGGGAGAGAGGAGGCTCGGCCAGCAGCAGCATCCGCTTCGCGAAAAAGCGCTTCCGAATCCGGGGCGGCCGGCGGCATGTCGGGGCTGCTGGGAATGTTCGGAATGGCCTCAGGGGCAGCGTTTTCAGGCAGATCCTCAGCCGAGAGCGGGCGCGATAGTTCGTTTTCAGCAGCTTTGTGCAGATCGGCACAACGTCCGAGAATACCGAAATTGACGGCAAAACAGTCTTTTTTAGCGCTGCGTACGGTTAGAACCGGCCGCCAAGGATAGGCGTCGCCCAAAGCGAAGGGCTTCAGC
>ENA-USUK01002903-USUK01002903.1-human-gut-metagenome-genome-assembly--contig:-NODE-2903-length-10851-cov-9.357991_pt1 | contig 10851 bp, 13 predicted proteins | sample MGYA00250062_ERZ773400 | MGnify/ENA primary metagenome ERZ773400 (study PRJEB29103, sample SAMN06111961) | human gut metagenome | biome: human gut; feature: ankylosing spondylitis patient; material... | reverse complement strand
TATAGAAGAAAAAGTAAATCGCACGAAAGCGGCATTGAAAGAAATAAGAAAAGCCGCACAGGAAGTAGAGCAGAGTAAAGATGCTTTGCAGCAGGCGGAAGAGACGGAAAAAGAGACAAAAGAAAAAAGAGTAAAGCATACAAAAAACCGATATGGAGTCCCGAAAGAGCCAGCACATGACTGGCACCTGTTATTGAATAAGTCTCCCGGATGTCTTCACTCAGGTTTTCTTTGTCTCCAACAGTGAGGGCGGAAAGTACAGCCAGATTATCTCCCTGAAAACCTAAATGATGATAGAGTCCCACCACTTTTTCCTGATAATCCGAAGCTACCTGACGGAGAGTACGAGAAGCATCATGCCCCACTATCCGCCAATGTCCGGCAGGAATATAAGCCGTACCAGTACCATCTTTACGGACAAGATAACGTATATAATCGAATTCATCAGGATTGCCATTATTAACCGGGGGAGTAAGTCGGGTGTTCACCCACAATCTATCTCCCCGGCCCAATGAAACAGTAATAGAATCTTTCGGGAAATAGAACAAGAAAGTATACTCATGATCACTTCTCTGCACAGCTCCTTTTTCCACTCTCCCTTCTAACTGAACCCGACATAAAAGGCTTTTTTCCTTCACTTCCGGTTGTTCACTGATAACTGCCTGGTAGACTGCTGCATCACCTGAAAAAGGAAAATCCATACGATGTAAATGCTCCCCTGATATACCGGCACCCAAACCAAAGCAACAAAGAAATACAGAAAGGCCATACAACCAATGAATTCGATATTTACCGGAAAGAAAATAAGCGAGAAAGAGTAAAAGGAAACCTGTCAAACAAATCCATACAGGAGAAAACGTGGAAAACAAATAAGATGTCTCTTCGGGAATATTTAAGGAAAGTTCTGCACGCTGATGGAAGAAGTATGCATCTCCGCATATAATACCACCTGTCAACGGCATCAAAAGTCGTAAGAAAGGATGCCGTTGCAGAGTGTTGTTTATCAACTGAATGTAAAGTTAGAGTTCTTTTAACGAATGTATCATCCCTTCGGGATCAGGAGCGGCAAAGACCGCATTTCCTGCAACCAGTGCATCAGCACCGGCAGCCACCAGACGGGCACCTGTTTCCAGGTTCACACCGCCATCCACCTCGATCAGCGCTTTTGAACCGGTACTATCTATCAGAGCACGCAATTCACGTACTTTTTCAATGGTATGTTCTATGAATTGCTGTCCGCCAAAGCCGGGATTTACACTCATCAGCAGCACCATATATACATCCTGGATAATATCTTTCAGCATAGCTACAGGAGTAGCAGGATTCAGTGTCACAGCTGGTTGCATACCGGCTTCACGTATTTGTTGCACTACCCGGTGCAGGTGCGGACATGCTTCGAAATGCACGTTCATGTATGCAGATTACTCCGAATACCGTAGACCGTGCCAAGACATTAATCAAACGTTACTTCGACGATAAGGGATTCAAAAATGCAGAAGTAATCATCTCGCAGAAAGACGATCCATCCAGCGAAAATCAGGTGATCGTCGACATTGATATCGACAAGAAAGAAAAAATCAAAGTACACGAAATCCAAATCGTTGGTAATCATGCGATCAAGACTTCCAAGCTGAAGAAAGTTATGAAGAAAACCAATGAGAAAGGTAAACTTCGTAACCTGTTCCGCACCAAGAAATTCGTGCCAGAGAACTTCGAGGCAGACAAGCAACTGATTATCGACAAATATAATGAGTTGGGATACCGTGATGCAATGATTGTAAAAGACAGCGTTTCACAGTATGACGAAAAGACTGTAAACGTTTATTTGAATATAGACGAGGGACAAAAATATTATCTGCGTAACGTTACATGGGTAGGTAACACTCTCTATCCGTCAGAACAGTTGAACTTCCTGCTCCGCATGAAGAAAGGTGACGTATACAACCAGAAGTTATTGAACGAACGTGTTTCTACAGATGATGACGCTATCGGTAACTTATACTACAACAACGGTTACCTGTTCTATAACCTTGACCCGGTAGAAGTAAATATCGTTGGCGACTCTATCGACCTCGAAATGAGAATCTATGAAGGCCGTCAGGCTACTATCAATAAGATCAAGATCAGTGGTAATGACCGTTTGTATGAAAACGTCGTTCGCCGTGAACTTCGTATTCGTCCGGGACAATTGTTCAGCAAAGAAGACTTGATGCGTTCTTTGCGTGAAATTCAGCAGATGGGACACTTTGACCCGGAAAAACTGCAACCAGATATTCAACCGGATCCGATGAACGGAACTGTTGACATAGGTTTGCCTTTGACTTCCAAAGCTAACGACCAGGTGGAATTCTCTGCAGGTTGTCAGGTGATACCACAATATAATGGCTATCCATGTCGGTATGCCGAACAGAAGCCTGAAAGGTATGGTGGAGACAAAAGAAATATAAGGTATTCCTGCAATTCTTACCATAATGTCGCAGACCATGAAGCTGCCCGCAATCCAGAGTAATATTCCTGATACAACCGTAATGACATTTGTCTGGAGAATGGATACTTGGCCTACTACAAACCAAGCCAGATATGCCAATGCTGCAAGCCATCCGATTGTTGTGATTCCGTCGATGATGGCAGGTAGCCAGTCAGTTCCGGCATATCCCCACAACAGAGTCGCCTGGATGATTGCCAGAACCAATGCAAGCACAAGCATCGGAAACCAACGATAAGGATAATCTATAATTGGATGTGCTCTCATAGGATTAGTCTTTAATCTCTAATCCACCGAAGGAAATATTCCCGCGGATTATGAGTGTACTTTCTTTATTAATATTCGCTCCCTGCCAACGCTTATCCTCGCATCCGCCGGCAAAAGCATTGCATTGCAGTAGAATATTCCAGTCCGAAGGAATGTATAACTCTATTCCACTACAGGTACAGTCGATATCGATATAAGTTTCTCCCGGTGCAAGATGCGTGTGACGCAGATCAATGACAGTTCCTCCGAATGAAGCCCGGATACTGGCTCCTTTAAACAATTCATCCAATACGACATGGCGTACAGAACCAAAAGCATTGTCGGAACGCAGATAACCGTTTTCCGATTCGCATTGTTGCTCATTGTTTTCCATATTCATGTGTATATGTCCACCTCCTCTTTTAGCCCAGTCCTGGTAATGGCCGCTCATATGGCTTTTCATCCAGCGTTCCCTACGGCGGGATTTTACAAAGAACAAGATACCTGCCACAATCAGTGCAACAGGCCAGACAAAGGTCTGTGAGTTCTCCGGTAACCACGATAATCCTCCAACTAAGAAATAGACGCCTATCAAGGTAAGGATAGAACCACTCAGATAATGGCGGCGCGTCATCGTATAGATACCTAATACAATGAGAAGACTATGCCAGGATACCACTATGCTAAATAAGTCATACGTAATCCAACCTACGTTACGGGCAAACAGTAATATTCCGGAGATGATGAAGAGCGAATAAAGAAAAGAAATGGTTTAATTCTTATGGAGACAGTAGCTGGTATGTATGAAACAGTGAAAAAAGAATATGATTCTTATCGTAATAAATTTTATTATTCTTATGATTGGGATGATGAAAAACGACATTATTTTCAACCAGTAATGTGTTTTTTGTTGATAAAAATAATATTATTACAGAAATTTATGTAGGAACTGATTGGTAATTATTTTATACTATTTATATAATTAGTTATAAAATAAATATAGAAATAAAAAACCTCGAGTGTAGTTAAAAACTTCTCGAGGTTTTTATATTTTAATTTTAAATTTTAGAGAATACTAGTATTTGGAATTTCGCTATCGTCTAATTTTCCTTTTAAATCATTATCTGTCATAGCACAAACAGCAGAGTCTGACCAAACATTTTCAGCTGTTTCAATCATATCGATGATGGTATAAATTGGTAAGATGATACCAAGTAAACCGATTGGAGCACCGATAGAGGACATAAGAGATAAAGTCAAGAAATAGCAACCCATAGGAACGCCTGCATTACCAACAGCGGCAATAACGGATATAAATAACCATGTAATCATAGTAGTCATGGATAATTCAAAACCAGCATTTTGCATTACGAATAAAGAGGTTACTAAGATAAATGCAGCACAACCATTCATATTGATAGTTGTACAAATTGGTAAGACGAAACGAGAAACTTTTGGATTGGCTTTTAAATTTTGTTCTGCACAAGCAAGTGTTACAGGTAAAGTTCCGGCAGAGCTTTTTGTAAATAAAGCTACGGCAAGAGCAGGAGCCATTTTACGGAAAACTTTAACTGGATTTAATCCACGAAGAAGCATGATTAAAGGTAAAATGATAAAGAATTGAATAGCATTACCACCAATTACTACAGCAGTATATTTTCCTAAAGCGCCAACGATAACACCAGCTTCAATTTGAGCTGATAATTGACCTGCAAAAGCGATGATACCAAGTGGTAAAACATAAAGTAATGCACGAATAAGTGTGAAGGATAATTCTTGTAAACCGTTGATTACTTTTAATAATTGTTCACGATTATCTGTTTTTGGCATGAAAGCTAAAGCTAGACCAACAGCCGCAGAAATCAACATAACAGATAAAACATTACCAGTTAAAAATGGCTGTAGAACATTATTTGGAATTACAGATAAGAAGTGGTCATAATAAGAAAGTGCGCCTAATTTTTGCATAGGTACAGCTTCTTGACCGGCATTGATAATATCCATAGGAAGATTTCCTGGAGAAATCCATAAATAAAGACAAAGACTTGTAGCTGCTGCACAGATTGTGGTGAATAAAGTATAAAATAGTGCATGAGAAAAGATACGACTTGTATCTTTATTATTACCAAGTGCAGCTAAAGTAGTGATAACTGCTAGAGCGATTGTAGGAACTGCAATGAATTGGAATAAACGCGTAAATACAGTAGCTACAAAATTGAAAAATTCATTTAAAGGTTGGATACCGAGCCAGCCTAAAATGCCACCTAGAATGAGTGCACCAAACCATAATAAGAACTGACGTCCTTGAGAAGATTTAGCTTTGCTTTCGCGGATAGCACTTTGAGCGGTTTCTTTAACATTGACTTGTTTTTTATTATCAGCCATATGTAATCCCTCTTCTCTCTTTAATATTGTATATACATATATAATTAATTCATACAATATATGTATGAAAAAGATTATACGATTTTGATGTAAACATGTCAATCGTTTTAAAGTGCATAAAAAATAAAAGAGTAATGTGATTTTATTTTTTACTATTTACATTATCAAAAATAAATAAGGACTTGTCAACATAAAAAGTAATTCATTTTGTCATCAAGCTTAGAAAAAATAGATTATTTTATAGTATTTATAAATGTTTTAGTTAAAATAAAAAGTTTAATCAAAATGGATTATTGTCTAATATCACGTTATTACTACCTTTTTGATAACCTATTAAATCTACAGTGATAAATTTAAAACCTAGTTTTTGAAATTCTTTATGAATTAAATCTTTAAGAGGATTGGTAAATAATTTAGGGACTTCATTTGTCTCTACTTCTATGCGCGCTAAATCTCCGTGATGGCGTACGCGAATTTGACCTTGTAAAAATTTATGAAGTATATCTTCTGCTTTAGCAACTTGATTTAATCTTTCAGGAGTAACTTCAAGACCGTAAATTAAACGAGAGGCAAGACAAGCAGAGCTAGGTTTATTCCAAACAGGTAAATTCCAGTCTTTCGCCATTTGGCGGATTTCATCTTTAGTAATGTGCAATTCTAAAAAAGGTGATTTTGTTAATTTAAATTCTTTTAAAGCGAGCATACCAGGACGATAATCACCTTTATCATCTTCATTAGAGCCTTCTAAAAGATAGTTATAATTATTTTTCTGACAAAAATCTTCTAAAAGTTTAAAGCGATTGATATGGCAATGATAGCAACGCATTTTATCATTGCAGGTGAATTTTTTATCAGCTAAATCATCTACAGTGAATAATTCATGTTTTATGCCAATGAGTTTAGCAACTTTTTTAGCGTCAGATATTTCATTAGTAGTTATTAATTCAGATACAGCAGTGATGGCGATAGCTTTATCTCCTAGAGCAATTTGTGTTGCCTTAGCAAGTACAGAGCTATCTACACCACCAGAAAAAGCTACAGCTACAGATTGGTAAGATTTTAGTAATTCGATTAATTGTTGTTGTTTATTCATGTTTTAGTTCCTCGTTTGCTAGAAATAATGCTGTTTGTTGAATTGTTTTTAATGGTACATTGTGTTTTTGGGCTAATTGTTTACAATCTTCATATTCAGCGGATATATTTAGGATTTTATCGCCTTTTTTAGCTATTTTACATTTTACTTGACCATATGGCGTGGTGATGGATTTAAATTCTCTATTTAGACTATAGCGAGTGATTATTTCTTCACGTATGCCAAGCGTTGTCGTTTCACTGAATATAATATCAAGGCAATTTTCTTTATCTTCAGGACGGATTAGAACAGATAAAGTATTAGCTGAGCGGGATTTTTTCATATAAATAGGAGTGAGCCAAACATCTAAAGCATTATGCTCAAAGAGTTTTTGCGAGATATATTCATAATTTTGAGGATTGAAATCATCTATATTACAAGATAGTATAAGTAATTTTTCTATAATATAATCGTTCATTTTTTCACCTGTCATTTGTTGTAAATTTAATTATATATTAAATTAGAATTTTTATTTAGGCAAGAAAGTAGATTTTAGCTTAAATAAAATGAACTGCACCCCAAAAGTTGTTTTGTATCCAACTTTTGGGGTGCAGTTCATCTAAACTTTTATGCTTCTTATTTTTAATATTAATGATTTAACGCATATGATTAATCATGCTAGCTAATCGACCAGCGCCAAAACCGTTGTCAATATTCATTACGGCAACGCCAGCAGCGCAACTATTTAACATAGAAAGCAATGCTGTTAATCCATGAAAGGAAGCACCATAACCTACGCTTGTAGGCACAGCAATTACTGGTTTATTGGCAAGACCACCAACAACACTAGCCAAAGCTCCTTCCATACCAGCAGCAACGATGATTACATTAGCCTTATCAATCAAATCTTTTTTACTGAGTAGACGATGAATACCTGCAACGCCTACATCAAAGCAATATTGTACTTTATTTCCCATCAGTTGAGCAGTAAGACCTGCTTCTTTAGCGACAGGTATGTCACTTGTACCAGCTGTCATGACGAGAATAAAACGTTTATCATCAATAGGCATAGTATCTCTATCAACATAGATAATACGTGCAAATTCGTCATATTTTGCATCTTTTACTTTTGCTAGTACAGCTTGATAATTTTCTAAAGTAGCACGAGAGGCAATTATATTTTGCTCACTTTTTTGATAAAGGTGAGCGAAAATATCAGCTATTTGCTCATTAGTTTTACCTGCACAATAAATTACTTCAGGAAATCCTTGTCTTTTTGCTCGGTCATGGTCAATCTTGGCAAAACCAATGTCTTCAAAACCTTGATTATCTTGAAGTGATTGAAGCATAGTTTCGTCAGAGATATTTCCTTGTTTATAATCGTGAAGTAAATCTAATAATTGAGTAGTGTCCATATTTATTGTTTAACGGCCTTTTTTTTATTGCGTTTCCAGCGAATATAGTAAAAAGCGCAAGTGAGAACAAGAATAGCACTTACAACTAAACTTGCTTCATGACCTACAGCAAGCATAGTTTTCCAATTTTCGCCAAGTATCATACCGATGTATAAGATGAACATAGTCCAAGGAAGGGAACCAATAAAAGTATAGATGATGAATTTCTTCATATTTACTTTGGCAAAACCTGCAGGTAAAGAGATAAATGTACGAACTACAGGGAGTAATCTGCTGAAGAATACAGCTTTAATACCATATTTATCAAACCATTCTTGAGCAGTGTCTACATGAGATTTTTTCATGAAGAAATATTTACCATATTTATCTACAAAAGGTTTGCCACCTTTAGCACCGATATAATAAGTGATGATAGAACCTACCATACCGCCAATCATACCAGCAACAGTAGCGTGGAAAAATTCCATTTTGCCAGCAAAGATGAGATATCCAGCAAAACCTAAGATTAATTCACTAGGAATTGGAATACAAGCATTTTCAAGCCCCATTAGTACAGCTACAGCAACATAGCCCCAAGTATCAATAAAACTCAAAAAGATTGTTGAAAATTGTTCCATTAAAAATTAGTCCTTTCTATTGTTAAATTATAAGATAATCCTTATATATATTATAACCGATAAAAATATTTAAGTTAATATAAATTTATGATATTCATAGCATGTAAAATGCCAACAACACCAAAGAGAATAAAGATTAATGAAGCAAATTTTTTGATGACTCTATCAGGTACATATTTATGAAGAGTAGCACCTAATAAAATGCCAAGTCCATCGGCAACGAGCATACCAAGAGTTGTACCTACTAAGATAGAAAGCATATCAGCACCGATTTGAGCAGATAATGCTACTGTAGCGAGTTGAGTTTTATCTCCCATTTCAGCAAGGAAAAAGGCGATAGCTACAGTCCAAAAGATGCTAAAACGATTTTTTTCAGCTTCATTACCGAGTTCATCATCTTTTAAAATCCAAAGACCAAAGACAATAAAAGCAATAGAAGCAACGAGTTCAACAATGTCTTTAGGAATAAAAGAATGCAAATAAATACCAGCAGCGATTGCTACAAAGTGATTTAAAATAGTAGCAACTAAAATACCAAACATGACTTTCTTCCATGGATATTTTGTGGCAAAAGCCATAGCTAATAATTGAGTTTTGTCACCCATTTCGGCAAGAACCACCATGATAAACGCTGTTGAAAATGCAAACATAAGATTAAATCTCTCCTTAAAATAAATTAAATTTATTTGATAAAAGGGAATAAAAAAAGAGACTTCTAGTATAGACTGATACACTTAGTGTAACTAATCTATACCAAAAGTCTCACTATTGATGTAAAACATCAACGAATAAGCCAGATGAATTTCGTCGTTCATCAGTATGTTGACTTATTCTAAAAAGCTACTCCCTTTTAGCCAATACATTTACCAATAATACCATATACACACAATGGATATAATACACAAAAATAAATATTTTGGCAAGGGTTTATTTATTTTTCATAGCAAAATATTCTCTATCTAAAATTCCGAGAATGATTAAATTTTCATAAACACCATCAGTTAAAATTGTTTCACGAATAAGACCTTCACGGACAAGACCAGCTTTTTCATATACATGTAAAGCACGAGTATTGTGGTCTTTACAGTCAAGCCATGCTCTATGGAATTTTAAATCATCAAATGCCCAAGATTTTAACATTTCTAGTGTTTCTTGACCATAGCCTTTACCTTTTACATTTAAAATAATGCGAGTCCATTCGATTTCTTTAGATGGATTATCAAGACCTGCTATCATGAGAAAACCAACTTTTTCATGTGTGTCTAAAGTTTCGATAATTAGATGAGTAGCAGAAGGAGTATCTAAAGTTTGCATATGCACTTCGCGAGTATAAGGAATTACATATTTGGCATTTTCAGGAATGTATTCCACTTCCATGATATAGTCCATATCTTCAACTGTTGCTTGACGAAAACGTAATCTATTTCCTGTTTTTACGATTTTTTCCATATTAAAACCACCTTCATTATAATATTATAGATTTTATAATAAATTTTAGAAACTTATGGGAAAATTCCCTGACAGTTTAAGAAAAGTATAGTATACTTTTCTTAATATAACAAATAAGGAGGACAGCAGTATTGGCAACGATATCTTTTGAACATTTATTAGATATTTTATTTGTACCAATTTGTATTCAAATAGGTGCCTTAATCGTAGGTTCATTTCTCAGTCGTTTAATTAATCGTTATTTACAAAGTAATGTAAATAGAGATTCATGGCAATATATTTTTGTCAATGCCTTAAAGGGATTACCGATTTCTTGGTGTTCCGGTGTTGGCTTATATTGGACGATAAATAGTTTATCCATACCAGAAACTATCAGCAGATTATTATCATATTTATTATTTGCAGTGATTATCTTTACTTTGACAAGAGTTATTGCAAGAACTTTATCTGGAATGATAGATTTTTATACTATGCGTTCTGACCAAAATATGCCAAAGACTTCATTATTAAATAATTTAATAAATATTTTAGTGTATTCTATGGGTGCACTCATTGTTTTACAATATTGTGGAATATCAGTAGCGCCAATTCTCACAGCTTTAGGGGTCGGCGGTATGGCAGTAGCCCTTGGTCTTCAAGATACGCTTGCTAATATTTTTGCTGGATTGCATTTAATTTTATCAAAGCAACTTCGTTTAAATGATTATATTAAATTAAGTACAGGTGAAGAAGGTCGAGTATCTGATATTACATGGCGTTTTACCACACTTCAATCCGTTAGCAATAATGTGGTAGTTGTACCTAATCAAAGTATATCTAAGGCGATTATCACAAATTACAGTATGCCACTTCAAGATATAACAGTAAGTGTAGCTATTGGTGTAAGCTATGATAGTGATTTAGATAAAGTGGAAGCTGTTTGCATAAGAACAGCAAAGGAAATTTTATCTAAATTAGACCCAGAAGTTAAAGCAGAGCCTGTAGTTAGATTTAATTTGTTTGCTGACTCTAGCATTAATTTCAATGTGATAATGCATGTTAGTGAATTTACAAATCAATATATTGTTAAGCATGAATTTATAAAAGCGATTACAAAAGAATTTAGAAAAGAGAACATAGAAATACCATTCCCAGTAAGAACTATTATCAATAATAAAGAGTAAAATGGATATCAAAATAAAT
>ENA-USUK01002899-USUK01002899.1-human-gut-metagenome-genome-assembly--contig:-NODE-2899-length-10869-cov-4.910675_pt1 | contig 10869 bp, 10 predicted proteins | sample MGYA00250062_ERZ773400 | MGnify/ENA primary metagenome ERZ773400 (study PRJEB29103, sample SAMN06111961) | human gut metagenome | biome: human gut; feature: ankylosing spondylitis patient; material... | reverse complement strand
GCTCCCCCTTCAGGTAGTCGCGGTCGTCGCCTTCGCGTACCTCGGAGAGCTTTTTCTCCGTAAAGGCGAAAGGCACAGGGATGCGCTTGTCCTTTTTAACTGTGGGCTGGGCTATTCGAAGGTTGCAGACATCTTGGAGCTGAATCCCAACACGGTCCGTGACTGGGCAAAAAGCTTTTTGGCCGGCAAGTTTAAAACTGAGCTTTCAAAGACGCAGTTTCGCTATTCGGAAGATTTCAAGCTTCGCTGCGTGACCATGCGTCAGAGCGGCATGAGTTGGTCGGCCATTGAACGTGAAATGGGAGTTGCACAGGCTACTGTGCGTCGCTGGGTACGGGCAGCCGAAGCTAAAAAAACAGGCAAAGGAGATCTTGTCTGATGGCAGGTAGCAACATTACTTGCCGTCTTTTCGCCGCTTTTGAACGTTTCAAGAACCCGAATTTGATTCGATTGGCGAAGTATCTTCCCGCTTATAAGGGAAAGATCGGTCTGGCTGTCTGCTGCATGCTGACCGCCGGTCTTTCCTCATCGCTTATTGCGACCCTTTTGGGGCGGCTCACCGATGCTGGCTTTTATCAGCAGCAGGCTTGGGTGGTGCTTGCGGCTCCGATCGGGCTGATCCTCATTTCGCTTCTCCACGGCGGGAGCATGTTCGGCAGCAACTATCTGCTCGGGCAGGTCTCTCAGTCCATTTTGGCTGAGCTGCGACGCCAAATATTTCACCGCATGCTGCATTGGCCGGCAGAAACCTATCAGACGAATTCAACTGGTTTGGTGACTTCCAAATTCGTCTTTGAAGCGAACTTTGCGCTCAGCAATGCAGCCAAGTCTGCGATCACTCTGGTGCGGGACAGCATTCAGGTCGCTGCGCTCACAGTTGTTCTTTTCTGGCACAACTGGGAGCTTGCCATGATTGCCTTGGTGATTGGACCTTTTGTGGTTTGGCTCCTGCGATATATCAGCGCCAAGATGAAAAAGGTGATGAGCTCAAGTCAGGCCAACATTGCTGAGCTGTTGGTGCGAGTCAAGGAAACCTATGGTGCCGAGCGTTTGGTGAAGATCTCAAATGCTTACGAGCAGGAAACATCTCGCTTTGCCAGATTGAATGCCGACATTAAGGATCTGATGATTCGCATGACCAAGGCTTCATCCTTGGGGACGCCCCTCACGCAGCTTCTCTGCATGACGGGTATTGCCGTAGTGCTCACGATCGCGATGTACCAGACGCAGGCGGGTCTTCTCACAATTGGTGAATTCGTGACGTTTCTGGCTGCGCTTCTCCTCATCATGCCGCCTTTGAGACATTTGGCAGGCCTGAATGCATCTTTTGTGATGATGACGGTGGCCGCGGAAAGTCTCTTTGCAACACTTGACTTGCAGGAAGAGCCTGATCAAGGTACGGAGCAGTTGTCTAAAGACATAAAGAATGTTGTCTTTGACAGCGTCGGTCTGCGGTATCCGGGGGCAGAACGGGATGCTGTGGAATCGGTTTCCTTTGCCATTGAAAAAGGCAGGGCTATTGCTCTCGTTGGGCTCTCGGGATCGGGGAAGACGACCATCGTCAATATGCTTCCGAGGTTTTGGAATCCAACATCAGGACGGATTCTTATTAATGGCGTTGATGCACAACGCTATACCTTGTCAAGCTTAAGAAGCCAAATAGCCATCGTTTCGCAAGACGTGCTGATGTTTGACGACACGATTCGCGCAAACATCACTTATGGTTGTCCGAACGCTTCGGATGAAGATATTGGGCGCGCAGTAGCAGATGCTGCTTTAACCGACTTTGTGGAAAGTCTTCCGCAAGGGCTGGACACACCGGTGGGTGAGGCTGGAGATCGTCTTTCCGGCGGGCAGAAACAGCGGATTTCTATTGCACGAGCTTTCCTGAAGAACGCCCCCATTCTGATTCTGGATGAACCAACGTCTGCCCTTGACGGTGTGTCGGAAGCGCAGATTAAAGAGGCTTTAACGCGTCTCATGGCCGGACGCATCACGCTGATCGTTGCGCATCGCCTGACCACAATTGAGCATGCAGATCAAATTCTGGCATTGACAGACGGCCGGATCGTTGAGTCCGGAAGCTGGCAGGAACTTATTGAGCGAAACGGTCTCTTCGCGAAGCTCTGTCGTCTTCAGGGCATAAGTGCCAAGGGCGAGCAGGAGGATGCGGCATGAACTTCCTGCGGCGCGTTTTTGCAAATGGTCTGGATGCGGATCTCATCCGCCTCTTTCGCATGCTTCTCCCATATAAGGGGCTCATTGCGCTCGCCTGCATCTTTCTCATTGGCGCGGCAAGCATGTCGTCCCTCACGGCGACGCTTTTGGGCAAACTCACCGATCTTGGTTTTTATCAGGAAGAAAAGTGGGTGATCTTCGCGGCGCCGGCAGCTTTGATCGGTGTATCGCTGCTGTTTGCGGTTTCTACCGTGATGAGTTCTATTTTGATGGCAAAGGTGTCGCAGTCTGTGCTGGTTACCTTGCGAATTGAGCTTTTTGAACGGATGCTGCATTGGCCGGCGGAGGCGTATCAACAGTTTTCGACCGGAACGGTTTCTTCCAAATTCGTAAATGAAGCCAACATTGCTTTGAGCGGCGCAACGAATTCAATCATTGTTTTGGTGCGCGATATCGTCCAAGTGATTGCGTTGCTGGCAGTTCTCTTCTGGCACAACTGGCAGCTCACGCTTGTGGCGTTCGTTATTGCTCCGGGGCTGGCATTCATTCTTCGTGCGATCAGCCGCCGCATGCGCATGATCGTCAAGCGTTCGCAAGAAGCATTGGCCGCCATGATTTCGCGTGTGCAGGAATCTTACGGCGCTGCGCGCATTGTGAAGGTTGCGGGTACCTACGACTTTGAGGACGAGCGATTTGCTCAGGTCAACGGCCGTATTCGCAGTCTGGCCATGAAGACCATTCAGACGCAGAGTCTTTCAACGCCGCTCACGCAGATGCTCACGATGGTGGCGATCGCGTTTGTTGTCGGCGCCGCACTTTTTCAAGCTCAGCAGGGACTGCTGACTTTCGGCGAATTCATCACATTTCTCGCAGCCTTGCTTTTGCTGAGAACGCCGATACAAGCGCTTTCAGGATTAAACGGTACGTTTGCGGCGATGTCAACGGCAGCCAAAAGCATTTTTGAAATGCTCGATGCTGAGCCTGAATTGGACAAAGGCACGATCAATTTAGACCGAGCTAAAGGCGAAATTCGATTTGAACACGTCTTTCTGAAATATCCAGGGCAGACGGAGTTTGCGCTCCAGGACATCAATCTCACCATCAAACCCGGCGAACATGTTGCGTTAGTCGGTCAATCGGGATCGGGGAAGACCTCGATCGTAAACCTCATTCCGCGGTTCTGGGAACCGACAGAGGGACGGATCACTTTGGACGGTCATGACATCCGGAATCTAACGCTTGAAAGTCTGCGCAGGCAGATCTCGATCGTCTCGCAGGACGTGGTGCTCCTTGACGCAACCATCCGCGAGAACCTCACCTATGGCCTTCCGAACGTTTCGAACGAGGCCGTCTGGGCGGCTTTGGACGCCGCGGCGCTCAAGGACTTCGTCGCTTCGCTCCCCGATGGCTTGAACGCTCGCGTAGGGGAGGGCAGTGGGCTCTTGTCCGGAGGACAGAAGCAGCGCCTTTCCATCGCGAGGGCGATCCTCAAGGATGCGCCGGTTCTGATTCTCGACGAGGCGACGTCAGCGCTCGACTCCGAAGCCGAGTCGGCCGTGAAGCAGGCCATTGATGTTCTCACCAAGGGAAGGACGGTGTTCGTCGTGGCGCACCGCTTCTCGACCGTCGAGAATGCCGACCGCATCTTCGCCATGGATAACGGTGCGATCGTCGAGGTTGGTACCAAAGCCGAACTACTCGCCCGACAGGGACTCTTCGCGCGTCTCTATACAGCGATTGACTCTTGTGGGAGATGAGCCGTGAGATCTCCGCTTTCCTATCTCACTTTCTGGTTCGTCCCCCTCTTGGTGCGGTTCAACGTCTATTTGGGAGCCACCAAGGGGCTGTTCGATGCCTCCGTGGTTTTGCTGCTCGTGACTGCGTGCACTTCCTCGGCGATCGCCATGATTTTGGGGCATCTCACCGATCTCGGGTTCTGTCAAGGACAGCGATGGGCCGTGTTCGCGGGGCCGGTGATGCTTTTGGGCGTTTCTCTTTTTTCGGCGGTGAGTTCAGTTAGCAGTATGGTCGTGATGGCGCGGATGAGCCAAAACGTATTGGTAACGCTCAGGAACTCGTTTTTTTCTCGGGCTCCGCAGTATCAGATGTTTTCTATAGGTCGGATGAGTGTCAAGTTCGTCAACAAAGACACCATTGCACTATCCGGTGCCACGGAATCTTTCATGGTGTTGGTGCGTGATTCGATGCTGGCCGTGGCACTCTTGGCTGTCACTTTTTGGCACAACTGGCAGCTCATGCTGATGACTGTTTTTTTAGTAGCGGCGTCGCCCTTCGTGTTGTGCTCGATCAGCCTCCGGAGGCGTTTGATCGTCAAAGCAAGTCAAGACAACGTGGGTGCGATGCACTCACGGGTGGAAGAGTCATACGGCGCACAAAAGCTCGTACAGGCCGCTTGCAGCTGCGACAGTGACGGTCGACATTTCGCCCCCGTCAAAGCGGCATTGGCACGTCTTGCACGCGGCAAAACTACTGTCACCACTATCGCCGACACCGATTGGATCGTGGTGCTTGACAACGGTGTGGTGCATGAGCAGGTAACACAAGCGGAGCTACTCGTCCGCCCCTCAGGACTTTTTCACCAGCTTTACAAATTACAGACAGCCGGGAGGACACACCCCTGATGGCCGACTGTTTTTTCTTTTACCGTATCCCGGAAGGTCACGCGCTTTTGTGTCTTCTTCCGGCGGGGGTGCTCACGCAAGTTAGGAGAGGATGTTCATGTCGATGACCGATGACGAAATACTGGCCGAAGGCTGCCGGGTGTTCAATTTGGAACGTCAGGCACTGGAAAAGGTGGAAAACGATTTGGGAGCCCCGTTTGTCGCGGCAGTGCGCCTGATCCTGCAGACCAAGGGCAACGTCATTTTCTCAGGGGTTGGCAAGTCTGGGCACATCGGACGCAAACTTGCCGCCACGTTCTCTTCCACGGGCACGACTTCGTTTTTCGTGCACTCGGACGAGGCCGCCCACGGCGATCTCGGCATGATCCGGCCCGGCGACGTCTTCGTGGGCATCTCGTTTTCCGGCGAGTCCAGCGAATTGATGACCTGTGTCCCGGCTCTCAAGGCGATGGGCATTCCAATCATCGCCATGACCGGAAAGCCGCGTAGTTCGCTCGCGCGGGTGGCCGACGTAGCTTTGGTGACCGCCATCGACCGTGAGGCCTGCCCGCTCAATTTGGCACCGACAGCATCGACCACGGTCACAATGGCCTTGGGCGACGCGATCGCCGGGGCGCTCATCATCGCCAAGAGCTTCAGTGCAGAAGATTTTGCACGTAGCCATCCGGCGGGAGCGTTGGGGCGGCGTCTGCTGATGAAGGTCTCCGACGTCATGCGCGGCCCGGAAAATATACCGACAGTCGGTTTGGACGATCCCGCGATGGATGCCCTCGACGTGCTCGCGAAAAAGCATTTGGGCTGCTTCGTAGTGACCGATCACGGCAAGCTTGCGGGCATCTTCACCGAAGGTGACTTCATACGGGCGCTGAAAAACGACACCGACTTGAAGAGCCTCAAGGCTCGCGACCTGATGAATCCGACTCCGAAGTCGGTGCAGGCCGACGAATCTGCTTTCTACGCGATGAGCTTGATCCGCAAGTTTCAAATCAATCAACTGGTCGTAGTGGACGACCGCAACGCCGTCGTGGGCTTGGTGCACATCCACGATCTCGTGGCAGCCAAGATAAATTAAAACAATCAGGAGAAGTTCATGCACGTCATTATTCAAGCGGGCGGGAAAGGAACGCGGTTGGAAAGTCTCACCCGCAACCGTCCCAAATGTTTGGTTCCGGTCGACAACCGCCCGATGATTTTTTGGACGTTCGAGGCTTTCAAGGGCGCCGATTTCAGTGTGATCTGTGATTACAAGGCGGACGTTCTGGAACGGTATCTCGCGGCGTTCGGGGCGCAGTATTCTGTGAAAATCGTCTCCGCCGACGGCACTGGAACCATTTCGGGCATTGAGCAGGTAGTCTCGCAGATCCGCGACGATGAACCGATCCTCATTGTGTGGTGTGACCTCTTCTTCGAGAAAGACTACCGGGTACCCGAAGCCTTAACAGAGCGTCCGTTAAAGGCCAATTTCGTGGGGCTTTCAGGGACGTTCCCTTGCCGTTGGTCGTTCGAAAACGGACAGTTCATCCACGCAGCCTCTTCCTCGGCGGGCGTAGCCGGATTCTTTGTTTTCAAGAATAAGGATGAGTTGCGAGACATTCCCCGCGAAGGTGCGCTGGTGCCATGGCTGCAGGGCAAGGGGACAACGTTCGCACCTCTTTATTTGGAGCACGTCACGGAAGTGGGCACGTTGAGCGCCTTTGAGGCCATCAAGAAGCCTTCGATCTGCCGCCCGTTCAACGAAGTCGTGCTCAACGACGAAACCATCACCAAACGCGGCATCGACGAGCAGGGCAAGAAGATCGCCGCTGACGAGATCAATTGGTACAAGCACGTTACGGCGCTGGGTTGCACTAGCATTCCGAAGCTTTATTCTTACGAGCCGCTGGTGATGGAACGTATCCGGGGCCGCAACATCTTCGAGTACGACTGCCTGACGGTCACGGAGAAAAAAAAGATTGTCAAGAGCATCGTCAAGGCTTTGGATGACCTTCATCATTTGGAACCCGAGATCGACGCGGTGACCGCCGACCTCGATTCCAACTACATTACCAAGACCTTCGACCGTCTGCAGAAGGTAGAAAACCTCGTGCCATTCGCCAAGGACGAGTACATCCGCATCAACGGACGCTATTACAAGAACATCTTCTATGACCGCGAGGCGCTGAAAAACACGCTGCGCCAATACTATCCGCGCAAGTTCTGCCTCATTCACGGTGATTCGACGTTCTCGAACATGCTCTACGACCGTCTCCATGAACGGTTGGTGCTCATTGACCCTCGCGGCTACTTCGGCAAGACCAAGTTCTACGGGGATAAGGATTACGACTGGGCCAAGGTCTACTACTCGCTGGCGGGCAACTACGACCAGTTCAATCAAAAGAAGTTCGCCCTCTCTATCGGCGACAAGAGTGTGGAACTGTCCATCAAGCCCAACAACTGGGCCGATATGGAGGAGTTCTTTTTCGAGAACCTCGAAGACGTCAACCGCACCAAGATCCGGGCCCTGCACGCGGTGATTTGGCTGTCGCTCACGACTTACGCGTGGGAAGACTACGACTCCATCTGCGGGGCTTTCTACAACGGTATCCTGAAGTCCGCCGACTTTCTCTAAACCCGGCCGCGGCGGGAATCTTGTCCTTGCCGCCTGGAGACAGAAACATGACAACATTACGCATGTCGACTTTGCCCAAGACGTGGGTGTTGGACGTTGACGGCACTATCGTCGTCCACAACGGTCATCTGCGACCCGTGGGCGATGAGCTGCTGCCCGGCGTGAAGGAATTTTTCGCTTCGCTGCCGCCGCAAGACGTCGTGGTGCTGCTTACGGCGCGAAAAAAGGAGATCGGTCCGAGGTTGGAAGCCTTTCTCACAGACCACCACATCAGATTCGACACCATCCTTTACGGAATGCCTGCGGGCGAGCGCATCTTGGCGAACGACTGCAAGCCTTCGGGGTTGCCTACGGCTTTCGCGATCAATAAGAAACGTGACGAGCCTTTGTCCATCCACGTGGTCCGGGACGAGACGCTGTGATCGGATACGAAGTCAAAGACGACCTGCGGCTCGTGAAGGTGAAGCGCCTGCTCGGGCTGCCGATTTATGAGAAAAAACGCACCGACAGTCGGTTGGAACGCTCCTTTCTAGGCGGACTGTATCGGGAGAGCGTTCGCTTTGCCGACTTCGGTGAAGCCTCCCGCCAGTCGTGGTTGCTGGGGCTTCCGCTTTGGGGCCGCACTCTGCTAGGTCACCGCCTCCGGTGGCACATCGGCCGTTCGTTGGTGGTCAATTCCTTCGACATCCTTTCGGTGCTCTCCCGCGACTTGGATCGCTTGTTCGCCTCCGTTTCGGTGCGGCGCGTCGACGGCAAAAAGCATGTCTACGTGTTTTGGGCCAATTCCGGCGAAATTGCTTTGCTGCTGGGCTATTTCTTCGAGAAACTCTTAGTGGCGCAAGGATTGTCAGGGCCGGACGATGTGGTGGTTTTGTGCACCAAGAAATACCACCAAGAAATGCTCTCTTTCCTGTTTCCCCGGATACGATCGGTCGTAGCGAAACCCCGGGTGTTGCGGCATTTGACGGACGACGCTGATGCCGGAGACTGGCGCATCCAGATATGCTTCCCGGGCCGCTACTTCGCGCAGTTGGAAAACACAACCCGCCGCCCTGACGGGCCGGAGAATTTCTTCACTTGGATGCGGGACTATTTTGGCGTTAAAAAAAACGATAGTCGGTTTTTTGCTGCCCGCCGCCCGGATTCGGAACGGTTGGCTGCAGAGCTTTCTTCCGCGCTACAAAAACTGGATGTTTCCCGTGAAGACCTGACGCGTACGGTCATCTTGTCGCCTTCTTCCTTTTCATGCGGTCGTCTCACTGGTGCAGAGATCGAGACCGTTAAGGAGTGTGCGGCGAACAGTGGAATGCGGCTGTATTGCAATCCCTCGGATCCGCAGGATCCCCGGTTTTTGTCTTTTCCGGAGCTCTACGCTGCAGCCACGCAGGCAGCAGGGCTGGTCGCCATCCGTAGTGGCTTGGTCGATTGGCTCTCCCTGACTGGAATCCCGTCCTTTGTCGTGTATCGCCCCTTTCCCGACCGAGGTTTTAACACGCCCGCGCGGACGATCGAAGAAGTTTTTCCGATGTTCACCTTGCAGGGGCTGCCCGAAGCCCCAGTCGATTTGACGGAAACGGACACGTTGAAACAAACGCAGTTGGCGGCGTGGTTCAGGCACCGCAGTAACAACAAAAAATCAAGACAGGAGTCAGCACGATGAGCAGGTTGGGAAAACTTTTTTATTCGCATCGAATCGGCAGTCAGAACGAGCATTGGCGGTTTTTGTGTCTGATTGTCGAAAAGGATTTGTTCCATCGGGAAATCAGTTTGGTGCGGTTTCTCGGAATGCCGATTTTTAAATATATGCCTCAGCGTGACATTCTCACGTACGTATTTGCGGTCTACGAGTTAGAAAAGATCCCAAGCAACTCGTCGTCAACCGTCTGCGTTTATGGGAATCGCTGGAATTGCTGCAGGGCGTTTCACGGATCGTCTTCCTCTTTAACAACCAAAAATCTCGGATTTACGAGCTGTAGATCGTAGTCGAGAGCCGCTGAAATCGTTGAGGCACTTAGGGTGGGTCTGGACAAAAGCGCTGAGAAGCGCTTTTGTCGTATCATTTGATTTTTAAGAGTTTTCCAATGGAACAGCTATCTTTTACCGATCTTGAGATCGAGATCAGTTTAAGGTTCTCCCAACGCTTCTACGATGAGCCGCACCTGCTTCGGGGTGTACCTCCTTGCACTGCGGCTCATCCCTGTTTCCAAAAGTTTCTGTTCCAGTCCGGGCGCTTTCCGAATCCAGATGTTGAATTCCTTGACGGCGCTTGCCTGTTGTACGTTGTGGATATAGAGACAGGCGAGTTCGCCTTTTCCGTAACTACGGATGGGGAATACCTCTTCTGTAGAGAGGTTTGCATCAGATTTTGTCATAATTAAAGTTTAGGTTTATGGGGTTTAACTATGACGTAAAGTTACTGATTTTTCGTGAATAATACAACTCTTTAAGAGGGGAATATTATGATTTGTAGATACTTATGCCTACCCGGTCGATATGCTCTCTTAGAGCTTCGTTTGTGATGTGTTCGTAAATCACCACGTCTACGAAGTAAGGTAATAAAGACTCTTCAAAGGCGGTGAGTAGAGCGGATAATGTGTCTTTAGAAACATTCATCGGCTCTGGCTTTGAAATTAGTGTAGAATTCTTGCAGGATAAAGAAGTAGCGTTCGTAGATATCTCTGAGAACACGTACAATGATTTCATCATCATAGATGTGAACGGTCAGATTCCGGTCTGCCAATGCCTGTAACCAGTCTTCGGCATTTGTGATATATCCGCTTTGAAACCCTTGCCGGATTGTTTCGCGTGGAGAGCGCAAAAGAAATCCTTCCATTTCCAGATAATCTTTCAATGTTTTCCAGGCGAGTTCAAATGTATATTCGTATGTCTGTACAAGCCCGGATTGCAACAGGTCGTCATCGGGGGTAATCCGGACTATCTCTATTGCACGCGATAAACGATGGAATGCTTTCTCGTAATTTTGAAAACGTTGTTTCCATCGGATATCCTGATTATTGGTTTCTAAAATCTCCATCTTGTTATACTATTTATATCTGATAATGTCAATTACTACACAAATATAGTGCATTTGTTTCACCTTACAATAATTTATTAATGCTTTATTGTTTCCATTGCTTCCCCAACCGGACTGAACTGGAATTCCTTTCATCACCCTGTCGTACCTTTGTTTCACCGAATCGGAAAAGGAAGATCGTCGCGGGATTTTCTCTCTTTTCGCTTCAGGCGACAGGAACTTATTTTTTATAACTTAAACCTTTTAATTTTATGGCAGTAATTGTAGAGCGCACCTTGCGCCACAGGAAAGTCGGGGATGTCTCGTCTCCTAAACTGAATTACCTGAAGCGTAAAGCTCGCACCTCCAGGTTGTATGACATCAAGCGCCTTTCCCAGGAAATCGAAGAAATGGGCGGCATGTCTGCC
>ENA-USUK01002894-USUK01002894.1-human-gut-metagenome-genome-assembly--contig:-NODE-2894-length-10877-cov-2.820833_pt1 | contig 10877 bp, 7 predicted proteins | sample MGYA00250062_ERZ773400 | MGnify/ENA primary metagenome ERZ773400 (study PRJEB29103, sample SAMN06111961) | human gut metagenome | biome: human gut; feature: ankylosing spondylitis patient; material... | reverse complement strand
CGAGGGCAGCAGCCAGGGTGTGATGGACTGCATCAAGTCCCAGAAGGACTATCCCGATGCTGCGCCCGGCTCCAAGCCGCCGCCTTCACGCATCCCGAGGTCGAGCCCACCGTCATCGGCCGCCACTTCGCCACCAAGGTCAACGCCAATGTCGGCACTTCCGCCTCGTCCTCCGACTGGCGCGAGGAAGGCCGCAAGATGCAGGAGGCGCTCGCCAGAGGCGCGGACACCGTGATGGACCTCTCGACCGGCAGGTGCATCCGCGAGACCCGCGAGATGATCCTGCGCGGCTCGCCCGTGCCCGTCGGCACCGTGCCGCTTTACGAAACGCTCGAGCGCGCAGGCGGCGATCCGCTCGCGCTCTCCTGGGAGATCTTCAGGGACGTCCTGGAGGACCAGGCCAGGGCGGGCGTCGACTACATGACGATCCACGCAGGGCTCCTCCTGCCCCACGTCGAGCTTACGCGCAGCCGCTTGACGGGCATCGTCTCCCGAGGAGGCGGCATGATGGCCAGGTGGATGAAGGCCTTCGGCAGGGAGAACTTCCTCTACGAGCACTTTGACGAGATCCTCGACATTGCGGCGCACTACGACCTGACGCTCTCGCTCGGCGACGGCCTGCGCTCGGGCAGCCTCTACGACGGCAACGATGCGGCGCAGTTCGCCGAACTCAGGACGCTCGGGGAGCTCAACCGCAGGGCGGGTGCTCGCGACGTGCAAGTGATGATCGAGGGGCCCGGCCACATTCCGATGCCCGGCGTCGAGCTCAACCAGCTCAATGAGCGCGAGTGGTGCGATGACGCGCCCTTCTACACGCTCGGGCCGCTCGTGAGCGACGTCGGTGCGGGCTACGACCACATCACGGCCGCCATCGGCGGCGCCATGATCGCGGGGGCGGGCACGGCGATGCTCTGCTACGTGACGCCCAAGGAGCATCTCGGCCTTCCCGATGCGAACGACGTGCGCGAGGGCATGGCCGCATTCCGCATCGCGGCCCATGCGGCCGACATCTTGATACCCATAGGACATTTTCAACCGCAAATCATCAAACCAATCCTGCTCCCCTTTAAAATGCTCCATCACGTTATAATTAAACGAAGCCGACCATATCGGTAAAAGCTTATCATTACTTCTCTCTCCAAACTGATTCGAGCCATCATACCGTACATTGGCATTCACGGTAAACCAATTCCCGTAACTATAGGAGATACTACCGTACCATGACAACATATTACTCAAATTATCCGTCACCACCGGTACATTCTCTGACATCCAATTCGCATAGGACGTGTACACCGTCGGATCAACCACGATAAACTGTTTCCCGCGCTCCGGATCATATCCCCGGGTAATATTCTTGTACGCATCATATTTCGTGGAATTCGTTTCCATACCCACCGATGCGTTGATATTATGCTGTTGCTCCACACCCCAATAGCGATTCAAGTCTGCCTGCAAACGAAACATATATGACTTGTTTCTAGATTTATCCACCGTCAATTCTCCCCCTCTCGGCATTCCGGAAGTTTCATCCGCTCCCGCCTCATCAGCACTTCTCCGAATCAGAGCAGCATGATAAGTCTTCGTTCCCCAATACCCCTCAATATCCGTATTCGCCACCGAATAAGACAAAATCGTTGAAATTTTCAACCATTCCCAAGGCTTCACATCCAGATTTGCCCGGAAAGTAACAGAAGAACCCTCCTGCCGCTTACTACTATTCTCCAACTCGTTCAGAATATTGTAGTCATAGTACGAGAAACCACTTGGAATCAAGTAAAAACTATACTTTCCCTCTTCTGTGTAAGCCGGAATCGCCCGACTCGTATTATAAGCATAATTAATCGGGGCAATCTCCTCTTGATAATACTTTCGTTTTGACGTGTTCGCATTCACGTTAAACGAAGCTGCCAACCAAGGCGTGAAATTCATATCCAAATTCAACGTCCCCGTGTAACGCCTGTCAAGATTAGGCTTCACCACATCCTCCTCGATATTCACTCCCACGGAAGAATAATAACGGACTTTTTCCGTTCCTCCCGTCACGCTCACCGTGTGAGAAGAAGAAAACGCATCCCTCGTCAACAACTTAAACCAATCCGTGTTCTCCTTTCCTAGATAAGCCACCTGTTTCTCAAACTCTTCGTAGGAGATCGTGCGGTTATACAACTCCCGCAGTAACTTCTCGTATCCAACCCAAGTAACACTTGTCGCATATTGGTAACCAGCCTCCGCCAACTCACGGGAAACATTCAACCGCTCCTTGGCGTTCATCAAATCAATATTCCGGTCTGAATAACGCGGTCTTAACTTCAATGTTGCCGTACCCCGGTAAGAGATCTGGGGTTCTCCCACGTGGCCCCGCTTCGTGGTGATCACGATCACTCCATTGGCAGCCTTCGTTCCGTAAAGAGCCGTCGCTGAAGCATCCTTCAACACGTCAATACGCTCTATATCCTGCGGGTTAATACCCGAAATCGCATTACCAATACGATTAATATAATCCGGATCGTTCAACTCGTCCGGCGAAATCTGCACCGGGTCCTGCACGATCACACCATCTATGACCCACAACGGTTCCCGATTCCCGATCAACGTCGAAGTTCCTCGAATCCTAATTTTCGGGGCAACACCCGATTCTCCGGAATTAGTCATCACCATCAAATCGGGAATCTGCCCTTCCAGCATCTTGTCCAACGTCGATACTCCCGGAATCATGATATCCTCCATTTTTACCGAAGACACAGCACTCGTTGACTTCCGACGATCAATCACCTGATACCCCGTAATTACCACTTCCTCCATTTCGTTCATATCTTCTTCCAACACTACGGTCAATTCTGTTTGTCCCCTCCACTTCACCTCTTTTGTCTTCATTCCCACGAACGAAAATAATAACGTTACCGAATCCCGTTTAGGAATCGTAATCACGAAATCTCCTGAAATTCCCGTGGCAACCCCTGTCGTTGTTCCTTTCAAAACTACCGTTACTCCCGGTAACATCCCACCCCGAGAATCCTTCACGACTCCTTTCACTGTTACTCCTTTCAAAGAATCCTGTACAGACATAGGCTGCCCGCTCTTTATCACCACCACCCTATTCTGTATTTCGTAATAAAGATTCGTTCCTTTCAGCAACATATCAAGAATCGCCTCCAACGACGCATCTTTAAACACGGCACTGACATTAGTCACCTTTGACACATCGGACACATTATAGAAAAAAGTAATATCACTCTTCTTTTCTAATGTCCAGATTACCTCTTCCAACGTAACCCCTTTCATATCGAGGCTCATTTTGATATGTTGTCCCCTCACCCCGGCAGACAACGTCATCATGGAACAGAATAGTAGACACGTACACAACTTCATAATTCTAAAAATTTTCACGTACTTTCCCCTACAAGGAAAGCAGTCTTTCCACTTTTTTTTCATAACTTTGTTATTCGATTTAATTAAACTTGTATTTATACGAGGTAAAAACTAGAGCAGGTGATGTTCGCAGCATCATCTGTTTTTTTATTTCAACCCAATCACAATCTTTTTTCCTTTCACATCAACCGACAATTTATCCGTTGTCCGTAACACATCTAGAATAGGAGTAATTTCTTCACTCCGGTCCAACTTCCCGGCAAAAAGCATGCTTTTAACCGATTCATCCAAATAAACTACTTCCACGCCATACCACCGGGCCAATGTTCTCATGATATCCTCCAATCGATCCTGACGGAAAATAAACCGCCCGTTTTTCCATGCCATAAATAAGTCCGGGTCAACCTCTCTCACCCGCATCTTCACGCTACGCCGACACCATTCCGCTTGTTGATTCGGTTTTATCTCCATCTTTTCCTTTTTCTCGAGACCGGATAAAACAGTTACCACTCCCTGCAATAATGTCGTCTGCACATTCATTTCATCCGAATACGCTTTCACGTTAAATTCCGTCCCGGTCACCATAACATCCATGTCTTTCGTTTTCACGATAAACGGATGTTCTTTCGAAGCCGTCACGTGAAAATAAGCCTCTCCCTCCAAAGTAACCTCTCGCCTCTCTCCCGTGAAATGCTTGGGAAACGTAATCACGCTCTCCGCATTCAAGTACACCCGAGTTCCATCACTCAAAATCAGGTTATACTCGCCCCCTGTAGGGACAATAATCTTATTCATCACCTCTTTCTCACCCATCCTCGAAGCCGGCCGATACTCCACCCGGGAAGAATCATTCACAATAACAATCCCGCTTTCTTCCAAAACTTTGCTCGTCTTATGGTCATCCAACTCGATTTCCTGCCCATCATCCAATACCAATAAGGCCTTTGCCCGTCCCGGTTCTATTGTCACTTGAGCTAACTGATTCGCCTCATTCTGCTTCAACTCATTCATCCAGATTGTTACCCCGATAACACACAACACCAATATTGCCGCAGCATATCCCCACAATTTATTCATTTTTCCACGAACACCCAACCCGATCTCCCGATCATAAACCATCGCATACTTTTTCATGTCAATCGAGGCCCTCTTCTCTACATACCGACTCACTTTTTCCCGATTAGTCAACTTCAGATAAAGCACTTCATTCTCCGGCTCCAACTGCCTCCAAGCTTCCAGCTCCCGTCGCTCGACGTCATCCAACCCTTCCCATAGCTGTTTGGCGATTAAATAACAAATCCGCTTATTTTGTGAAATGATATCCATATGTTTTCCAATTATTACATTCATATAACAACTGAAAAAACAAAAACGATGAATCCCCTTGCAAAAAAATTATTTTTTATTCATCTCTTTTTCGAAAACAAACAAATCAAAAGACATGAATACAAGACATATAAAAACTAAGACCAGCTAGTAAAATCCAACAAGAAAAGAAGATAAAAATAATCCTTCAACAGCCCCTTCAACTTCTTATAAGCATTCTGTTTCAGCGTTCGCACCGAATTAATCGAAATCCCTAACTTCTCCGCGATCTCTCCATTTGAAAGTTCTTGAAGCGACAACAAAATAACTTTCCGGGACTGTGGAGCCAACTCATCTATCGCCTTATAAATTATCGCGTAGACCTCTTCTTCTATCACGTTATCCCGCAAATATTCCTCCGACTCCAACATTCCTTTTTGTACATACCGGGCGACAATCGCATCATGCTTCAATTCATTCAAGGCCAAATTCCTCGCGGTCGTGTATAGAAAACCTTTCACTTTATCCTCCGACTCAAAAGTCTGATCACCATGCCACAAACGGATAAAACACTCCTGAGCGATATCAGCAGCAACCTCCATATCGTCCAAATATTTATCGGCAAACATCACGATGGAAGAGAAATTCTTCTCAAAAAATGTTTTGAACACCCGATTATTCTTCTCGTTTATCCCTGCAATTATATCCATGAAAGCAGTTTTTCCTAAATCTTCCTTCAAAAATAAAAAATATATCGATAAATCAATAATTCCCTATAACCCAATATCCAAAAGATTCGATCATGCAAATATAATTATTACAAAATAATAACATAGGTATAATTATCAAATAATAAAAAAACATGGTACCCTTTCGGCTACCATGTCCCACTTCGATGTCATACCTCAACATCTAACCCTGATAAATATTTTTTACTGGTTGAAAAGTTCATCCATCTTCTTTGCTAACTCCTCACCCCGTAAATCCTGGGCAATAATTTTACCATCCTTATCAAGAATATACATCCGAGGAATACCTGTCACCCTAAACTGTCCTGCAATAGGACAATCAAATTTATTCAATGTTGAAACATGATGCCACATCAACTCGTTCTTTTCAATTGCATTGACCCAAGGTTCTTTTTTCGAATCCAAAGAAACACCTAGAATTTCCAAACCTTTATCGTGATACTTTTTATAAATCTCCTTCACGTTCGGCATCTCCGCCATACACGGGCCACACCAAGAAGCCCAAAAATCCAGTAATACAATATGTCCCCGCAAATCATACAAGGACAACTCTTTTCCGTCAGGAGTCATCGCCTTGAAGTTCGGGGCTATTCCCCCCACGCTCACTGTACCCATTTCATCAATTTTCTTTTTCAACTCGATACCCGGAGCCGATTGCTTCACTCGATCCGTCAAACGATTATAAAAACTTCTGACCTCCTCAAACGAGTAATTATCCATTAGGTAAGACTCGAAAAAATAAGTCGAAGCATAATTATTACGAGTAGAATCCATGTAATTTTGCACGGTACGAGTCAGAGAACTGTCAAGCACCTGAATCATCCGTTTAACAGAATCCACTGCCACCGGATCATCATAATCCACCTTGCTGGCCGCCATCATCTTTCCCAACTGCATGAAAGAAACCATCGTTTTCAAACTGGCTCCCTTTTCAAGCCATTCCTGCTCTTCTCCACCCTTACAAGTGATATGCACTGAAGTTGTCGGCTTACCCTTCCATTCCTTGGTCACCTCCATAAGTGTAACTTCCAAAGGCTCTTCTGTCACGATAATCTCCTTCTTTTTGTCCTTACCATAACTCAACGCCATTTTCTGAACCTTATCCACGTTTCCCTTCATCGAGAAAGTAAAATCAGGCTTCACGACAGCCGAATCCACTACACGTAATTCTTTCTCCTCTACAAACTCTTTTAGAAAAAGTTTCTTCCCCGCACCATTTTCCCATGTTCCCGTAATCCGGTAAGAAATTCCCCGAGAACAGGACAACACCAACATAACACACGCAAGTATGATCACTCCTCTTGTCAACATTTTCATCATATACAATTTCATTATTATTTTCTGATATTTTACTGAAACAACTCATCCATCTTCTCCCGCAAATCCTCTCCCCGCAAATCTTTGGCTATGATCTTACCATCTTTATCCACGATGTACAACTTCGGAATAGCCACCACCTGATACAACTTCGCCACCGGACAACGGTTCATTCCTTTTAAAGAAGAAACATGATGCCACACCAACCCAGCCCTCTCGATCGCTCCTTCCCATTTAGCCTTATTATTATCCATCGATATTCCCACAATCTCCAAGCCCCGATCATGATATTTCTCGTACAGAGCCTTCACGTTTGGCATCTCGTCCATACACGGTCCACACCAAGAAGCCCAAAAATCAAGCAACACAATATGTCCTCTCAAATCTTTCAATGCAATTTTTTTACCGTCAGACGTGGTCAATTCAAATTCAGGTGCAAAACTTCCCGGTGCCAACTTCTTCAATAAAGCTATCCGTTCCCCGATCTCCCTTCCCTTTTCTGTCTGTTTCACCCGATCAGTAAAACGGTCATAAAAAGAAGATATCTGTTCCAACGCCATCATCCGCAACATATTCATTTCGATAAAATAAGGAGCAACATCACTATCATTATATTGTTGTAGGAAAGCGTTCATCTGATCCCATTGTTCCCGTTCAACCTGCTTTATCTCGGCGGCAATAGAATCCTGTTTCCCTTTAGTTGTAGCTCTTTTTAACGAAAGCCCCAGGCCTCCCAACGAAAAATTGCGAATATAATCATCTCCCCAAAACTGCACCATTGCTTGAGCTGCCAACTGATCCTTAGTCTCGTTATCCAACACGTAAGGAGCAGACGGATTCTTGTACGAATACTCACCCGTGTTAATAGTAAATCTCATGGGGGTCCCATCCAAAAAGATTGCTCGAAAACCATACTTTGCACTTGCAATCATCGCACACTGTTTTCTGTCAACCTTTCCTCTCAAAATAAAAGTTCCATCCGTAGCCACCACCACTGAATCCAAAAACTCTCCACGGTCCAGTTCCAGAATCCATCCGGCTACATGGTCCAGGAAGTAACGGTCGTGGGTTACGGCAATCACGCAACTGAAGCGTTTTTCCCGCTCCATCCACCCAAACGCCCGTAATATCATAAACTACTTGGGAACAAGTTGTCCCCCAAAGGAGACAGCACACGATCAAACTTAAAAATCCTCTTATTATCATCTTTCATTCTTTATCAAAATAACCAACAGGGAGCGGATCATTCGGGCAAAACGAATTCTGCAAGGCAACCGGGTCCATCTCCATCTCTTTAACCATAAAATCAGCGATCAGGAAAGCTCTCTGTTTCACAATATCGAAACGGGCAAAAATGCGATCCATCTCGCTCTTCGGAGTTGACATCAAGAACGAAAGATAATCCCCCAAGTCATCTCCATCCTTATGCGGCATGAAATAACCATACTCAAGGAATGCATTCGACCCCACGAATCCATTCGTGTACAAAACGTAATGGTAAGCATCAAACTCCCCTTCCGGATCAGCATCCTCCTCTTCATCAAACATATAAATAAACTGATACGTCACCAAAGCAAAGAACTCATCCGGCACCGTCATCGTGTTATAAATATTACTCATGATTGCCGTCACGATCCCCGTATTCATGGCATCCCAATCGCTATCCGTGAAAGCTTCCATCTTCACTCCGACATTCGAAACCGCCAAACCATGATTATTTGTCACTAACGTGTTCACCAGATTCGATTTATTATAAGAAGACGTTTTACATATAGAATCTACCAGATAAATTTTCTTCGGCAAAAACTTAGCAATAAACGCCTCCGGATAACCGGCAAACACTTTCTCCAACATAAACGTCACCATTTGAGCCACATGATCCTTATTCCCACTCTTCACGGGAGCGTACCAGTAAACCGTCCGCCCGTTCCAAGTGGTATAAAACTCCGTCTGATCAAAATCGTACAGCACAAACGAACCGTATTTCTCGTACACGGAATAAATCAACTCTTCCAACGAGCCCTCCTCCCCGCGAGGTAAATCAAAAGGAGGATTCCCCAATTCCGGTATCGGGTTTATTGAATCTTCCGATCCACATGAGGCCATTCCCGACAGGAATAAAGCCAACATGATATATATCGCCATTTTCATCGTTTTCATCTCTATCTATCATTATTAATTTCCAACAATTGTTTCTCTGGAATTATTCGTCATTCCGTCATTGTATTCCGTTTCGGAAAGCGGGATCGGTAATAAATAATTCGGACTTTCCTGTTTCAGTACAAATGTCTTTGATGAAGTCATCGAAGAATAGAATTCATGCTTCACCTCAGGCATCCCCTGACGACGCATATCCCAAAAACGCATAGCCTCCTCGAAACAAAGTTCCCGACGGCGTTCCTCCCAGATAAATTGAATCAAATCTTCTCGCGAGGCAAAATCCGCAACGTTCTTCGCCTGATAAGTATCCCTAGAAATTTTCTTTACCCGCAACTGATTCAACCAATTAATCGCAGTCTGGCTTACCCCGTTCTCCTTCCTAGCATACGCCTCGGCCAAATTCAGATACACCTCCGGACTCCGCCAACATTCACGGGCCTCTCCTTCACTCGTTGATAAATAACGATCCGATTTCATCGGAAGAGCCTGCCCCGAGAAATACTCCGGTCTCAACCGAGTTCCACCCAATTTGAACAACCGGGCAAAATAAACTTCTTTACGCAAATCCCCATCCTCGTACAAATTCAATAACGCATCGTCTCCCGTCCATGACGTATGGAACCCTAGCGTGTAATTCGTGTAAAATAGATTAGGAGCCAGATAATTAAACTTATTATCATTCTTACTGAAAAGAAATACAGTCTCGTCAATCGCAATCTGGTTAATCCAGAATGTTCCGCCAGAAGCTCCCGGTAATCCGCAAGTCTCCCGATCAACATCATTCAAATCATAGAGTTCATTGCCACCTAGATCGATAAACTCTTCCGAAGTACGAATCACCTCCTCCCAGTCCTCTTGGAACAAGGCCACCCGGGATGCCAGAAAATAAACAGCCGCAGGCGTGATCTCCCATTTCGTGTAATTCCTACTCGCACTCTCCAGATATTTCTCAGCATTCTTCAAATCCTCATTCATCAACGCGTAAATCTCTCCCACCGTGGCCCGCTCCGTCGGGCTGACATCCACGACCGGGGAAGTACGTTTGATCACACCCAACTTATTCTTGTTCTCTTCTGACCAAGGTGTGCCATACGTGTTTACGAGACAAAAATAATGATAAGCCCGTAAAGCATACGTCTGTGCCGCCAGCTTGCAATAAGTCCCGTATTCACTCGCCTCGTACTTCATGTCCGGCAAAGCATCAACGATAATATTACACGCCAGAATATTCTTGTAACGGGCATCCCAAAAATTATCCGTGATATACTGGGAATAATCCGCCCACCACGTGTACACCATCTCCCCGTAACCCATACCGGGATCGAAATCGTCAATAAACGTCACCTTACTATTGTTATACATCGACTCGTCATAATATAACGGACCCATCTCCACGTCGTCCGTCATCAGATGAATCCATTCGATCTGGGACGCAAACTTATCCGGATACCCCTCTCCCAATAATATCGGAACATAATCATTCACCAGTGAAGGAATTAACAAATCATCGGAATCTTCCTTCAAATAATCATCACAAGCCAACAAAAACCACGGCAAGAACAAGGTTAGAATATATATATTTACTTTTTTCATAACGACCTATTTTTAGAAAGACACATTTATCCCAAAACTATACGTCGGAAGGGCCGGGATATTCGCACCATTCGTCTCCGGATCCAGACCTTTCCATTTCTTATCGGCAATCGTGAACAAATTCGTCACCTGAAACCGCACCAGCATACTGGAAATATGTAGGAAATCCAACACGTTCTGCGGCACGCTATAACTCAACGCCACCATTTTCAATTTCAGGAAATCGGCCTTCGCTACCCGAATGTCGCTGTCATTATACAACCTGTAAGGATTTGAATACCCGGAAATTCCCTCTGAAATATCATACACGCTGCCAGTCTCCGTACCCAAATAATTATTCATATCCGTTGAGTTATAAGGAGCCGGATAAATCGTGTTATC
>ENA-USUK01002892-USUK01002892.1-human-gut-metagenome-genome-assembly--contig:-NODE-2892-length-10882-cov-3.659602_pt1 | contig 10882 bp, 9 predicted proteins | sample MGYA00250062_ERZ773400 | MGnify/ENA primary metagenome ERZ773400 (study PRJEB29103, sample SAMN06111961) | human gut metagenome | biome: human gut; feature: ankylosing spondylitis patient; material... | reverse complement strand
TCTCGGTTGTCTTCATCAAAACGATGGAATCTCTGATATGCCTTGCTGCCCAAGAGGTCCTTTTGAAACCAGGGGCGCTCGGCCACAGGTCCACAGGGGACGATTTTCTCCTCCTGGACCAGGTCAGGGCGAAGATACATCATCATAGACGTCTCAAATTCGCCCGCATGGCCCATGCCCCCCAGCTCCGATTCCCGAATGGCGCTGATTCGCTCGCGCGCCACATCCCAATACTGCAGTTCCCGTAGCTGAAACTCCGTCCCGTGCTTCTCACCTATCTCATTGACAGCGGCGGACAGATAGACCTGATTTCCCCCGTGGGAGTTCACTAAGAACATCTGGGAAAAACCATTCGCTATCACGTTCTCACAGATAGAAACCGCATACTCCTTCAGCAGCTGCTGCGGCATTGTCACATAGCCGGGGGCAAAGCGGTGGTGCGGGGAGTATCCAAAGCATACTTGGGGCAGGAGCAGGACCGGTCTATGGCACAGCTCCGCAGCCCGTTCGGTCACAGCTGCCCCCAGAAAGGCATCTGTCCCCACGGGCAGATGGAGCGAGTGCTGCTCTGTAGACGCGAAGTTTATCATTACTGCCGCCTGATCCCGATAAGCCCCCAGATCCGGGTAGGAGAGTTCAGTCCATCGAATCAACATAGTATCCCTCCTTTCTCTATCTGGCAAGGCCTTCCCGGCTCACCTTTCCCACAGCGACTCGGGGTAAAGCCCCTCGGCCGTCATCCTGGCGACCGCAGCTACCACAGCCGGCTTATCCGCCTGGTAGGTCACGCCATACCACCTGTCCTCAGAGCGCAGTACCTTCACCCTGGCTTTACCCTCCTCCAGCAGTTGGGTAACTACACTGGGCAAGAAATACTCCCCCTTTTGGGGCTCCTCCGCCAGTGCCCGGTCTAGAAAGGCGGGGAAGCGGGCCTCGGCCTCCCGAAGGAAGCTCTGGCTGAAGCCCCAGAGGTTCATGGACACGATGGCGTCTCCAGGCAGATGGGTCCAGGTCTGTCCTCCATCCTCGGTAAAGCGGGCGTCTGTCCCCTCTTTTTCGATATGGGTGCGCTCCGTGACGCTGATCAGATAGTTGTCCTGGTCCTCCTCACACACCCCACGGGCCACATGGCCGTGCTCCGTGACTGTGTTACCCAAGCGGTAGCCCACCATGGCGTATTCATAGCGGCCGGGCTGGTCCGGATTGCGCTCCAGATAGTCGTAGATGGCCTGAAATCCCTCTGGGCCGTAGTAGTCATCGGCGTTAACCACCGCGAAAGGGCCGTCAATCAGGTTGCGTGCCGCCAGAATGGCGTGGGCAGTGCCCCAGGGCTTTATCCGGCCTTCCGGAACAGAGTAGCCCTTTGGTATGTCATCCAGCTGCTGATAGGCGTATTTCACATCGCTGAAAAGCAAATCGGTATCCCGCAAATGCTGATTAAAACGTCCATCTACCAAAACATCGATATAAGGCAAGATTTGTGCCAACCGGGCAGACCGGCACACCTCTTCGTAGCGATAACCGGTATAACACCAAATATTCTTTTTGCTTTTGTTTTTAATCAACTTAGCCAATTCAGTAAATGCTTCGACTTGCTCCAAAGGGTCTCCCCCACTAAAAGTAATATTTGAAAAAGGATCGGTCAGCAAGCGTTCGGCCACCTCTTCTACTCCGACCGCATGCCCATGCTCACGTTCCCAGGATTGGGGATTATGACAACCGGGGCAATGATGCCGGCATCCTGCCGCATAGAGAGAGGTCCGGAATCCCGGACCATCTACCACGGTATCTTCGATAATATCCAATAAAAACAGGTTCATCGCTAAACTAATTATGTCTGACCCGATCATTCAATTCAGCCAGTTTCGCCTGATTCCAGCGATTTGTCGTACCGACCAGATATCCGGTAATCCGTTGCAGGCGATCGATATGATGTCCTCCGCAATTGGGGCATTCTTCCAAACCGTCGGTCGCGTCTTCATGTCCACAATCCATACAGCGGTTACGGTTGTGATTGACAGAACAATACCCCATATTATAGCGGTCCATCATGTCTACCACCGACATAATCGCATCCGGATTGTGGGTTGCATCTCCATCGATCTCTACATAGAAGATATGCCCTCCGCGGGTCAGATCATGGTAAGGAGCTTCTATTTCTGCTTTATGCCGGGCACTGCATCGATAATAGACAGGCACATGATTCGAGTTCGTGTAATATTCCCGGTCGGTCACTCCCGGGATGATTCCGAAACTCTTTTTATCCTTCTGAGTGAATCTCCCGCTCAATCCTTCGGCAGGAGTAGCCAATACACTATAATTGTGCTGCCAGCGCTCCGAAAATTCATTCGCTTTATCCCGGCAACGGGTTATAATTCGGATCCCTAACTGCTGTGCAGCCGGATCTTCTGCATGGTGCTTACCTGTCAACGCGACCAAACATTCGGCCAAACCGATAAAACCGATCCCCAGTGTCCCTTGATTTATAACACTCTCTATCGTATCTTCAGGTTTCAACTTCTCCGTTCCTACCCACAGAGAACTCATTAAGAGAGGGAATTGCTTTGCCCGGGCAGTTTTCTGAAACTCAAACCGACGATGTAATTGCAAAGCCGTCAACTCAAGGAGTTCGTCCAATTTCGAGAAAAATGTCCGGATTCTTTCTTCCCGTTCGGAAATATCCATACATTCGATAGCCAGACGTACAATGTTTATCGTCGAGAAAGAAAGATTTCCCCTACCGATGGAAGTCTTCTCTCCGAAGCGGTTTTCAAAAACCCGGGTCCGGCATCCCATGGTAGCCGTCTCATAGCGAAAACGCTCCGGATCGTCGGCTTTCCACAATTCATGCCGGTTAAAAGTAGCGTCCAGGTTGATGAAGTTGGGAAAAAAACGCCGGGCACTGACTTTACAAGCAAAAACATATAAGTCGTAATTGGGATCCTGAGGTAAATAATTCACGCCCCGTTTCTTTTTCCAGATCTGAATCGGAAAGATAGCCGTACCTCCGCTTCCCACTCCCCGATAGGTAGAGGTCAGCATTTCCCGAATAATACAACGGCCTTCGGCAGAAGTATCCGTACCGTAATTGACAGAACTGAAAACAACCTGATTGCCTCCCCGGCTATGAATGGTATTCATATTATGGATAAAAGCCTCCATAGACTGATGTACACGACTTACCGTCCGGTTGATCGCATGTTGTAAAACCCGCTCATCCCCGCTCAAACCGTCCAGCTCAATCCGGACATAATCTTTGATGGGAAAATGGTACAGGTGTTTGTAATCTTCGCCGGTAATCTCTTCCAATACTTTCACCTCTTCGATAAAACTATTCCGCACATAAGGTGCCAGATAAAAATCAAAAGCCGGAATCGCCTGTCCGCCATGCATTTCATTCTGAGCCGTCTCGAGCGAAATGCAACCGAGGATGCTAGCCGTCTCGATCCGTTTTGCCGGACGGGATTCACCATGACCGACATAGAATCCGTTTTTCAGGATCTTATCCAAGGGATGCTGTACGCAGGTGAGACTTTTGGTCGGATAATAATCTTTATCGTGTATGTGCAGATATCCTTGCCGAACGGCATTTTTTACTTCTTCTACCAACAAATAATCGTCGACAAACGGCTTTGTCGTTTCACTGGAAAATTTCATCATCATCCCGGCAGGCGTATCCGCATTCATATTGGCATTTTCCCGGGTCACCTCATTCGATTTCGTCTCTATGATTTCCAAAAAGATATCCCGGGTTTTCGCTTTACGGGCCACACTACGCTGATTCCGGTAAGCAATATATAATTGAGCCACATCTTTACGGCGGCTCTTCATCAATTCGATTTCCACACAGTTTTGAATATCTTCGACACTCATCTGCTCCTGTCCCCGGCAAGCGATACGATCGGCAATTTCATGTGCCAATTGCATATCTTCTCCTTTATCGGTATGCAGCATCGCTCTTCTCACTGCAGCAACGATTTTCTCCTCATTAAAGCCAACTACACGGCCATCTCTTTTCAATACAGTCTGAATCATTATTTTACTTTTTAATCATAAACCGATAACTCATAAGGCAAGGAGAGGACAAAAAAAAGACAAGCGAATCCTTCTTTCCGGCCTTTCCTCGAAAGCCTCAGAAAACAATAATTACGGCAGGTCTTCTGACTTACTCCCGGTTTAAACAACCTTCCCGCCAATAACGGCAGTGGTTCTTCTCGGGTTTAAACCGCTCTACGGAGCTTACAGCAGCGGGACTGTCCGGGATTCTCACCCGATTCCCTTTTCATCTCATCCCTACGCTAGGATAAGAACCGAAATCAAGACAAAAATAGAAAGTTTTTTACGAAGAGAAAAATATTTTCAGAAACTTTTCTGACATTTTTTCAAAGTAACAGATTATCAAAGTTTTCCAATACAAATCTTTTAATCTAGAATCCGGCACATTCAAACTATTGATAATCAACATATAACTACAAAACAAAATTCAAATCATCAAGCAATCAAACATTTAAAAGTTTTCCAAAATAAAAATCCAAAAATTAATCGAGTTAATATTTTTCAGCATTGATATTTTATTCTTCGTCTTTTACTTTTGATTTTTCATTTTGTAGATATTCCACCCAAATTCGGGCTGCTTCTTCCACTGTTTTGAGACAAGGACGTTTTTTATAATATTCGGGTGTCCGGGCTTCAGGCACCGGATCGAACCCGATTCTTGGGGGAGTCACCCCCAACAATTCACCGCAGATCAACGAACCGTTACGCTTCACAAATTTCTCTGCCAATTGTTGTACCAGTCTATAATTCGCTTCTTTCCCTTCCCTATCTTTTCCCTCTACACAACCTGTTTCGAGGCCTGCCAATATAAACATTCCGCAAGCAGCACCGCAAGTCATTCTCATCCGACCGATCCCTCCACCGAACGAAGCCGACATCCGTAATGCCTGTTCGAAAGTATAACCATACTCGTCTGCAAAAGCAGCACATACCGACTGTGAACAATTGTAGCCTTGCCGGAATAATTCGACGGCACGCTGTATCCGGTCTTCCATCATCCTATTTTTTAATGTCCGGCAAAAGTAACGAAAGACCGTGAGAATAGGAAATCTATTTCTTCTATTGCGTAATAATATTCCCTTGCAAATCTATATCCAAAGCCATATCGAGTCCCGGTTGTTGTTTAGGGGTCAAAACAAAATGATACCGATCTCCCTGAGGGAATTGCCGATAATCGACGCCCCGTACGGTATAGTTTTCATAAGCGGTACTATTCAGGACTTCTTTCACCACCGCAGGGACTTCGGAAAACAATACCGGCCATTCTGTATACTGCCAGTTCATCGAGCGATCGAAATAGATTTGTTTAGCTTCGTTGCCGTCCAGCATATTCGCCTGATATGCCCCGTCGGACCATTTCCCGACTTCAGTCAGTAAAGCCTGCCTATAATTTTGAGTAACAAAAGTAAGAATCGTCTGAGGAATATCGTTTCCACTATAATCTTCAACGACTGCCCGGTGCAGATAAGCTTCGGCATCAGCCCAAATCGTCACCTCATTCGCCCCGTTCTCCAATTCCACCGCATACCAATCGGGATAATTTTTCCGTTCGAGCACTTCTGTAGCCGCATCCGGCGTCCATAAAGTAGGAGGATAATCAATGCTATTGGCAATAAAATCTTTTATCGCAGCAGGAACCGAGGTATAAGTGACCGCATATTCTGCCTGCAACCAGATCCCGGAGGTATTGAACCAGGCTTCATATTCACGTCCGTTCAAGGTAAAGTCGGCCTCCCGGAAAACTCCTTTAGATTCCCATTCTACACCGGTAGCACCCGGATATTTAGCCTGAAAAGCCAATTCTACCGCTTTCCCCGGCCTATCGTCATCTTTATCCGAAGCATCGTCCCGGCAAGCAACGAACATACCCGAACCCAAAAATCCAAGTAATACAACTATTAATCTCGTTTTCATATTCTTTCGTTTTTTCTATTCCTTACGAAAAAAGAAAGAAAATGTTCGAGCTTATAAAATCCGATTCGAATACATGTCTTCGAAGTTAGAAAACTTTCCGTTTATTTTCTGTGCTTCTTCTCCTTCGGGATTCAGTTCGAGTGCTTTTTTCAAATCTTCGACAGAACCGTTTTTATCTCCTTTCATCAGTTTTGCCCGTCCCCGTTCACTGTAAGCACGCGCAAATTCCGGTTTCAATTCTATCGCTTCATCGAATAGTTCGATGGCCTTATCCGGTTGTTCACGGGCAATATAAAGCGTTCCCAGTTGCAGATACGCTTGTTCGTTAAAAGGATTCAGCCCGGTCACCACTTCATAATCCTGCTCTGCAGCCTGATCGTCACCCAAAGCTTCATGCAGACGCCCCCGGATCAAAAAAGCGTTTTCTTCTTCGGGCATCAAACCGATCACCTTTTCGATATCCTGTAATCCATCTTTATAATCCCGAGTAGACAGCATCATCTCTGCCCTCAGCAACAATGCTTCGGCAAAATCCTCCTTTATCGTAATCGCCTGAGACAAAGAGACGATCGTTCCCAATACATCGCCAGCAGCTTTTTTAGCCTTCGCAGCCAGATAATAAGCCGAAGCATTGGTTGCATCCAAAGCAATTACCCGGTTACAATCGGCAATGGCCGCTTCATATTTTTCAGCCATAAAATTCAGGTTGGCCCTCATTAACAAGACAGGAATATTATCAGGCTCGATATCGACCAAACGTCCTGCCGTTTCTATCGCTTCTTCCATCCGATCTTCGCGGTTATAGGCCCCGACCAAATGTTCGAGTACTTCCACATCCTCTTTCAATTTCAATGCTTCATTGAAACAACGGATAGCATAAGTATTCTTACCGATCTTCAATGCTTTGATACCATCGTATTTCAATACATCGAAATTGCGGTTCAATTTAGTCTCTTCGGATTCATCTGTTTCTCCGAAGAATAAAGATTTCAGAAAATTAGCCATATCGATTCAGCGTTTAATCACCATTTCATCGACAAAATTAAGCATTTTTATATTTCCTGCCAGCAAAAATAGATTTAATGACAGGGTTCCTTTTGACAAGGTTGTCCGGGCAGCTCCAATTCTAAAGTAGCATGTCCGATGCCGGCCTTCTGTAACCGGCATTTTAGTTCACTTTTTATCTGTTCCATTTCTACCATATCTGCAACGACGATATGCGCAGTCAGAGCAATTTCTGTCGTACTCAACCCCCAGATATGCATGTGATGGAAACTATCCACCCCGGGAGTAGTTGAAATAATCTGCCCGATCCGGTCATAGCTGATTCCCTGAGGCACCCCGTCCAACGACAAACGAAGACTATCGCGCAATAATCCCCAGGTGGAATAGACGATAAAAAGAGCGATCAGTATGCCGGTCAACGGGTCCATCATATACCAGCCGGTATGCTGAATAACAATTCCCGAGACAACTACCCCGACAGAAACCAATGCGTCGGCAGCCATATGCAAATAGGCCCCTTTTACATTCAGATCTTTTTCTTTGTCTTTCACAAACAACCAGGCAGTCAGCGCATTGACCAACACTCCGACTCCGGCTACCCACGCCACGGCATCTCCATCTACCGGACGAGGATGGAATAATTTATCTATACTCTCCCCCAAAATAAATCCGACAGCGACCAACAAAATAACTGCATTCAGCAGAGAAACCAGAATCGTACTTTTCTTATAACCGTAAGTATATCTCAAAGTCGGACTCACTTTAGCCAGACGAAAAGCCAGCATGGCCAATACCAAACTGAACACATCTCCCAGATTATGCCCGGCATCCGAAATCAATCCCAATGAATTATACCAAAAACCGGCAATAAATTCGGCAACGACAAATCCGGCATTTAAAACAATACCTATGACAAAAGCTTTATTCAGCGAAGTAATCCCAAGGGATCGGTGGTCATGATGGTCGTGTGACATATTTTTCGATTTAAATTTGTTTCTTCAAGCCGACTTTTTCCGATGCAAAAGGCGGGTCATCATAAAAGATTGTTTATAAAATATAAACAAGGGCAGCGAAACTCCGATGACCAAAGCAAACAGTACGAATAAAGCCGTCAAGCCATTCCGGAAAATTTCTACGATCAACTGTTGCAACACCAGCGGGTCGTCATTTTTCATAAAACGAATCAGAGCTAAAATTGTTTTATAAGCATACATACCCGGAATCATAGGCAAGAGAGAAGGGAAAGAGAATACCTCGGCCGGACAATGAATCAATTTGGCGAACCACATGCTTCCCATCCCAATCGTAAAAGCAGCGATCAGGGTAGAAGAAGTAAGATCCAAAGGAGTCTGATGGAGAAGGTAGTAGCGACAAGCATGCCCAACCGCTGCCAATAAAGCTGCTATAAAGACCGCTTTTTTCGGAGGATTCGAAATCACAGCAAAACCGATAGCGGCAATTGCAGCTAAAAAACCGTCGAACAAGACCGACAACCCAAATTCAGTATTCATATTTATCATTTCTAAATTACAACACTTCTTTTCCCAGGATCAGCAAAGTCATCGACAACCCTAAGGCAATACATATAATCAAGATAGCGGCATTGATCGCCCTGGAAAAACCGATCAGGACATGCCCTTCCAGGATATCCAGGATAGAATTGATTAAAGGAACTCCGGGGATTAAAAAAAGTACACTCGTACCTAAAGCGACATCCTGAGTGGTACCCCAATCAGAATACACACCGAGCGCCGCAACCAGAGAAGCCACAAATGAACAAACAATAAATATCAACATATGATTGACCTTACGGACCGTCAATTCCTGCCTGACAAAAAAACCGGTCAAAGTAGCCATCCACACTAATCCCATAGCGATCCAGTCTCCACCGAACAAACGGCAAAAAGCAGCATTGGCAAAAGCCACCAAAATCAACACTACCCAACGCGACATACGGGGTTGCGTCGTAATTACGGCATAACGTTTTTTCAATTCGTCCAAAGGCAAATCATGATCATAGGCTTCCCAACTCAACGAGCTCAAATCGGATATCGTCCTGAAATTCAATGCCAAAGCCGGGATACGCCTTACATAAGTGCGCCGGATAGAATAATCGTCGGCATGTTTTACGGTCATGGTTATATTACGCTGAAAAATAGTCATATCCACCCCATAACCGAACGACTCGGCAATGCGATTTACATTCCTTACTACCCGCGAAGTATGGCTCCCCACACCCATCAAAGTCGTAGCGAAATCAAGTAAAAAATTAGAAAGTTCCTGAATATCGGTATCAGCGTTCGTCATAAGGGAAGAATTAAATTTTGGAATGGCAAAATTAGAAAAACCCCCTTGTTTATGCAACCCGGAATCCGAACAATACATCCGATTGTAGCAAAATCGTAATCTGTTTGAAACAATTTTCGGGTAATCTTGCTGCAAATAAAATTCACATTTACTGTTATGAAAATAAAGTTTTTTTATGGTTTGATCCTCATTCTCACTTCGCTGTCCCTCGGGGCAGAACCGGCCGAATCTTCTCTTCCGCGTCCCAAATTAGTAGTAGGCATCGTAGTCGACCAAATGCGCTGGGATTACCTCTACCGTTATTACGACCGTTATGGAGACCGTGGATTCAAACGCTTGCTGAAAGAAGGGTTTACATGTGAAAACACTCAATTGAATTATTTACCGGCTTTCACAGCCGTCGGGCATACCTGCATTTACACCGGTTCTGTTCCCTCGGTGACCGGTATTGCAGCCAATGATTTCTATATTGAAAAGGAAAAGAAAAAGTTATACTGTACAGCCGATCCGACAGTCGAATGTGTCGGTAGCGACTCACAAGCCGGCCGGATGTCACCCCGGAATTTATGGGTAACGACAATCACCGACGAATTACGTCTGGGTACAAATTTCCATTCTAAAGTTATCGGGATCGCTCTCAAAGACCGGGCCGCTATTCTACCGGCAGGACACACGGCAAATGCCGCTTACTGGTTCGACTACGATTCCGGCAAATGGATTACAAGTAGTTATTACACCGATAAATTACCCCGCTGGGTCGAAGATTTCAATGCCCGGGACCGAGCCTCCCAACTATTGCAACAAGACTGGAATACGTTGTATCCTATCGGGACATATAAACAAAGTACAAAAGACGATACTCCTTATGAAGCCCCATTCATAAAAGGAGAAAAACCTGTTTTTCCTATTCCGACTTCCAAATTATTGAAGACAAATGGATATAGTATGATCCGCCAAACTCCTTACGGAAATACCTTCACTTTGGAAATGGCGAAAACAGCTGTCGAAAAAGAGGAAATGGGCCAGCGTGAAGAAACCGATTTTCTTGCTGTCAGTCTTTCGGCTACAGATTATATCGGTCATCAATTCGGTACGAATGCCATCGAGACCGAAGACACCTATCTCCGGTTAGATCAGGATCTCGGTCTGTTCTTTGAGTTTCTCGACGAGAAAATCGGCCGGGATCATTATACCGTTTTTCTGACAGCCGATCATGCAGCAGCCCATAATGTCGGCTTTTTACAATCCCACCGGATCCCTTCCGACAGCTGGTTATATCAAAAGGTCTTACATCGGTTGGACAGTACCTTGAACAATCGTTTCGCCGTTCAAGGCCTGGTTTATAGCCTGGATAACTATCAGGTCCATCTGGACCGTCAGCTTATTTCCCGGTCCAGGCTAGCGTATGAAACCGTAAAGTCGGCCGTCCTGGATTATCTAAACAATCTGGAAGGCATAGCCTATGCCGTAGATATGGAAAAAGTCGCAATTTCTACAGATCGGAAGAGCGTCGTGTAGGGAAAGAGTGTAGATCTCGGTGGTCGCCGTATCATTAAAAAAAACAAACACAAGAAAAAATCAACTATAGAGTAGTAGAGGG
>ENA-USUK01002889-USUK01002889.1-human-gut-metagenome-genome-assembly--contig:-NODE-2889-length-10892-cov-11.409154_pt1 | contig 10892 bp, 9 predicted proteins | sample MGYA00250062_ERZ773400 | MGnify/ENA primary metagenome ERZ773400 (study PRJEB29103, sample SAMN06111961) | human gut metagenome | biome: human gut; feature: ankylosing spondylitis patient; material... | reverse complement strand
TGGCTTCCTTTACTATCCGTCATGATGGTTCATCCCGATTTGGTAAGGCACATCGCTGGGGTACTTTCCCTGTACTTATTTTATTATTTATCTTAAATTATTTATTCCAATAATCTTTATGAACTTCTACTACTTCATTTTCCACTTCTGGGAATGGACCTTCTACTTTTATATCTTTTTGACCTCTAGCGAATACTTCTCTACATGGTAAATCAAAAGTAGGATTTTGTTCATCATCACCAGTTAATTCCAAAAGGCGTTTTTCACTAATACCATAAACTACTTTACCTACATTACCCCAATATATAGCACCTGCACACATTGCACAAGGTTCAGCAGTAGAATAAAGAGTGCAATTCCATAAGAAATCTTTACTGTATTTTTTAGAAGCTTTTATCATTAAGCTAGTTTCAGCATGACCACTACAATTATATTCTGTGATTTCAATATTTTCTTGTTCTAATAAAATATTGCCTTCACCGTCTACTAAGATAGCACCAAATGGAGTATTTCCATGTTCACGAGATTTTTTTGATACTTCAATTGCTTTTCTTAAATAAAATAAATGATCCATAATTTTACCTCACAAATTACTTATAATTAATATTTCTTTTGTCTAATTAATTGATAATGAATAAATTTTGTATCTACATATTCATTAGCATAAAAGACAGGTTCATCATTATTATCAAAATTGATAATATCGCAATTTAAAAAGCTTGTTATTTGTTCACATTTAAAATAATCAGTCAAAGAAGATAATTCCTGATTTGTTATTGTAGATAATTCTACTTTGTCCCAAATAATTGTACGCTTTAAAAATTCGCTAAAATATTTATATATAGACATATCTAAGCAGTTTTGCAAAAAATTCTCTTTAACTATTTTTACAGGAATTCTATCAACACAATAAATAGCTGGCATCTCATTAGCATAAAACATTCGCTCAACAATAAAAACTTCCTCATTATTATCTAACTGTAATTTCTTAGCTTCATCATCTGTAGCTAAACGCTTATTAGTAGATAACACTTCTGTTTTTACCTCATAACCACTATTAGCAATTACATCACGTAAATCTCCAATAGGATTAAATACTACATTCATGCCCAAAGCTTGTTGATTAACGAATGTTCCTTTTCCCTGTTTACGAAAAATAATACCTTCACTAGCAAGCTCATTTAATGCACTTCTTACAGTAATTCTACTAACACCTAATTCTTGAGCCAATAATTCTTCTCTAGGGAGCTTGTTTGATATAGATAAATCCATTGATTGTATATACTGTAAAATAGATTGTTTTGTCAATTGACTCAATGCTTGTTCTTTTACTTTACAAAATTTCATTTACAATTCCTCTACTAATTAACTAATTTTGTTTTAATTATATGACTGAAAAAATCAAGCTGTCAATTTATCTCTACCAGATATATCCATATTTTATTTTGTTTTAAAAATTTCACTATAATTAAATAAAGTATTCAAAATAATAGCTGTAACAGTGCCTGTAAAAATACCATTTTCTAGAAGCATTTTCAAAATTTCTGGCATTTCATTAAAAAGCCCTGGTGTAACAGTTGTTCCTAAACCAATACCAATACTACAAGCTACAATAATAATATTCTCATTCTTTTTAAAATCTACACTAGATAAGATTTTAATACCATTTGCACCAATTGTACCAAATAGACATATCATAGCTCCTCCTAATACTGGATGAGGAATTAATGTAGTGAGCATCGCAAATTTAGGAACAAGACCTAAGATAACTAAAATAATTGCTGCAGCTACTAATACAAATCTATTTCTTACGCCTGTAACAGTCATAAGTCCTGCATTTTCAGAAAAGGTAACATATGGGAAAGAATTGAATAATCCGCCTAAAAATTGAGCACAACCTTCAGCTCGAATACCATTTGCTATATCTTTTGGCGTTATTTTCACTTCACAAATATCAGCAATCATATAAAAAATCCCCACAGATTCAGCCACACTAATAACTAAAAAGATAGACATTACAACTACACTGTTGAATGTGAATTCTGGAACACCAAAATGCAATGGATGAATAAGCTTAAACCAATCTGCATCATTTAAATGAGATAAATCTACCATACCAAAGAAACTAGCAAATATTGTACCTAAAATTAAGCCTACTAAAATAGCTATAGATTTTGCAAAACCTTTGCAAAAACGATTTATCAACAAAATAATTATCAATACAAAAATAGCAACTAAATAATTTATTGGGTCACCAAAATTTTCTGATCCAATTCCACCTGCCATATCTTGTAAAGCCAAAGGAACTAATGAAAAACCAATGATAGTTACTAAAGACCCTATTACTATTGGTGGAAAGAATTTAATAATCTTATTAATAAAAAATGAACACGCAAAAACTAATACACTAGATAATAAAATTGCACCATATAAAACTGTCATTCCACCAGTTTTACCGATAGAAATCATAGGACCTAATGTTATTACTGCACATCCCAATACTACTGGTAATTTAATTCCAATAAATCGACCAATACCAAAGGATTGTAAAAAAGTAGCAATACCACAAGTAAATAAATCTGCCGAAATCAAAAAAGCTAAATCTAAATTAGATAATTGCAAAGCATTAGCTAAAATTATTGGCACAATTACTGCCGCTGAATACATTACTAATACATGTTGAAATCCTAATATTGTTAATTTACTTACAGGAATTTTTTCATTAATATAATCTTTTTTCCCAATTTGTTCCATAATCAACCCTCTTTCTTAAAAGGTAATACCTATTACCTTTATTATTATACATAAAAAATAAAAAAAAGCAAATAAAAAAGAGGAAATTAAAAAATTTAATTTCCTCTTTTACTATCTTTTTCACAATATTTAATTTTTATTTATTATCTTTTTAGGATGTTTCCAATATAACTTTTCACAACGAGGTGAACAAAAAATTGTTCGCCTATCATGCTTATTCACAACTGTTACTAATTCATGACATTTTTTACATCTAAATTGTCTTAATATAACATGTGTATCTTCATCATTAAAATCTTCTACAATCCTATTTTTACTATAGTATGTTTCTTTATGATGTTTTTTTCGACAATAATAGGTACAATACACTTGATCTTTTCTTCTAGCTTCAAAAGATTGATGACAAACTGGGCATATCTTATTTAAATGCATTTATTTCTCCATCATTTTTCGAAAACGATTTTTATCTTCTAAAGTTTTTAATGCATTTGTATAAATCTTAAAAATTATTTCATCATCAATCATTTGTAATTGCATACTAGAACCTAAATCACCACAAACTTTACCTTGTGAATCAATTAAATATCTTTGTGGCATACAATAATATCTTCCATCATTAGTAAACATATATAATGTTAGTGAAGAAATAGTATCTTTTAAATCTTCACCTTTTCTAAGTTCAGTTAAAAAATCACTTTCTTTGTAGTGTTCTTCAGCAGATACTATTAAATAAAAATGTCCATCTTTTTTTACTGTTTCTATAGTATCTGTATCTATATATACAGTACCAATATTTGTTTCTCCAATCATTTTATTTGATTGTGCTTCTACTGGTTTTGCAGGTTTACTCAAAAAAAATATACCCACACCTATAATAACTACAAAAAAAACTCCTATTATGCCTATATTATCTTTTAGAATGTCCATATTCACTACCTATATTATTTAGAAGCTTCTTCTACTTGTAATGGAGTAAATACATAATCTGTTAATTTTTTGTCTTTATCAAATGCAAGCATAATAGCTACAGCTTGTTCTTTATCAAATGCTGCTACATAAGTTACTCTATCTCCTTGGTCAAATCTTTGGAAATTATAGAACTTAACTTCTTTAACATTACCATATTGTTCTTTGATTTGTTTAGATAAATCTTTGTAAGCTTTTTCATTTACATTTGTTTTTAAGGTATCTGAAAAATCTTTACTAACTACATCATATGCAGGAATTTGATCTTTAGTGAATACTTCCATAAAAGTTTCTGCTACTTTTTGTTCTTTATTTAAATCATTACCATCATCTGCAAAACATAATCCACTAAAAGCCATCATCATAATTAATGTTACTATAAATATAACTTTTTTCATATTAAACAACATCCTTTACTATCACTATTTTTTTATAATAGATAAGCGACAGAATATCTGCCGCTTATCCTCTAGATTTATAACTTATAATTTAGCAATTAAGCTGTTTTTTGAGCTTCTCTTTCTGCTAATAATTTAGCATGTCTTTCAGCCTGAGCTTTTACTTTTGCATCTTGAGCTAATTTTTTCATTTCTTCAGCTTTTTCAAGACGTCTTGCTTCTTCATCTTTTGCTTTTTCAGCAGCAGATTTACGACCGAGTTTCCATGTAGCACCGATACCGCCCATTACTTCATCACCAGAAGTGGAAATGCTTGCACTGAGCATAAAGTCTTGATTTGGATAATGGAATACACCAAGAGCAAGACCTGTTTCGCTCTTATACTGACCTACACCAATAGCGATTTCTGTTGGAGCTTCTGGGTCAAAGCCCATAGTACGAAGGTTTGCGATAGCTGCAGACATAGCACCTACTTTATCGATGCGATCTTCTACATCACTCATACGATTTTCCAAACTACCTACTCTACCATCTAATTGTTCAATCTGACCATCAATTCTAGAAATTTCATTACGACGAATATCAGCTTCGGCATTTACTGCACCAACAAGATTTTGATTATCTTTATAATTCTGATTGTCTGTAATTTCTTTATCAAGTTTTGATGTATCTCCAACTTTATTATCAACTGCATCTACTTTATCATTTACTTTATTTACTTCTTCATTTGTTGCTAAATCGCCGATATTTGTGCCACCAATTATAGCATTACCATCTTTATCTGTAGAAATTTGTACTCCATTATATGTTCCACCAGTTACATTACCAGTTGTTCCATCAACTTTAAAGTTATCTCCAACAGATAAATCTCCACCAACTGTTACATCACCAGTTGTTGTAATATTACCGCCATTAATTGTTGTAGAACCACTACCATTTGCAAATGTTGTACCATCAGTAGTTGTAGTAACACTAGTATTTCCTACTTGATCTTTAATTCCTATTGTATTTTTATCATCAATATATCCTACACTACTGCTAGCTGTTGTTGTACCATTGCTAAAGGAAGAATGAACCCCTGTTGCACCACTAACAAAAGTATTAGTAATACCATTAGCATTATATTTAAGATCTAATGTACCATCTGCACCAAGTGATAAATCTCCTCCACCTACAACATTACCATTACCATCTGTAATAGCACCATTCAAATGAATATTATCTACATATAAATCTTTTGTAGTGATTGAAGAACCATTTATTACAGTTTCACCTGTTGTAATAGTTCCACCATTAATAGATGTAAAAGATACATTTTCTCCATTAGCATTTATAAATGTTGCACCATTTTTATCTAATATAAAACTGTTATTTCTAAAACCAAGACTTACACCTGTGTCATCTAAAGTGAAACTAGTTGTTGCTGCATAGCCCAAATCAAAACCACTTGTTCTATCCATATTAAAACGGTAATTACCAGCTTTTGATGTTATGCTTCCATATGGATCCACTACAAAATTACCATTAGCTGTAGAAAAACGACCTGTGTTATATATTTTTGTTTTTCCTTCAATTTGAGTATAATAACCTAATCCATCTTCGTTTTCAGTATTACGATCAATACCTGCTACATCAGTAGCTACTCCTCCTATATCTTTACCATTAACTATAAGATTAGTAGTTTTTATTGTGTCACCTTTTATTGTTGTAGAACCATTTCCTGTACTTAAAAAAGTTGTTCCATTAGCATTTGTTGTTACAGAATTTGTTACATCATCTTTTGTAAAGCTATCTGTTACACCATTATAAGATACTTGGCTTTGTCCTATAGCACCTGTTGTTGCATTTGTAGATTTAATAGTAGTACTACCTGTACCCTTTACATCTAAACCACCAGCAGATAAACTTGCATATTGAGTTTTTACACCATCAACATCATTGTACAATGTTAATCCATTTGCATTTAAGCCTACATTTTTACCAGATAAAGCTACACCTGCTTCATTAAGAGTCAATGTTGAAGAAGCTGTGTTGCTACCACCTCTTATTGTAGCTGTACCAGTATTACCATTTAAGCTTATAGAGGCTTGATTATAAGATGTTGCTTTTCCATCTTCACCATAAATATAACTTCCATAAGAAGTAATAGATGATGTACCACCATTTACACTAACAGATGTTTTGTCTGTAACATTATTATTAGTATCATATTTTGTAGAGCTAATACCTACTCCAGATGTATTCTGATTAATCGCTGTATCTATTTTTCCTGTAGTAGTTTTTAAAGATGTTGTATTAGAAATGCCACTAGTTGATACACTTGAACTTGCTACTTTAGTTGTTCCATCAGTACCATATACAGTATCTGTTACACCATTAGCACTTACTTGAGATGTTGTTTTATTATTAGTTTTATTATTTGTTACCGTATCTGTTACACCATTAGTTGCTACAGTAGATACTGTTTTATTTCCATTTGTATCTTCAGAAGTAGTAATTCTTAAGCTTGTACCAGTAATAGCACCTGTAGAACTAATACCACCAGTAGTATTACCATCTTCATCTTTTAATGTTAATCCACTAGTATTTAATGTTGCTGTTTTACCATTAGCATCTTTTAATGTAAATGTACTACCAGATAATGTTGCATTGTTACCAGCAATTGATACATTATTATTACTATCAACAGCAAATCCATAGTTACCTACTTTCAAGCTTGCACTATTTCCAGCTAAAGTTAAAGTTGATGTACCAACTGTTCCATTTTCATCTTTTTTAGTAGCACTTGCAGATATACCTCTTTTATCTTGATATATACTAGTACTCATTGTATTATTAGTAGATCCATCTATACTTAAATTTGTTGTTGTATTAACAATGCCATTTGTTGTTACACTTGAAGAAGCTACTTGATTGCCTTTTACATTGTATACTGTATCTGTTACACCTGTAGCACTTACTGTAGATGTTGTTTTATTCTTATTACCAGAAATCGCATCTGTTGTATTATTACCTTGTACAGTTGTTGTTACACTTGTAGGTCCTACTACTGTACCAGATGTATATGTTTTATTACCAGCTAATGTTGTATCAATTTTATTAGTAATTCCAGCATATGATGTAGTCGTAGTAGCTGTTATATCCTTTTGCATTGTTGATGTTCCAATATTTACCCAACTAGAATTCTTATCTGTAACATTCATTCCATCATTAGCTATAAGATTTCCAGTATTACTAATACCACCAACTTTAATACCATCAGCATTATTAATGCTTAATCCACTAGCACCTAAGCTTGCTAAAGTTTTTCCATTTGTTGCATCTTTTAATGTAAATGTACTACCAGATAATGTTGCATTATTACCAGATAATGTTACATTTCCTAAAGTATTATCTACTTTCACATAAGCAGTACCTGATGTTAATGTTGCACTATCACCTTTTATCGATAATGAAGATGATGTTTTAGTATTTTCTTCATCATATTTATTAGCTGTTAATGTTATACCAGCAGTATTTACTTGTGATTGTGCTAGTGTTTGATTAGATGCATTTGTTACTGTATCTGTTACACCAGTAGCACCTACTGTAGATGTTGTTGTATTTGTTCCATTTGTTACTGTATCTGTTACACCATTGTAAGATACTTGGCTTTGTCCCATAGCACCTGTTGTTGCATTTGTAGATTTAATACTAGAAGTTCCTGTTCCATTTACAGTTAATCCTGTAGATGTTAAGCTTGCATTTTTACCGCTAAATAATACATTGTTATTACTATCAACAGTAAATCCATAGTTACCTACTTTTAAACTTGCATTATCTCCACCTAAAGTTAAAGTAGATGTTGTTGTAGTTGATGTTTGATTATCAGTAACTATTTTTTTAGCTGTTAATGATACTTTACCATTTTCAATACCATTTGCAGCAGTATTTTTAAATACATTTATAGATGACAATTCTGTTCCACTGTCAGTGTATATTGTATCTTTTATAGAATTAGTTGTTACATTAGATGTAGCTCTAGTAAAACCACCCTGTTTTATAGTATCTGCTACTCCACTAGTTGTTACTTTTGATTCAACATAATTGCCCTCTGGTTTAATAGGATCAGATACTGCTTTTACAGTTAATCCTGTACCAGTAATAGCCCCTGCCTTAGTAATAGTAGCTGTTGCTTTCGTATTAATACCATCATAAATATTCAACCCATTATTATTTAAACTTGCTAATGTAGTACCAGTACCATTTTTTATAGTTAATCCTGTACCAGTAATAGCTCCTGTATTACTAATACTACCCACTACAATTCCCTTAGTATTTTTAACAGACAAACCACTATTATTCACAGCAAGATTACTACTATTTAAAGTAAATGTACCATAAGTAGTTCCATCTGTTGTTGTTTGTTTACCAACATTAATAGCTAAACTTTTATTACCTAAAGTAATTGTAGATTGTTGACTACCTTGTGCTCCAGCTGTAGCTGTGATAGTACTACCATTAGCTGTTACAGATGAATTTTTATCTGTACTTTCTATTTTAGTAGGTGTATCTGCTGCTGATACCACTGTATAACTTCCAAAAATGGAAGAAGCACACATTACTGCTGCTAAAATCTGGGCTTTTTTATTACTTGCCATAAAAATATCCTCCCTCGGTTTAGTAATTATTGCTCCAAAAAATAATAAAATAACTACTATTCATTTATATCCACCATTTAGACGGCTTTGATTTCTGTATAATATCGTCATGATATGTAGCTTCATTATCTTGTTCTTCTGTAAATAGATATTTTATATCCATTTCATTATTAAAAATCTCACTATTTATCTTTATTACTTCCTGGAATGTAAATTCCCCAACATGTTTTAGCTTATTTTCGATAATTTCTTCTGAACAATTTAGCAAATTAGCTAATATATGTGCTATTTCTTCTGTTTTATAGCCTTTTTTTACAATCTCATTAACTAAATTATTATACATAACATCACCACCTTTCCAAATATGGAAATATTTTAGTTTTATTTTACTTCCATTTATGGAAAAAGTCAAATAACTCAAAGGAAAATATTAAAATTTTTAGAAATCTGTCAACTTTACACTAAAATTTATAAATGATATACTATTTCAATAATCCGAAATGGAGGAATAATATATTATGGAATCCTTTAAACCTATATTGGAAAAAATAAAAAAAATAAAACAAGAAAAAGGTTATACTAATGAAGTTTTAGCTCAAAAATCAGGTATTCCCCTCAGTACTTTGAATAAGATTTTATCTTCTGTTATCAAAGATCCCAAAATTGGTACTCTTATAGCTATCACAGATGCTTTAGATGTTGATATAAATTCATTGATTTATGATAATCTAAATATAAAAGATAAACCCAATCCAAAAGCAACTGATAACTTAGAAAAACTAGCTAATGAATATAATCTAAATATAGATGATATATCTTTTATTACAAAATATATCAATTTACCAGCTAAAGATCGTCAACATTTTCTTTCTTTATTAAGATTATTGACTTCAAAAAATATTGACAATTCTCCCGTTTTAACAAAACCAGATCATAAATTAACTATAGAAGAAAAACGTAAAATTGTTGAATATGAATTATATCTAGAAGAAAAAAAACAAACATTATTAGCTTCCATTTCTTCAAATGGTTCATAAAAATCCATTAAAAAAAGGCAGTTTATGAAATTAATCATAAACTGCCTTTTCTACTATTATTTTTTATTTATTTATCCCAAAATAATCTGCTAAAATCAGCGTTGCATTATATTGTGGTTGATCAAAAGAACGACTACTTAATTGGAACCAACCATCGCCATTTCCTCTAGCACTAGCAACATACATTTCATCATTTATAAATCTTATCATCGTTTTATAAGTGAATTTTGTTGTTTTATCTCCATCTACCATCACAACATCATAAGAAAATACTGCTGTTTTGGTATTTTCTTCAACTTTTTCTTCTTGCTCAATAATTTTTGCTGAAGATAAGTCAACATATCTATTTACACCGTTTTGTGAAAATGCTAATGGATAATTTGTATCATTATTCCAATAGCTAGCTGGAGTATATAATGCTGAAGCTTCAGCCATGGAAAAACTATTTGCCGTTAAAGCAAATATACATAAGGCAATAACCATCATAAAGTATTTAACTATTTTTTTCATAATAAAGTTCCTTTCTTATTATGACCGATACAAAATTATATCCTAACTTAATCATATCTTGTTTATCATCACAAGTCAATAAAAACAAAAAGAGCCTTTAGATTATAAAATCTAAAGACTCTACATTTTTAAAGTGGCGGAGCGAGAGAGATTCGAACTCTCGCACGGCGAAGCCGCCTAACGATTTAGCAAACCGTCCTCTTCAGCCTCTTGAGTATCGCTCCATGATATAAAATTTTAATAAAACTTAATGGAATACTGTATGCTATAATGGCAGGGGCAGTAGGACTTGAACCCACAACCAATGGTTTTGGAGACCACTACTCTACCAATTGAGCTATACCCCTAATTTAATGGGGCGACTAGTGGGGATCGAACCCACGCAATAACGGAGCCACAATCCGCCGTGTTGACCGCTTCACCATAGCCGCCATATTCCATTATAATGAGCCTAAAGGCTCTAACTGGCAACTTCCTATCCTCCCAGCACGTCTCCATGCAAGTACTTTTGGCCTCTAAATGCTTAACTACTGTGTTCGGTATGGGTACAGGTGGAACCATTTAGGCATCGTCACCAGATATTCTCT
>ENA-USUK01002879-USUK01002879.1-human-gut-metagenome-genome-assembly--contig:-NODE-2879-length-10919-cov-4.044088_pt1 | contig 10919 bp, 7 predicted proteins | sample MGYA00250062_ERZ773400 | MGnify/ENA primary metagenome ERZ773400 (study PRJEB29103, sample SAMN06111961) | human gut metagenome | biome: human gut; feature: ankylosing spondylitis patient; material... | reverse complement strand
GGCTTCCGGTGCTTGCGGCTCCGGTTCCGCTTCGTCCGGTTTCGCGCCGTCTGATTCCGTTCTTCCCAATTCTGCGCCGTCGGATTTCGCTCCTTCCGGTTCTGCTCCTTCCGGTTCTGCTCTGTCTGGTTCTGCTCGCTCTGCTTCTGCCTCCTTTTCCTTGCTTTCCGGCGTCACCTCGGCAGTTTCCGGCTCGGCCGACCTTCCTCCGTTCGAGCGGTTCGCCCTCGGAGTCTATCCCTTTCTGGAGTTGCAGCCTTTCCACCGGGCCTATTACCGCGTGCTCGAAGCTTTCGCCGCGGGCCGTGTCCGGCGGCTGATCGTCACCATGCCGCCCCAGCACGGTAAGAGCGTCGGGGCCACGACCCTGCTCCCGGCCTACGTGCTGGGGCTCGACCCCGACTGCCGGGTGGCGATCGCCTCCTACTCGGGGACGCTGGCCTCGAAGTTCAACCGCCGCGTGCAGCGCATCCTCGAATCGCAGGAATACGCGGCCTTTTTTCCGGACACCTCCATCAAGCGGGGGGCGAAACCGCCCGGCTACATCCGCACGGCCGACGAGGTCGAGATCATCGGCCGCCGGGGCGGGCTGCTCTCCGTCGGCCGCGAAGGGTCGCTGACGGGTAACCGCGTGGATTGCTTTGTTTTGGACGATTTATATAAAGACGCGCTTGAAGCCAATTCGCCGCTCGTCCGCGCCAACTGCTGGGAGTGGTACACCTCCGTCGTGCGGACCCGCATGCACAACGCCTCGCGCGAGCTGGTGGTCTTCACCCGCTGGCACGAGGAGGACCTGATCGGCGCCCTCGCGGTCCGCGAGCCGGTCGAGGAGCTGCGCGCGTGGTCGCAGCTCGACACGCTGCCTGCCGACCGGTGGCTGCACCTCAATTTCGAGGCCCTGAAAACCGCGCCGCCCACGGAGGTCGACCCCCGCCAGCCGGGCGAGGCGTTGTGGGAGCGGCAGCACGGCGCTGCGCTGCTGGAGGCCAAGCGGCGGCTGGACCCGCTGCAATTCGAGGCGATGTATCAGGGGCGTCCGTCGGCCCGCGAGGGGCTGTTGTACGGGCTGAATTTCGCCGAGTACGACTGTCTGCCACACGAGATCGTCCGCCGCGCCAACTACACCGACACCGCCGACACGGGCGACGACTACCTCTGTTCGCTCTCCTATGCGGTCGATGCCGACGGGGTGATTTACATTACCGACGCGGTCTATTCGCGCGAGCCGATGGAGGCGACCGAGCCGCTGGTGGGGGAGATGCTCGTGCGCTCGGACACGCGGCAGGCCGCCATCGAGAGCAACAACGGCGGCCGCGGTTTCGCCCGGGCCGTGCAGGCACTTGCGCCGGGCGTGCGCGTCGAGTGGTTCCACCAGAGCGGCAACAAGGAGGCGCGCATCCTCTCCAATTCGGCCACGGCGCTCCACCTCGTGCGTTTTCCCCGCGGCTGGAACCTCCGCTGGCCCGAACTCTACGCCCATCTGACGACCTACCGCCGGAAGTTTCGCGCCAACCGATGGCACGACGCGGCGGATGTCGTGACGGGCATCGTCGAGCGCGAGGCCGCCGGCCGGGGGCAGAAACGGGTCCGCGGCATCCGGTTTTTGTGAGCGGACAATGTGAAGTCTGCGTTAAATATGTTCCCGCGCGGAACCAAACGCTCCGATTTTCCGTACCTTGTACCCCGTTACGTCACTTATTCTTTTAAGTAAACAGCATGAAATCATTGAAAATCGGAAATTTATGCGCCTCCATGCCCATCGTTCAGGGCGGTATGGGCGTAGGCGTCTCCCTTGCGGGCCTGGCATCGGCCGTGGCCAATCAGGGCGGTGTCGGCGTCATCTCGTCGGCCGGTCTCGGGGCGATCTATAACAACTATTCGAAGGACTATCGCGCCGCCTCGATCTGGGGGCTGAAGGAGGAGCTTCGCAAGGCCCGCGAAGCGACGAAGGGCATCATCGGCGTCAACGTCATGGTCGCCATGTCCAACTTCGCCGACATGGTGAAGACCGCCATCGCCGAGAAGGCCGACATCATCTTCTCGGGTGCGGGGCTTCCGTTGAACCTGCCGTCGTTCCTCACGGAAGACGCCAAGACCAAACTGGCTCCGATCGTTTCGTCGGCGCGCGCCGCGAAGGTACTGTGCCAGAAATGGTTCTCGGAATATAAGTACATCCCCGACGCCATCGTGGTCGAGGGTCCCAAGGCGGGCGGCCACCTGGGTTACAAGGCCGACCAGATCGCCGACGAGCACTATTCGCTCGAAGCCATCGTTCCGCAGATCGTGGCCGAGGTCCGTGCCTTCGAGGCCGAGCACAACTGCCGCATTCCGGTGATCGCCGGCGGCGGCATCTATACGGGCGAGGACATCTACCGCATCATGGCGCTGGGCGCCGACGGCGTGCAGATGGGGACGCGCTTCGTCACCACCGACGAGTGCGACGCCGATCCGGCTTTCAAGCAGAGCTACATCGAGGCGCACGAGGAGGACATCGAGATCATCCAAAGCCCTGTCGGCATGCCGGGCCGGGCCATCCGCAACTCGTTCCTCGATCGCGTGAAGGAGGGCCTAAAGGTCCCCAAGGCGTGCCCGTTCGACTGCATCAAGACGTGCGACGTGACGCACAGCCCCTACTGCATCATGCTGGCCCTCTACAACGCTTTCAAGGGCAAGCTCCGCAACGGCTACGCCTTCTGCGGCTCGAACGCCTGGCGTGCCGAGAAGATTCAGTCGGTCCGGGAGCTGATGACATCGCTCCGTGCCGAGTACGACAGCTTCGCCGCGAAATGCGAAGGCTTCTCGCTCCGGGAAAAACTCTTCGGCGCGAAGTAAGCGTCGCCTCCCGATAAAGACAAACCCCTCCCGGCCATTTGGCCGGGAGGGGTTTGTCTTTGCCGGATGTCGTGCGTCATTTCGCCGCGGCGTAGACGAGTTTGAGTTTGGCGAGCTGCGCGTTTTTCTTGTTGGTGATCTCGATGCGGTAACGCAGGTTCTCCCGGGCGTCGATCAGTGTGTAGGACCATGTGCCGTCGTCGCCGTAATCGAGCGTATACTGCGGTTCCGAATCGTCGGCGCCGAACAGGTCGAGGCTGACGTCGTTCTGCTGGCTCGTGGGCAGGTAGTGAACCTCCGAAAGAACTTTGCCGGCGATGGCCGGGAATTCGACGTATGCGCCTAATTTGCTGAAAAACAGTCCTTGGGCCGGATCCGGAATGGAGGGGCTGAACTGTTTGTTGTCGAGCCAGTAGAATTTGCCGCCCTCGTCCGGATCGACGAAAATGGCAAATGTGTAGCCGCCGATCGTGTACTCATGGCGCCCGGTCGTGAAGTTATCCGTCGAATAGGGCGGCAGCTCGGGGGTGGCGACCGAAGCTCCCAGCGTAAAATCGGCCACCAGGGTTACCTCGGACGGCAGCACCGGGGTGATTTCGTCCTGGCTGACGCTGACGGTTTTCACTCCGTCGACGCTCGTGGCCGCGATCTCGATGCTGCCCAGCTGCTTCACATAGCCGTCCCAGTTGCCCGCGGCGGCGGTTACGCGGACGCTAGCGTCACCCGTGCCCTCGGTCTTGTCGAGCGTGAAGCCTTCGCCCGAGGGGACGGCCTTCCACGCGGCGGTCGTAGTGATGGTGAAGGTTTCGGACTCCCCGGCCTCGCCGCCCAGTACGAGGTCGTCTGTGCTGACGGTCAGCGTCGCGGTGTTCTTGTCGTTGTTGTCGTTGCAGGCGGTTGGGCCGGTGACGGCGAAAACTGACAGCAGCAGCCCCGAAAGGACCCGCATGAATCTGGATGTTTGCATAAATTATTTTTTTTGTGAGTGAGTAGCTTACAACTCCTCGAGCCGCGCCACGGGCGAGACGTCGAGCGACGAGAAGTCGCCCCGCAGGTAGCGGTAGTAGCCCGCCATGGCGATCATCGCCGCGTTGTCGGTCGTGAACTTGAACTCCGGAAGGAACGTTCGCCAGCCGCGCCGGCGGCCCGCTTCGGCGATGCCGTCGCGCAGGCCCGAGTTGGCCGAGACGCCGCCCGCGATGGCGATGTCGCGGATGCCCGTCTCCTTCGAGGCGCGGATGAGTTTGTCGAGCAGAATCTCGACGATGGTCCCTTGCAGCGAGGCGCAGAGGTCGGCCTTGTGCGTCTCGATGAAGTCGGGGTCTGCGGCCACGGCGTCGCGCAGCGTGTAGAGGAACGAGGTTTTCAGGCCCGAGAACGAATAGTCGTAGCCCTCGACGCGGGGATGCGCGAAGCGGAATGCCTTCGGATCGCCCTCCTTGGCCAGACGGTCGATCACCGGGCCGCCCGGGTAGGGCAGCCCCATCACCTTGGCGCACTTGTCGAAGGCCTCGCCCGCGGCGTCGTCGATCGTCGTGCCGATGATCTCCATTTCGAGCGGGGAGTCCACGCGCACGATCTGCGTGTGGCCGCCGCTCACCAGGAGACACAGGAACGGAAAGTCCGGATGGGGCAGCGTGCGGTCCCGAAGGTCGATGAAGTGCGAGAGGATGTGCCCCTGAAGGTGGTTGACCTCGACCATCGGGATGTTGCGGGCGATCGAAAGCCCCTTGGTGAACGACACGCCCACGAGCAGCGATCCGACCAGCCCCGGGCCGCGCGTGAAGGCGATGGCGTCGATCCGGTCGGCGGCGACGCCCGCCTCCTTGAGCGCCGTGTCCACGACGGGGATGATGTTCTGCTGGTGGGCCCGCGAGGCCAGTTCGGGGATCACGCCGCCGTATTTGACGTGAACCGCCTGCGAGGCGATGACGTTCGACAGCAGGACGTTGTTGCGGAGCACGGCGGCAGAGGTGTCGTCACACGAGGATTCGATGCCGAGAATTGTAATATCCATCCGGAATTATAATTGTTTTTTAACTATTTTCGCTAAATTTGCAGGTTATATAGGAGTCCTGATGCGCAAAGGTATAAAAATATTGGGAAAGGTGTTCTCGGCGGCGGTTTTGTTGCTGATAATTGTTCCCGTGGCGCTCTCGCTGCTGCTCGACATTCCCGCCGTGCAGAACTACGCGGTGCACAGGGCCGCGCGCTTCGTCTCGCGCAAGCTGGAGACCACCGTGTCGATCGACCGCGTGGACATCGGCATCTTCTCGAAGGTCAGGGTCAAGGGCTTCTATGTCGAGGACTACCAGCGCGACACGCTGCTTTACGTCGGGAAGCTCGACGCCTTCATCACGAGTTTCGGCATCTTCGGCGGCGGGCTGGAGCTGAGCCGCGGCGAGATCGCCGACGCGAGGCTTTACCTGCGGCAGACGCCCGGCGGGGAGATGAACATCAAACAGATCGTCGACCGCATTTCCGACCCCGACAAACCCAAGAAGGGCAATTTCCGCCTCTCGCTGAAGAAGGCCTCGATCGAGAACATGGACCTCTGCCTCGAACGGCTCGACCATCGCGATCCGGAGCACGGCATCGACTTCTCGCACATGCACCTCTACGGCATCACGGCCCGCGTGGACGATTTCACGATCGACGGGCAGGCCATTTACACCTCCATTGTGGCCTTTTCGGCCCGCGAACGCAGCGGCTTCGTGCTGAACCACCTGGCCGGGAGGTTCTACATGACGCAGGGCTGTCTGGGCTTCGAGAACGCCTCGATCATCACGCCGCGTTCGAACGTCAACTTTCCGTTCGTCTCGCTGGCGGGCGACTCGTGGGCGCAGTACAAGGATTTCATCGGCGAGGTGCGCATCGACGCCTCGATGCGCAATACGACCGTTTCGACCGACGACATCGCCTTTTTCGCCCCGAAGCTGCGCGACTGGCATGTGGATTTCACCGACGTAAACGTCGAGGTCGCCGGCGTGGTGTCCGATTTCACGGGCCGGATCAGGAGCATGCAGATCGGCGAGGGGATGACGCTCGTGGCCGACGCCTCGGTGAAGGGGCTTCCCGACATCCGGAAGACCCGTTTCGACCTGTCGGTTCCCCGCCTGCGCTCCACGGCCCGGGCCGTGGACGAGCTGGCCCTCGGCATCGCGGGCCGCAAACTCTCGGACAAGCTGGTCGGCGTGCTGGGCAATTCCGGGCAGATCGACCTCAATGCCCGTTTCCGGGGACTGCTCTCGTCGTTCGACATGCAGCTGGGCGCCGCGACGGGCGTGGGCAACGTCTCCTGCAACCTGAAAATGGCCCCGGTCAAAGGGGGGTTGAGCAGCGTGCGGGGCGATGTCGAGACGCGCAACCTGCGTCTGGGCGAGCTGCTCGACCGCCGCGATCTGCTGGGCAACGCCACCCTCACGGCCTATGTCGACGGCGTGATCGGCAGGGGCGTGGCCGACGCCAACGTCGTGGGCAACGTCACGCAGCTGGGATTCAACGGCTATGTCTACGACTCGCTGCGGCTCGACGGCCGCCTGCGCAACCGCGAGTTCGACGGACGCATCACGGCCCGCGATCCCAACCTCGACTTCGACTTCTTCGGCACGGTCGACCTGAACGACTCCGTGCCGCGCTACGACTTCACGATGGACCTGCGGCACGCCGATCTGGCCCGGCTGCACGTCAACCGCCGCGACTCGGTGTCGCAGCTCTCGGGCCGCATCGTCGCTGCCGCCGGAGGGCGTTCGCTCGACGATCTGAACGGCCGCATTCAGGTGACCGACGCCCGCTACCGCTACAACGACAAGGAGATCGCGGCCGCCAGCATGACCGTCACGGGCGAGAACTCCGAGCGGAGCAAGTTCGTGGAACTGCGCTCGGACTTCGCCGACGTCACGTTCCGGTCGAAAACCAGCTACCGCACCGTCTTCGAATACCTGCGCCGGAGCGCGTGGAAATACCTGCCGATGCTGGGCGGCGAAAAGTGGGAGGAGACGCCTTCGGAACGCAAGGCCGCCGTGGCCAACGACTTCTCGCTGCTGTCGGTCAACATCCGCAATTTCAACCCCGTGGCCGACGCCGTGTCGACGGGACTTCAGATCGCCGACGGCTCGTCGCTGCAACTGTTGTTCAATCCGGCCAGCGACCAGTTGTCGCTCAAGGCAGCGTCGGAGTACATCGAGCGCCGGCGCATGCTCGCCACGCGCCTTTCGGTCAACGCCTCGAACCGCGGCGACTCGCTGGCGGTCTACGCCTCGGCCGAGGATCTCTATGCAGGGGTGCTGCACCTTCCGCGCCTCTCGCTGACGGGCGGCGCGCGGCAGAACCGCGTGCAGCTCTCGGCAGGCTTCGACGACACCCTGCGCCGCGTCTCGGGGCTCGTCGGGTTCCGCGCCGCGGTGGCCGACGAGCACGGACCCAACGGCCGCGTCGTCGATTTGCGGATTCTTCCCTCGCACATCACCCGCGGCGACAAGACGTGGCAGATTTTCGCCCGCAAAATCCTGCTCGACACCGCGCAGGTCGTGATCGACAAGTTCTTCGTGATGAACCGCGAGCAGGAGCTGCTGCTCGACGGCGTCGCCTCGCGCAGCCGCGAGGATTCGGTGACGCTCTCGCTGCACAATTTCGATCTGGCACCCTTCGCGCAGGTCGCCGAGCGCATGGGCTATTACATCGAGGGGCGCACGAACGGTTCGGCGGCGATGAAGTCGGTGCTGCGCGGCGGCGAGATCACGGCCGACATCCTGCTCGACAGCGTGGAGGTCAACGACATTCCCGCGCCGCCGATGCGCCTCGCCTCGCGCTGGGACTTCGCCCGCAGCCGCGCCGGAGTGACGGTCTCCGACCGTATCAGGCGCGACACGCTGATCCGCGGTTTCTACGCCCCCGACCGCAACCGCTATTTCGCCCGGCTGGACGTCGACAGTCTCGACATGGCGCTGCTGGACCCGATCCTCGCGGGTGTCGTCTCCTCGACCGAGGGCATGGCCTCGGCCGGCCTCACGTTGCAGGGCCAGGGCCGCAAGGCCGATCTCGAAGGCGAAATCCGGGTCGCGGGGCTGAAAACCACGGTCGATTTCACGCAGGTGACCTACTCGATGCCCGAGGCCGTGCTGAACGTGAAGAACAACCGGTTCAGGGCTTCGAACGTCCCGATTTTCGACCCACGGGGCAACCGGGGGCGGTTCGATTTCGACATGAACCTCCAGCACCTTTCGAATATCTCCTACGACGTGCGCGTGGCCCCGCAGCAGATGCTGGTGCTCGACACCGACTCCGACGACAACGACATGTTCTACGGCAGGGTCTTCGCCACGGGCACGGCCCGCATCTCGGGCGACAAGGGGGCGGTGAACATGGATATAACGGCCTCGACCGACGGCAACTCCTCGTTCGTGATGCCGCTGTCGAGCAAGTCGAACATTTCGAACGCCGATTTCGTGGTCTTCGAGCAGCCCGAGCAGGCCGATACGCTCGACGACGTGGCGCGCAAGAAACTCTCCTTCGAGCGCAAGCACCGCCAGAAATCCGACGCCGGGAGCCAGATGAAGATCACCCTCGCGCTCGACGTGCGGCCCGACGCCGAAGTCGAACTCGAAGTGGCGGGCAACACGGTCAAGGGGCGCGGCGCGGGCGCGCTGAACCTCCAGATCAACCCCAAGGCCAATATTTTCGAGATCTACGGCGACTATACGATCGCGGAGGGCAGTTTCATGCTGTCGCTCCAGCAGATCATCAACAAACGCTTCACCATCGAGAGCGGTTCGTCGATCCAGTGGACCGGGTCGCCGATGAACGCGATGCTCGACATCGACGCCGTGTACAAGGTCAAGGCGTCGCTGCAACCCCTCCTGCAGGGCACGGCCGACCTCGGGGGCGACCGTTCGGTTCCCGTGGAGTGCGTCATTCACCTCGGCGAGCGGCTTTCGAACCCCACGATCACCTTCGACGTGCGGGTTCCCGGCTCCGATCCCGAGACGCAGAGCCTGATCGCCAATGCTCTCTCGACCCCCGAGACGGTCGACACGCAGTTCCTCTACCTGCTGCTGTTCAACAGCTTCATGTCCGAGAACTCGTCGCAGGCCTCGTCGAACATCGGCAGCTCGGTGTCGGCGGCCACGGGACTGGAGTTCGTGTCGAACATGGTCAGCAACTGGCTTTCGTCGTCCGACTACAACGTGGTGATCCGCTACCGGCCCAAGTCGGAACTGACGAGCGACGAGGTCGATTTCGGGCTGTCGAAGAGCCTGATCAACAACCGGCTGTTCGTCGAGGTCGAGGGCAACTACCTGATCGACAACAAGCAGGCCGTGAACAGTTCGATGTCCAACTTCATGGGCGAGGCCTACATCACCTACCTGATCGACCGGGCCGGGACGCTCAAGCTGAAAGCCTTCACGCAGACCATCGACCGCTTCGACGAGAACCAGGGTTTGCAGGAGACCGGCATCGGCGTCTACTTCAAGGAGGATTTCGACAACCTGCGCGACCTGCGGCAGCGGATCAAGGAGCGTTTTACGAACAAGAAGCGCAAGGCGCGGCGCATCGCCCGCCGTACGGCCCGCGCGGCCGAAAAGGCGGCCGAAGATGCGGAACGGAACCGTCTGCGCGAACCGGCGGATACGCTTTCGCCGTTCGGATACGTTAAAGAGGAAGAGGATGAATAGAAGGTGAACTTTGCGGTTAAGCGAGAGCAGAGACTGCTTGAAAAGTGAAAGGTGTCCCTGCGGTGATTGAATCCGACTTGATGCCGGAGCCGTGAAACAACGACCCGACTAAAAGCGCGGGCGGAGGGGCCGGGGCGCGTGCGCCCCCGCGGGCGCAGACTGCAAAACCGGCGCTCGAAAACGAAATTGGAAGGATAAAATTTGTAAACTTAAATATTTCTAAACCATTATGACAACATTTTTGCAGGCTGCCGAGGCGGTGGCCGTAAGTGAGGAGACCCGTATGGGCTTGTGGACCCTGTTTACCAAAGGCGGCTGGCTGATGTGGCCGCTGCTGGCGCTGGGGGGCGTGACGATCTTTATCTTCGTGGAGCGTTTCATGGCCATCCGCAAGGCTTCGGTGCTGGACATGAACTTTATGAACCGCATCCGCGACTACATCTCCGACGGCAAGATCTCGACGGCCGTGAACCTCTGCAAGAAGACCGACACGCCCATCGCACGCATGATTGAGAAGGGCATCGAGCGCATCGGACGCCCGATGAGCGACGTGCAGACCGCCATCGAGAACGTCGCCAACCTCGAAGTCTCGAAACTCGAAAACGGCCTTCCGTTCCTGGCCACGATCGCCGGCGGCGCGCCGATGATCGGTTTCCTCGGCACGGTGTTAGGTATGGTGCAGACCTTCATGGACATGTCCGCCGCGGGCGGCACGGTCGACCTGGGGCTGCTGTCGAGCGGCATGTACGTGGCGATGGTGACCACCGTGATGGGTCTGATCGTCGGCATTCCGGCCTACTTCGGCTACAACTACCTCGTGGCGCGCATCGAGAAGCTGGTGTTCCAGATGGAGGCCAACTCGATCGCGTTTATGGACATTCTGAATCAACCCGTTCAAAAATAGCGCGTTATGGCAATCAAACACGGATCGAAAGTCGATAAATCGTTCTCGGCCTCGTCGATGACCGACCTGATGTTCCTGCTGCTGCTGTTCCTCTTGATCGCCACGACGCTGATCAACCCCAACGCCCTGAAACTGATGCTTCCGAAGAGTTCGAACCAGTTGAAGGACAAGGCGATGACCACGGTGTCGGTTCAGGATGCGGGTCACGGCAAGTATCGTTACTATGTCGAATTGCAGGACGTGGGTTCGATCGGCGGCGTGGAGCGGGCGCTCAAGGCGCGGCTCGACGGGCAGAAGGACGCTACCGTCTCGCTCCACTGCGACAAGACCGTTGCGGTGGATGAGGTGGTGAAGGTTATGAACATCGCCAAGGACAATAATTATAAGTTGATATTGGCAACGACACCGAATTAGGCTGTAATTGCCCTCGCGTGCGACAAGCCCCTCCCGAGGGAGGGGTTTGGGGTGGGGTCAGACTTGTAAACGCGGCGGTACGCCGCGGGTCTCAA
>ENA-USUK01002869-USUK01002869.1-human-gut-metagenome-genome-assembly--contig:-NODE-2869-length-10949-cov-3.735099_pt1 | contig 10949 bp, 10 predicted proteins | sample MGYA00250062_ERZ773400 | MGnify/ENA primary metagenome ERZ773400 (study PRJEB29103, sample SAMN06111961) | human gut metagenome | biome: human gut; feature: ankylosing spondylitis patient; material... | reverse complement strand
CGGGTTCTGGAGCTGTCAGAGCTTTAACGCTCAGGGAAATCTTGTCAGCTTTTCTTCTTCCAGAAACACAAGCATTTTTTCTTTTTCTTCCGATTTCGTTTTCCAGGAAAGTCCGCACCCTGCTGAAATCTCGGATGGAAGCGGGATCAGCCGCCCGAAAATCCCCATTTCCTGTGCCCTCTTTTCCATCGCCATCGCCGCTGTCGTGGTGGAAAACGTGATCACCAGCTGCTTTGTTTTTTTTCTCATATTACGGACTTACAATCAGGGAAGCCTGCGTCATCTTTTCCGCGATCTCATACATGTTCGTCACTTCTCCGACTGCAAGCCGGTCCGTCAGACCATAGTGATTTAAACAAGTCCCGCATGTTAAAATTTTCACGCCCTGTTCTTCCAGTGCTTTCAGATCCTCCAGCGACTGGGAACCTTCACAGGTGATAAATGCACCGCCATTATAAAAAAACATGGTTTTCGGCAGATCTTTCTGCTGCGAAATCGCATAAATAAAGCCTTTTAACAGCACTTTTCCAAGCTCCGGATCACCCTCTCCCATCACGGAAGAGCGGATCACAACCACCTTATTGCTCTCTTTTTCCGGCGTACAGTCACAGAATTTTCCACCGTCTCCGTCTTTTTTTTCAACGTTATCCACCACATTTTCCACGATGATGCACACACGATATTTTCCTTCTTCAAGCTTTTCACTTGTGGTCTTATAACCTTTCTGGTCTGCCATCTTTTTCAGATTTTCAACTGCGATTTCATTGTCAACCAGTGTCTCCACCACATCGGCACCTTTTAAAGATGCAATCGCATTTTTTGTCTTAACAACCGGGATCGGGCATGCATCGCCCATTGCATTTACTGTGATCATATTACATTCCTCCTCAATTCACATAGATATCTTTTTCTTTTTTCTCCGTAAACCTTCCGACGATCGCTGCCGGCATTCCGGCTTCTCTTAATTCTTTCTCAAATGCCGCTGCGTCTTCTTTCTGCACGGCAAATAACAGTCCTCCGGAGGTCTGCGGATCAAAGAGCAGTTCTTCCATCGCAAATGGAATATATTTTGAAAATGTCACACGTTCTGCGACATGATTGCGGTTTCGCTGTGCTGCGGCCGTCAGCAGAAATTCTTCTGCACAGTGCATTGCTCCTCTGATGACCGGGATGGAAATGCTGTCGATTTCTGCCGAAATGGCATCGTTTATCATTTCACTTAAGTGTCCTAAAAATCCAAAACCGGTCACATCGGTACAGGCATGTATCTCGTAACGATGGCTGATCTTTGCAGCTTTTTTATTGAGCATGGTCATCGAAGCGACTGCCTCTTCCATGGCTCCTTTCGGTGCCTGTCCGACACGGTTTGCATTACACACCAGACCGACTCCGAGTTTCTTGGTAAAGATCAGTACATCCGATGGTCTGCCCTTGTCATTTGCATAGATCTGTTTTGGATTTACAATACCCATCACAGACAGTCCGTATTTGACATCGGCATCGGCAATGGAATGACCTCCTGCCAGCGTTCCGCCCGCCTCGATCACTTTTTCTGCCCCGCCCTGCATGATCTTTCCGAGAATATTTAAATCCATTTTTTCTGGAAAACAGAGGATATTCAATGCTGTCTTTACCGTTCCGCCCATCGCATAAATGTCACTTAAAGCATTTGCCGCTGCAATCTGCCCAAACAAATACGGATCTTCCAGCATCGGCGGAAAAAAATCCAGCGTCTGGACAATGGCGGTATCTTCCGTAATCTGATAAACAGCCGCATCATCCCGACTGTCATATCCGATCAGAAGATCCGGATCTTTTTCCCCTCTTGGGATTTTGCCAAGCACGTGACTTAAAAGATCCGGTCCTAATTTTGCCGTACATCCTCCACCCTTACAAAATACAATCTCTTCTGTCATTTCACGCCTCCACTTCTTCTGCGATCTCACGGATCGCTTCTGCGGCTGTCAGTGCCTCTTTTTCTGTATTATAATATGAAAAGCTGAAACGCACCATGCCCTGCTTCTGCGTTCCGAAATACTGATGCATCAGCGGTGCACAGTGTGCTCCCGAACGCACTGCAATCTCATACTCTTCCAAGAGCCATTCACTGACCTGCGAAGAATCCACGCCTGCGATATTCAGAGAAACGATCGGGCATCTGTTTTTATCCGAAAAATCGCCATATATCTTCACATTGGGAATCTGCTTGATTTTCGCAACAAAACACTCCATCAGATTTCGCTCTTTTTTCCATATCTCTTCTGCTGTGATCTTCTGGATTTCCTGTACACCTGCAAGAAGTCCTGCAATCCCGTGACCATTCAACGTTCCGGCTTCGAGATGCTCCGGGAGTTCTTCCGGCTGCGTTTTCAGGAAACTGTGCACGCCGGTCCCGCCGCTTTTTAAAGGCTTTATCTCTGCACCCTCACCTATGTAAAGTCCGCCGGTTCCCTGCGGTCCAAACAGGCTTTTGTGCCCGGTAAAACAGAGCACATCGATATGCATCTGTTTTACATCAATCGGAATCACACCTGCAGTCTGCGAAGCATCGACGATCAGAATCAGCCCATGCCGCCTTGCAAGCTCTCCCATCCTCTGCATGTCCGTCAGGTTTCCGGTCAGATTCGATGCATGAGTGCAGACGATCGCTTTCGTGTTTGCCCGGATGGCTGCTTCGATCGCATCAAAATCTGCCGTTCCGTTCTGTCCACTCGCCGCAATCGTAAGTTCAACACCCTTTTTCTGCATGGCATAGAGCGGACGCAGCACCGAATTATGCTCCAGCTGCGTCGTGATCACATGATCTCCCGGAAGAAACATCCCCTGGATTGCCATATTCAAAGCTTCCGTTGCATTGGACGTAAAAACCAGCCTCGATGGATCACTGCCTCCGAAAAAATCGCAGAGCGTCCGTCTCGCCTCATAGATCATTCTCGACGCTCCAAGTGCCGCACCGGAAAATCCCCGCCCGGAATTTCCCAAAGTTTTCATGGCATCAAGAACGGCATCATAAACTGCCTGCGGTTTTTGAAGCGTTGTCGCTGCGTTGTCCAGATAAATCATTTTATCATCCCCACACTTTCTGTAAAACATACTGCATCATCTTTAATGCAGCAAATGGATTTTTCCACCATCCACAAAGATTTCTGTAATTTTTTCCGGTACCGACGGCATTTTTTCTTTCGATAAAAGCATCATAAGTTCCGCATCGTTTCCATCTATCTGACACCTTACCGCCCAGTTGTGCAGTTCTTCTTCGATGCCGCAGGATTTTACTGAAATTTTGTTCCTGACTTGTTTTTCTTCCAGTATAGCATCTTCTGAATAAAGAGTGATATCTCCCGGATAAATGGCGATCGCACGATATTTTTTCTGCTCTTCCGGTTCAGTAAACGGGACTCTCAGCGAAAGATTCCAGTCTTTTGCGTACACCCGGTCTTCGCTGATCCAGTCGATCTCTGAAATATTATTGCAGCCCACCAGTTTTGCCTGCCCGACTGTCTGAGGCTCTGCAAAAAACGCCCTCTTTTCACGGATCGGACTGAATCGGCCGTTTTCCATGCTGCCAATCCGGTCTGCCAGGCGATAAACCTCCTCCTGATTATGCGAAACAAAAAGGATCGGTTTGTCAAAATCATGCAGCATCTCCATCACTTCCCGCTCCATTTTCCGCTTGATATGCTCATCCAGTGCGGAAAACGGCTCATCTAAAAGAATGCACTGCGGCTCGGCCGCCAGCATGCGGATCATGGCAAGTCGCTGTTTCTGTCCGCCGGAAAGATGATCAGGATAACTGTCCGCATAATCTCCAAGACCGTATTCTTCCAGCCATTTCTGCACCTGAACCGGATTCTTTTGTTTCATCACAATACTGATATTTTCGGCTGCCGTCATAGTCGGAAACAGGGCGTACTCCTGAAAAAGATAGCCAACGTTCCGTTTCTGCGGCGGAAGATTGATCTTTTTTGAAGAATCATACAGAACTCTGCCATTCAGCGAGATAAATCCGCTGTCCGGCGTCTCGATCCCGGCAATGCATTTGAGCGTCATGCTTTTTCCGGAACCTGAGCCTCCGATCACCGCCAGAATCCCGGCTTCCGTTTCCAGATCAACCGTCAGCTCATAAAGAGCCAGTTGTTTTTTTATTTTTACGATGAAAGACATGCTTTTTCCCTTTACTTTTCTTCTCTCCAAACAGATTCAGTGCAACAAGACACACAAACGAAATCACAAAAATCACCAGACACCAGAAACCGGCAAGTGCAAAATCTCCGTTCTGGAGCACCATGGCGATCTGCTGCGAGATCGTCGAAGTCCTGCCGGCGATATTTCCGGCGAGCATGGAAGTCGCCCCATACTCACCGATCGCCCTTGCAAATGCCAAGACTGTACCGGATAAAATGCCCGGTTTTGCCATCGGTATGCGGATCTTCCAGAAGATCGTCCGCTCGCTCAATCCAAGCGTCTGTGCCGCATAGATCACATTCTCATCGACCTGTTCAAAGGCCGCTCTCGCATTGCGGTACATCAGCGGAAAAGCGATGACCGTTGCCGCCAGCACACAGCCAAGCCAGGTATGTACTGCCTGAATGCCAAGACTGTTCGCCAGAAAACGGCCAAACGGTCTTTTTGTACTGAATGTACGAAGCAGAATGTATCCTGCCACAGTCGGCGGAAGTACCAGCGGCATTGTCAGAAAACCATCCCAGAACGCTCTTGCTTTTCCCTTCCGGCCCATCACAAATCTGGCCGCAAAAATCCCAAGGAAAAAGGAAACAAACGTTGCAGCCACTCCGGTTTTCATTGTAATCCAAAGCGGTGTAAAATCCAGATTCTGCAAATTCATAGATATCTCCTACTGTACAGTAAAATGATATTTTTCAAACAGTTTCACTGCTTCTTCACTTTGCAGGTAAGTAAGGAAATCTTCGGAAGCTTCCAGTTCTTCATCGGAAGTATGATCACTTTCTACTGCTGCTACCGGATAGATCACATCACCGGTCAGGGAATTCGGCAGCTGCTCGATAATATCCAGCTGATCTTCATATCCGAACGTATCAGAATAATAAACCGTTCCGACTTCATTTGCTCCTTCTGCAACTGCGGATGCAACGGCTCCTACGTTTGCACAGTTATTGATTTCCAGGCCACCCAGTGCCTTTGATATCACATCATCTGTCAGCTGATCGACTTCTGTGTACTCTGAGCCTGCCATGCCCGCATTGATCAGTGCTTTTCTGGTATACTGTCCAACCGGAACGGTCTGATCTGCCAGTGCCATGTTCTTTGCAAGAGAAAGATTGGAAAAATCTGTTACTTTGGTATCGCTGCCTTTCCATGTAACAAGGCATACCTGATTGTTCAGAAGATCCCGCCGGCTTCCTTCCACGATATCACCACCGTCAAAACCTGCCTGCAGCTCATCCATCTGAGAAACACCGGCAGAAAAGAAAATGTTGCATTTTGCACCTTCCTTGATCTGTGTCATCAACGTTCCGGAACTGTCATAGTTTGTCTGGAAAGTTACATTCGGATGCTCACTGTTGTACTTTTCGCACAGCTCATCCATAACACCGTTCAGACTCTTTGCTGCAAAAACGGTAACTTCTGTTTTCTTTTCCTTGCTTCCACATCCTGCAAGAAGAACTCCTGCGGTTGCCAGTGATACGATTGCGAAAGTTACTGCGATCGTTTTTTTCATTTGCCTTTTCCTTTCATGATGCAATTTTTAAATGCTCTTTATTTTTATAATCCATTTCCACTATAAGTTTATACAAAGATTCTGTACATTTACGATCAGTTCCTGCATACCATAGTGCTGCATGCCCTGTCATGTCTCCTCCAGCAGCACTTCAATCCTGCCGCCGCACACCATGCCTTCTTCTTCGACGTTATCGGTGCTCATCTGGATTTTGACAATCTCGCAGATCCCATGTATGCCTTTTCGCATTTCCGCAAAATATCCGCGACATCTGGTGATCACTTCAGCTTCTGCACAGCCTCCGCCGATGGTTCCGATAATACGATTGTCCGATGTGACCAGCATCTGGGTTCCGATGCTTCTGGGTGCACTGCCCCTTTTTTCAATAATCGTACAAAGCATGCGGTATTCCATCTCATTTTCATCATTTACTGCAAATTTTGAAAGTCTCTGCGGCTCTGTCAGTTCTTCCAGAATTGCCTCGTCTGTTTCTGCCGCTTTTGCACGTTCATTTTTGCACTGCACGATCTCGCTGATCACGGAAAGTGCGATCTCTGCCGGAGTCTGTGCTCCGATTGCTAGACCGATCGGGGAATGCAGCTTTTGTACCTGTTCTTTTGTATAGCCTGCTTCTTCCAGATCTTTTCGCACCAGCACACTTCGCTTTCTGGATCCCATCATGCCTGCATAGGCAAACGTTTTTTTATAAATCTCTTTTAAGCATTCCAGATCAAAACGATGTCCTCTCGTCATGCAGACATAATAATTATCCACATCTTTCGGGATTTTTGCAAGACTTTCCACATAATCTCCACAAAGAATGTGATCTGCTCCCTCCTGTTTTGCATGTTCTGCAAAAAACGGGCGGTCTTCCAGAACCCAGATTTCAAAATCCAGCAGTTTTGCCATCCTCACCAGGGCAGTTGATACGTGTCCGCCGCCGCAGATCACAAGTCTTGCCCTGTTTCCGATGGAATGAAGGAAAATCTCCTGCTCTTCGATCGTGATCCGGTGTTTGTCTGCAAGATGTGCCTTCCAGATTTCTTCGGCATGTTTTTCATTAAAAAAATCTGATCCGGATATTGATTCTTTTGCCTCTTCATCCATATCTTGTTTGTGCAGGCCATGATACATTCCGGCACCGGAACTTCGTACCGCACGGATTTTTCCATCCATCATGCAGAGCTTTTCGCCCCTGTTTTTTCCGGTAATGACGGTCGCTGTCAATGTGTCCGCTGCCTTATTCCGATCCCGGACGGTCGCATAAAAATTTGCCGGTATCATCGTCACCTCATCACCTTTTTTGATCGTGCCGCCTTTTAAGACAACGGCAAACACGCCTTCTTTCGGCATGATGCACTCGCCCATCCGCTGATAAATGGCACAGTGAGAATGGCACTGTTTTCCGATCTGCGTCATCTCAAGCAGTGCATCTCCAATCTGAAACCTCGTTCCGAGCGGCAGCGTTTTAAAGTCAAATCCGGAGACGATCAGATTCTCCCCGAAGGCTCCATTTTCGATTCTGGCTCCTCTGGCTTTGAAATCTTCGATTTTTTCAAAAGATAAAAGACTGACCTGCCTGTGCCATTTACCTGCATGGGCATCTCCGGCAATCCCGAAATCTGTAACCAGCTGTGCTTCCTGTATTTCTTTTTTTTCTGTCCCGCGTTTTTCACTGATATTGATCGCGATCAGTTTTCCCATCTATTTCTCCTTTAATCTTATCCGCCAATCTGATTCATGGTTTCTGAACTTTTTTTCGAATTCTGCTCCTCAAAATGATGCGATTTCGGCTTCTGGAAAATCGCCTGCCGCATCAGCTCTGCCAGCTTGTCTGGATTTTCTGTATCTTCCAGTGCCGGACGCAGATCGATCACTTTTGCAGAAGCCAGACAAGGCTTTAATTTTGCCTCGGAAGTGATGCGGACGCGGTTGCATCGGTCGCAGAATTTTCCATGGATCGCCTGAATCAGACCGATGGAAATATCCAGATCCGAAAAGCGATAGTATACCGCCGGACCATATCCATATTTTTCCTGAGAATCTGCTTTTCTTTTTCTTTGCATGATCCTCTCATACCTGCCATATCGCTCCTGCAAAGTTTCCAGTACTTTGCTTTTTGGATCGACCGGCAGAATCTTTCCAAAACCAACCGGCATCATCTCGATAAACCGGAGTGTAACGTGGTTTTGTTCTGCAAACGCTGCCAGTGCACAGACATCGGTCTGTTCTCGCAGCACAGCATTGATCTTTACCGGAATTTCAAGTTCTGCTGCCTTTCTGATCCCATCAAGCACATTTGAGAGCTTTCCGCCCCCGGTCAGAAGCCGGTATTCTTTTTCATCCGGCGTATCCAGGCTGACATTGATGCTGTCGATGCCTGCCTGTTTCAGCTGTGCCGCCTTTTCTTTTAAAAGCACGCCGTTCGTGGTCAGATGCACCGAATCTACTCCTTTGATCTGTTTGATTTTACAGAGCAGTTCTTCGATTTTCGGATAACATAAGGGTTCTCCACCGGTCAGCCGAAAATGCGTGATGCCAAGAGAAACGGCACTTTCCACGCATCTTAGAACCTGATTCATCGGAAAGAAATGTACATCGGAAATCCGCTTCTCCGGCATACAGTAGCTGCACCGAAGATTGCAGTTGTTTGTGAGAGAAATCCGCATATATTCTATCTTTCTCCCGAACTGATCCAGCATCTTCTACCAGCCCTTTCCAAAACCGCAGTTCGGAAATGTACACACTTTGCAGTTCAGGCAAAGTCCGCCTTCGCCAAGCGAAGCCAGCTCATCTGCCGTGACCGGATCTGCTGCCATCAGCCGCGGCAGGACCAGATCAAAAATGGTCCGCCTGTTGTACATGGCACAGCCCGGAAGTCCGCAGATCGGGATCACTTTGTCACCTTTCCGGTAATAGGACAATAAAAACATCGCTCCCGGCAGAACCGGGGAGCCGTAAGAGATCATTTCCGCCCCGGTATTTTTAATGGCAAGCGGCGTTTTATCATCCGGATCCACACTCATGCCTCCGGTGCAGAATACAATATCCGCCCCTGCTTCTATGGCACGCAGACAGCCGTCTGTGATTTTTCTGTCATTGTCATCAAAAATCTCATGGAACATCATTTCTGCCCCGAATTCTGCGATTTTCTGCTCAATGACCGGCGTAAAGGCATCTTTGATCCTGCCGTGATAAACTTCATTTCCCGTTGTGATAATCGCTGCTTTTTTTACGGTAAACGGCAGGATTTTCAGGATTGGTGTTCCGTCACAGATCTTTTCTGCTTCCTGCATTTTATCCTTTTTAATCACCAGCGGAATGATACGTGTTCCGGCAAGTTTATCTCCCTTTTTCACTACGGTATTGCCGTGTCTGGTTGCGATCATCATCTCTCCGAATGCATTTACTTTCTTCAGTTTCTCACGATCTACTTTCAGCAGACCTTCCGTATCAGCGATCGCTTCGATCTTGCCTTCTTTTACATCCGAAGGATGCATATGCTCATTTGCCGTCATACGATAAAGCACTTCTGCCGCATCATTTTCATGCATCATCGTCTCATCGTTTTCCCAGATATAGACAGAGTCCTTTCCAACGCTGAGCAGCACCGGTATATCTTCTTCCCGGATGATATGCCCCTTACGGAAAACGGCATCCTTTGTCACACCCGGTATGATCTGCGTAATGTCATGGCAAAGTACCTGTCCGACCGCCTCCGTTGTTTTCATCCGTTTCATTTCTTTCACTCCTTCTGCCCTGTCTTTCAGGCTCTTCCACATTCACTGTCCGTCTGCATCAGAATATCCAGTCCATGCTCAATATTTCCGATCAGAAACTCCATACTTTCCGTTACTGCCTTGACACTTCCCGGAAGATTGATGATCAGCGTTCCTTTTCGTATCACAGAAACACCTCTTCCGAGCATTGCTCTTTTTGTAAACTGCATGCTGCAGGCACGCAGTCCTTCTGCGATTCCAGGTGCATTACGCTCTGCCACATCCATCGTAGCTTCCGGCGTAATATCGCGCGGTGAAAATCCGGTTCCGCCTGTTGTCAGAATCAGATCACATTTCACCTCATCAGAGAGGCGGATCAGCTCCCTGCGGATCTTTTCCCGGTCATCCGGAAGCATCGTATATGAAATTACTTCATACTTATCTTTTGGCAGTAATTCCTGAATCTTCGGACCGCTCAAATCCTGCCGTTCACCTTTTGCTCCTTTGTCACTCAATGTGACGATTCCCACTTGATACATATGGATTCCCCCCTTATTTTAGCATATTGGACACTCTGTTTTTGTCCGTTTGCTCCCAATCTCAACATTTAACGGCATGATTTCTTATAATATCCGCTCTTTCCGCCAGCCTTTTCCAGCAGATGAATATCCGTGATCTCCATGGCCCGATCCAGTGCTTTGCACATATCGTAGATGGTCAGCAGTGCAATGCTCACTCCGCTCAGTGCTTCCATCTCCACACCGGTCTTTCCGAAGCAAGCCGTTGTGCAGACAGCTTTTATGCTCTTTTTTTCTTCATTTAATTCAAAATCCACATCACATTTTGTCATTGCGATCGGATGACACAGCGGAATCAAGGATGCATTGTTTTTTGCCCCCATGATCCCGGCGATGCGGGCAATTCCAAGTACATCTCCCTTTTTTGCCGTTCCCTGAGAAATTGCCGCAAAAGCATCCTCATTTACAAAAATGGTGCCCTCCGCTTTCGCCACACGGTATGTATCTGCCTTTTCATGGACATCCACCATATGTGCCTCGCCGCTTTCATTGAAATGTGTCAGTTTCTTTTCATTCATACTGTTTCTATCCGTCCTGTTAATCTGTTTCGACTATTTTATCCGCATTATCCTCATTTTAAACCATCTGTCAGATTGTTTCACCTGTGTCTGACTCGATTTTAGCTGCACGTATTTACATGATGACAAACCGCTTCCAGCACGCTGCCGCCGATACTTCTGGCTTTATCTGAAATCGTAAAACAGTTTTTCAATTCACCTTCTCTTGGATCAATATCTGCGATCTTAAATCCTTTCGGGAAATGATAGCCTTCTCGGATCAGACCTCGGATAATGCCGGTGATTGTTGCCGGAACTGCTACCGATGCACCGCTAAAATTTCCGGATTCATCCATGTTTTCATAAATTCTGGCAATCTCTAGATCGGAAGAGCACACGTCTGAACTCCAGTCACTGACCAATCTCGTATGCCGTCTTCTGCTTGAAAAAAAAA